>Ga0214917_10007282_pt1 | contig 11244 bp, 11 predicted proteins | sample LL_1208_BB_MetaG_FD_177983 | JGI IMG/M metagenome (GOLD analysis project Ga0214917, IMG submission 177983) | Freshwater microbial communities from Lake Lanier, Atlanta, Georgia, United States - LL_1208_BB | ecosystem: Environmental > Aquatic > Freshwater > Lake | place: USA: Georgia | collected...
GTATTCTACAGGAAAAGGATAGGTGGGTATAGCCTTCACACAAAGTTTATTAATGATCGATTTGCAAATTATTAGTGCCATCTTTATCCAAGTTTAAAATACTTTATTAGTAAACGTAAAGTTTTAACAGACATAACTAGAAAGGAAACATATGTTACTAGAACTAGTAAACGTGTGAATTATATTACCACCAATACAAGTTACATTGCCGCCAAGTGCTCTTTGTTGTCCGGGATATGAGATAATTATGATACCAGAGCCGCCTGCTGCAGCTGTGGCAGGAGATATTCCACGACAGCCGCCTGCTCCTCCCCCACCGCCTCCAGTATTTACGGTTCCTGCAACAACTGGTCCGGTTTTTAATTGCCCTGCTCCTCCTCCACCTGTCCCTCCACTACCACTAGATGATGCTTCATAACCAGCTCCACCTCCACCACCTCCAGCGTATGTTACGGATGATCCTGAAATGGATGATATACAACCATTTCCGCCCTGCCCGCCAGAAGCCCCTGTGCCAGCTGAGCCTACACAACATGCACCACCTCCGCCACCTGCGCCACCGTCATATGTGGCGCTTCCATTGCCACCGGTATTGCCTTGTGCTGGTGATGTGGATGGAGTATTTCCTGCGCCACCAATGGTGACGCAGGCTGGAGTATTTCCTCCCCCACCTCCTGATCCGCCGGATGTTCCGGGCGTGCCATAACCACCAAAACCGCCTCCGGTGGATGTAATGGAGGAAAAAGTAGAATTGCTTCCTTGGCCTGAAACTGAGCCACCACTACCAACTGTTAAGGTATATGTAGTTTGATTAATTGCTTCAACACCTGTTCTAAAACCACCACCGCCTCCGCCGCCTGCTGCACCACCACCGCCACCTCCACCACCTCCAGCAACAACTAGATAATTGACTGGGAATGGATATTCTGGAGGTTCTATGAAACCAGATAAAAAGCATAGATTGGCAGAGCAGGTAAACGTGTGAATTGTATTACCACCAATACAAGTTACATTGCCGCCAAGTGCTCTTTGTGGACCTTGATAACGAATAATGACTATGCCAGAACCACCAGCTGCCCCAGGATATGAAGAGCCTCCGCCTGAACCTCCACCACCACCACCGCCTGTATTACAAGCCCCAGCGGTGCCTGGTGCGGTTAGACCACCATTTCCTCCAATACCAGAACCACCAGTTCCTCCCCTTACAGTAGAGGAACCGCCACCCCCGCCTCCAGAATAAACTGTATTAGATCCAGATATAAAAGAATAACAACCAGCTCCTCCATCGCCACCCCCAGCACTACCTCCACATGAACAACCGACACTTGAAGCACCGCCTCCACCACCTGCACCATTACTTGGAGCTCCGCCTCCAGCCCCACCATCATTTCCTTGGCTTGGTGAAGTAATAGGTGTATTGCCTGCTCCTGCAGAGCCACCTGGGCCTTGTCCCCCACCCCCAGAACCCCCTGCTCTTCCTGGAGCTCCAGCACCACCGCCACCACCGCCAGCAGATGTAATAGTGCTAAATACAGAATTTGCTCCATTAGATCCAGCGCTACCTCCGGCACCAACAGTTATGGCGTAACAATCAGTGGATACTGAAGATACCCCTGTTCTGAACCCACCAGCTCCTCCTCCTCCAGCATTATAAAAACCACCAGATCCGTTGCCACCGCCGCCGCCACCAGCAACCACTAGATATTCAACAGAGAACGGGTACAAAGGCAATGATTTAATGCACCCTTTACTTATAATAGATCTACAAATTATTGTTCCCATTAAAGTCCTAAATAAGTGATTAACTTAACCCAGATAAAAACATAAACAGTTTACAGTAGTTGATCCGGTCCGACCTATAATATAACATTTAAAACCGTCTCCGCCGCAAAGAATTTGTACATTAAAATCTACAGAATTAACAAGCCCTATACTATAGGCATCTGGTATTTTGAAAAATACAGCCCCATATACCCCCGGTGTAGAACTTCCGCTTCCTCCCTGCCCCCACTGACATACTAGAGATCCACCGCCCGAACTGTTTAATTCCAACGGACCAGGGGATCCGTTAGATCCTCCTTTACATGTAGCACCTAGGCCACCGCCGCCTATTCCAAAACATCTATTAACTATAACAGAGTAAATACCCGGAGCGCCGGCGCCTCCATTATATCCAGAAGCAGGAGTACCATTATATCCACACAATCCATCAGTCGACCCAGCGGCCCCACCCCCGCCACCAGCACCCTGAGTAGCTACTCCCCCGCATCCACCATAATATTTAGTTATCGAACCTACACTAAGCTGCCCGGGAGGGGGACTGGTTTTGCCCCCACCTCCGCCCCCAACTATATTAGCTGTTACGGGAGACGGGCCAGCACCACCTCTTTGTCCTCCCATACCCCCGCATGCACTCACTGTAGGTGCAGGGGACCCATTACATAGTAATCCGTTTTGAGCCGTTGGTGTACCATTAGAAATAACTGAACCTCCACCAGCAGTCCCATTAGTTGTGGAAGAGCCCCCACCTCCTCTGTTACCAATACAAAATAGTACCCATTTATTTGTACAAAATGTTCTATTTAATGCTTCAGATAAAGAACCTCCACCCCCGCCGCCACCCGCTACATTATTGGTGGGGGCTGTGCAAGTACCCCCCGCCCCTCCACCGGGGGCCACAGCACCATAACAAACACAACAACCGGGCGGAGGGTTAACTGAAGTATCATTAATAGTAACTCCTGCTTGAGCTACAGTTTCACCACCAGTGCTTCCGGTTTTTACATTAAATATTATTGTTTCAGACCCTTCTGTAGTTTGATCAGCAGCTATTCCTAATGTCACAGATCCCACATTACTGGTTATAGTAAAAGACCCACTATTACTTCCACCTATATCAGCAGCATTAGATGTACCAGTATTAGTCCAAAATAAAGTTGTATTATCCGCTACATTTGCAGTATTAGTTGTAAATGTTACTGACGCACCCTCATTAACTGGATTAGCAGATGCAGTAACACTGTAGGACGGAATTGGTGTAGTAGAAATATCATTTACAGTAATACTACTAGACGTAGCTACTATAGTGCCACCTGTACTATTTGTTCTGATACTGACAGTAAAAGTTTCGGGACCTTCTGTAGTTAAATCTAAGGTAGGGGTCACAGTAAAGGAACCTGCATTAGAGTTTATTACAAAACTATCAGAACTGGTGCCAAAATCTAATGCATTATTATTTATTGTCCAATATAATGTAGTGTTATTTGGTACATTAGATGTCAACACATTAAAAGTTAGTGAGGAGCCTTCATCTATACTTTCTGATACAGGTGTAACAGAATAAGTTCTTGTTAAAGACGTATCAAAGACATTTATTTGATCTGATTGTGCAACGATTGGGCCAGAAACACTGCCTGTTCTTAATTGTAAGTATACGTATTCTGTTCCTTCGGTTAATTCATCATTTTTAAAGGTAATATTTACTGAAGCTAAATTATTAGTAATAGTAACACTGCCCGAGGCAATATCTCCGACAAAATCATTAGCATTAGTTGTACCAGCAAGAGTCCAGTATAAAGTTGTGCCACTAGATATGTTAAATGTAAAAATTTCAAAAGTAGCAGTCTGTCCTTCGCTCTTATCGCCTGGGATATTAACACCATATCCGGGGGCAGATATGCCCCCGACGATTACAAATTTTTGGGATCTAATTTTAGCTGCAGATATTAGCATATATAATTTCCATAGATATACTAATATTTATATAATTTAGATTCCCCCATATCTATTTTCATATTCTAAACGAGCTAATATATATTCCTTCACCAAATTTGATCTAACAATATCCTCTACACCAAATTCAAATATTTTGAACGAGGGCATTAGATCAGCTATTGCCATAAATTTTTTCAATCCAGACATATCTGTTTTCTTATATAAATCTGTCTGTCTAAAGTCACCGCAGAATATAATTTTTGATCGTTCTCCTACTCTTGTAATAATGGAATTTAATTCCATATCTGTCATATTTTGGCATTCATCTACTATAATTATAGAATCATCTAATGTAATTCCTCTTACAAACGAAGTAATTAAAAAATTAATAGTTTTTTGTTCTAATAATCTTTGATAAGCATCTTGTCTACCAAATAAACTATCACAAATAGCAATATAGGGTTCTTGATATACCTCCGTTTTTTCTCTTTCATCCCCAGGTAAGTGTCCGATGTCTCTGCTTGGGACTGCGGATCTAACTATAATTACTCGCTGAAAATTGTTAGATTTATCTAAAACCTCCTCTAATGCGTGATACAACGCTATAAATGTCTTACCTGTTCCTGCGACTCCATGAAGCAACATAATATTAGAATTATCATATGCTTCAAAAAATCTCCTTTGGTTTTCTGTCAATGGCTCTATTACATTCATATCATCTAATCTAACTTTTAACTTATTAGATATTGTTATTTGTGGTTCTTTAGAAGAATGTAATTGAATTGTTTGTTTTACTTTTGCCATGTATACCCTCTTAAAAGTAAGAAAGGGCAACAGCTTTAACTGATGCCCTCCCAGGAGATAAGTTTATTTACGATCATTAACGCCTACTAAGTTTGTCCGTCAAATTGGCTCGTCTACCATTGTTGTTACCAATTTTAGACAGGACTTCTCTAAAACCATCATCTATTCTTTTGATCCCGAGGCGCACTGGATCACCCATTGCTAAAGGTATAGTATGATGGTATTCGTAACTTTTTGATTCGCATTTTGGACAATGCTGTTCGTGTCTTTCAGAAATTAAACAACTAACGTCAAAAATTTCATTACAATCATTGCATTTAAAAGTATAGAATGGCATAAATTTCTCTTTATCTTATATATTATCTAGTATATTTACAAGCGATTCATCAAAAGTATACTTAGGTGACCATCCTAAATCGTTTCCAATATTATTTATACTAGGTATTCTATTGGAAACATCTTGATATCCTATTCCATAAAATTCTGAGCTGGATTTTACCTTTACTTGTATAATACCTTTATCTTGTTTTCTTTGATACAGAAGTTTAATTAATTTATCAGAAACCTCTCGTACGGATAACTCATTCCATGGATTGCCAATATTGTAAATTTTTTTATTTGATATATCTTTGTTAAGTAGTATAAGTTTTAATGCATCTATTCCATCTCGTACATCCGTAAAGCATCTTTTTTGATGGCCCCCGTCAACTAAAGTAATTTCTTTTTTCAACAATGCATCGTTAATTAACTGAGTAATTAATCTAGATGAGCCCTCGGAGGAAGACTCCAAAGAATCAAGATAGGGCCCGACCCAGTTAAAAGGTCTAAATAAAGTAAAATTGAAACTTAATTTTTGATCTAAAGCAAAAACAACTCTATCTAATAATTGTTTTGAACAAGCATATATCCATCTAGAATATTTAATGGGACCATAAACTAAATCAGTTTCATATTCATCAAAGGGAGCTTTACCTTTTCCATAAACTTCAGATGTAGAAGGAAAAATAATTCTTTTATTCAATCTATGGCATAATTTTATGATACGAAGATTTTCCTCAAAGTCTAACTCAAACACATCCATGGGTCTTTCAACGTAAACTTTAGGTGTTGCAATTGCTACCAATGGCATTACTATGTCAGAATTTTCTATAAGTTCATCTACCTTATCTCTTCTTTTTATAATATCTAATAAATGAAAAGTAAAATTTTCATTGTAAGGAATCATATGATTCCTTAGATAATTAGTATCTACACCTTGAATATTCCAATTATTAAATCTTTGATCTTTAAGTAATGAAGAAGACAAATGATGACCTATAAAACCATCTGACCCTAAAATTAATAATCTCATTCAAATCCTTTCTAATCTTATATCTTGATTTAAAATGCCTTTAATCATTTTTTCAAGACAATCTTCATCATCATAAAATTCAAAGTATTCTATTCCTTTGTTTTTATTACTTTTAAAAGAAATTAAATTAGTTTTTCCCAGTTCTATTTCTACTTCTTTCCCAAAAGTTGTTACTAACATTTTTAATTGTCTTGTATCAGATTTTTCTATTCTAAAACTTGTCACATGATCAATTTTATAAGAATTGGGTTCATTAGTAATGAAAATATTTTTTTTATTTCTTATATAGTTATCTATTGATGCTATGTGATATACCCATTCAGATATTTCTGAATCTACTTTCCAATCAAATAGACATCTTTTTACTTCAAAAATATTTTCTTTCAAAGTTTCAAAAACTTTAGAATATCTATATTGACACAAAATAAAGGCAGGTATATCTTTTATTATTTTTTTGGCATTGATATAATCCAAATTAGTTGCAAATCCTTTCTCAATAAAAATCAACCCGGGACTATTTTTTACAGCTAGTTTTAAATCAGTAAAATGATTTTTAGTTTCACTTGCTATAAAAACTATACCATTTTTTAAATTTTTAGGTAACTTGTCTTTTCTATTAAAATTAGCTATTAATTGATTACTACCAATATAATTTACAGGAATATCAAGTTTTGATCCTATAAGTTGAGCCCATTTTCCAGTTCCGTAAATTAAGGCATGCATATAATTTCTCCACTATGTCCTTTTTCAATTAACTTATTTTTAATATCTAGAAAAACGTTCCAAGCAGTAACTAAAATTAATTCATTTCCAACTAAAGAATCACTTTCCTTTATAAGTACATTTGTGCCAGGAAAGTAATAATTTTGTTTAAGTGGATTGTCATCTACAACACCAAGCAAATTGTCTATTATCCCCAAAGTATATAGCGATGTCACAGCTTTAGCAGCGGATCCATAAGCAATAAAATTTCTATTTTGTAATAGTTCTTTAACAGTATTTTTTCTAATTTCTATATTACTCATTACAAGTGAGGAAAGCTCTTCCATATCTTTGTTTTCTTTTACTATTTCACATGGGCCCGGCTCTTTATATACAAATGCTCTAAAAGAAAGACCATGCATAGTTATTTCTTCTATGTGTTTTACCTTTAGACCAACACGCTCACATAATTTTGCAAAAGAGTATGGAGAATAATAATCTAAATGTTCATGATAAACATTATCTAAATAGGTTCCTGATGTAATACCACGTTGATCTCCGCATTCTGCTACTAACAAACCACCTGGACGTAAACTATCATATATGCCCTGCATCAAATCTAAAATATTAGGAATGTGCGCGAGAACATTATTGGCACACACGATATCAAATCTATTTTCATACATATATTTCTTTACAAATTCTGTACTAAAAAACTCTTGATGTAAAGGTAGAAGCTTTTCATTATGATCCTCAACTAAATTTTCTGAGGGTTCTACACCCAAAACGTTCCAACCATATGTTTTAAATTTGGAAAGAAGATACCCATCATTACTGCCAATTTCTAATAAATTATTTCCTTTTACCATAGAATTAATTTTACTGGCATAGGAATCAAAATGATTTCTAAAAGTAGCAGATACACCTGATTTGTACTTATAGGTAGAAAAGACGCCCTCTGGTTCTGGAGCGTCTGCTAATTGTAGATGATTACAATTTTCGCAATAATTCAGTAATAAAGAATATCTTTCTAAATTGGGTTCTGCAAATAGAGCATTAGCAACAGGAGAATCTGGCAATTTTAACCATTGTTTGAGATGATCATGTCCGCATGCTCTACAACTGTTATACTGATTCATATTGTTCATGTAAAGATTGTATTTTTACAATATCATTATCATAATTAAGTGCATCACGTTTAAATTCTGAAATAACTACCATAGTAGAATCTTCTAAAAATACCATTTCATGATCTATCATTGGGCCGGTAGTAAACTTTTCACCTGATACAATTTTTTCTTTATGTATTTTTGTTTCGTTATGATTGCGCCAATAAAATAACATACTACCATTTAAGAGATAACAAGAATGAGTATCTGTTTTATGATAATGATTTGCTCTTATAGAGCCTTTATTAGACCAAATTATTTGCACATTAGCTAATTCGTGTTCTATGGGAAGTATTTTTCCTCTATCATCTAAATACCCTAGTTCAAGAGGTCTTTTATGTGAATCCATAATTATCCTTGTATATTAACAAACCAATTAGGTACTTCTCGTTTTTTCCAGGATGCCAAATGCTGTTTGGATCCATTGTAATAATTTATATATGATTGTATAGAATTATCTTTTACTTTATACTGCTCCGGCATAGCAGGTGTAGGTTGAGTAAATTCGCCTTTAGGTATATTAATTGGACACACCCAAAAAAAAGGCATCATTCTTTCTGCAGAATGATGCTTACCATATCTAAAAGTATATTCTTGTAAAAGATAAAACCATAAACTATATAACCATTTATAATTTTTATCTGAAGATCTTGTCCAAATACCAGATGGATGTTTTATATGACTAGCCTTCCAAAGTATATTTTCGCGCTCATCAGGTAACAACCATCGTTTTATATTTCTATTATTAATAGTTTTGCCATAATATTCTTTACCATCTAAAACTCTATGGGCAGTGGACATAAGTTGCCCATATTCAAGAATCATTTTAACTACATGTTTATCATTATGTAGTTTAGCACACTCCTTTGGATCAGGAGATAGATAAAAAATATTCATAATCTTATTTCTATTTTTTCCACAGATTGTAATATTCTTATAATAATGGATTTAGTTTTGTAGGAAAATATATCTGACTCTTTTGCCTTTGTCAAGGCATCCAAAACTATAGTTGGATCATAGTCAGTTAAATTTTTATGGTTGATTTTTGTATTTATTCCAGAGCAAAATACATTCATTACTGCTATAGTAAGAAAAACTTCCTCATCCGTATACAACGGTATTTTGTACCCTTTTGTTTTATTGGGTTCAGGAAATTTTAGAATATTATTTGCCATCGAGAGTCTCATTCTCGATTATTTATTAAATAGGCATTTATTTACCTATTTTTTTAAGTGATTTTGATAAGATTACACAAATCCAATTGATCTTTTTGCCTTTGGTTTATGGTTTTGTTTATGAAAAACATCTGCAATACTATATTGATTCTTTTCTGTTGCAAGTTCTACCTTTAGTACATTTGCTAAATTCTTTGCCTGTTTTGTATCAAGATAGTCAAAAGTTAAGACATCAAAGCAGCGACCTGGTCTTACAAGTGCCTGATCAATATCCTTTACTGAGGGCAAATTAGTACTAAAGATCATTTTCTTATTCTTAGTAGTGATAAGACCATCACCGACGTTTAAGAACTTATGCATCACGGTGTTGCCTTCATTTCTGTTCCCAAGAAAGTTATCAGCATCTTCAATTACCATGATGTTATTATTACCTTCAATGAATCGAGCAAATACATAATCTTTTTCAAGTAGCTCAGGATCATAGGTCACCATTGCACTCGACTTAGTATACTGCAAAAGTCCTCGAATGAAGGTAGTCTTACCTGTACCAGGTGGGCCAATCAATACGAGTACACTCGCAGATGAATGCATGTAGCGATCGTAGTAATCAGTTAACTCCTCATCCCCAAGAAATGGATACATTGCACTGACAGGAGTTTTCTCCGTTGTTAGAGGCACAGTTACATTAGAGCCATCACTTGAATACATCCATTCAATAAATGATTCTGCTATATCAAAAGATTTTTTTAAATTAGTTTCAAATTTATCAATGAACTCGGATTCGCCAATAAGTTTTACTGAGATGTAGGTGCTACTAATGTTATACTTGATAATGGCTTCATTAAAAAAGATAACACCGTTTTCTTCGCCTGATTGGAAGATACGAATACGATCTTTAGTGTTTACTTCGACATAACGTTTCCACTCTTCCATTGAACACATCAAATGCATAGATTTGAATTGTGTATCTTTTTGATGCAGTGCCTTGTCAAGTAAAAATTCAGATACAATGACATCTTCTGCATCTGTTGCTGCCATAAAAACTTGCTCATTACTCATCTTTGGATGATCCCATGTATAACTTCTTAAACCGATTCTTTTATCTTTTTTGATTTGTCTAGATTGTAAAGAATTTCTACGTTTACCCATTCTATACAATATATCATCTAACGATCTTGAAGAATAAACACTCATTTTATTTGCTTACTATTATCTGCTACGTTCTTATCTTCTCGCAACTCAATGAAGGTCGGAAGAAATAAACTTTCTACGTTTCCGCCCTTATCTTGAATACGAGCATTATACTTGACTGTTGCAATTTTTCCTACTGTATAATCAACTGTAAACATATTTCGTTGTTCATCAGAATAACCAGATCCAACATTCACTCGAATAGCACCATCTGCTGATTCACAAATTAATGCACCAAGACGATTTTTGTTCTTACCAGTACCTTTTTCCCAACCAACAATCATAAGATCACATTCAAGTTCTGCTTTGAATTTAACTTGATCCTTACTACGTTTGTCTTCCCAGATACCATTCATTGACTTAAGAATAATACCTTCTTGACCTTCATCTAAAAACTTATTGAACAATTTATTCGCAGTGTATTGGTCTTCTACAGTTGTTGTCTCGACAACATTGATTAAATGTTTAAGTGCGCACTTTTTCTGAAACTTATCTACGTTTTTTACAAGTCCACTGAAACGAGTCTTATATGGAACAGTATATTTTCCCTTAAGAAACACATCAATGGGAATTGCATCCCATAATGTAGCACGAACCATTTGTCCTTCTTCAAGAGATTGGGTGCCCTTAATTGCTTTAGTTAAAATGCCATTTCCGGTCTTACGATCAAGCGGGTTGCCAGCTCCATCAACCACAAGAAGTTCGCCATCAAATACACAATCAAGGCCATATACTTCTGCCAACCTAATAAATGCTTCACCAAATAAATCTGAAGCGATATCCAATTCCTTACCATTACGACTCCTAAATTCTACTTTTCCGTTGCGGACGATAGCGTTGAAGCGCATACCATCCAATTTGAGTTGGACATAGGACGGGAATCCGATTTTGTCAACGAGTTTCTGGTCGAATCCAGAAGCCAGCATGACGGGATACGTCTTAATGAGTCCTGGCCAGATTTTATTAATGGTTGGCTCCCCGACTCCGCATCTGAGATCTTGTTTAATGATCCTTTCAATAACGCTGGCATCTTCCGCATGAAGAGACTCCAATATAAATGTCAAATGATCAATTGCCGCATTACCTGTCTTTTTACGAGAGGCGAATTCTTTTTCAAGCTCAACCATTGCCCAAGTTA
>Ga0214917_10007283_pt1 | contig 11244 bp, 13 predicted proteins | sample LL_1208_BB_MetaG_FD_177983 | JGI IMG/M metagenome (GOLD analysis project Ga0214917, IMG submission 177983) | Freshwater microbial communities from Lake Lanier, Atlanta, Georgia, United States - LL_1208_BB | ecosystem: Environmental > Aquatic > Freshwater > Lake | place: USA: Georgia | collected...
TTCGCGGTGGCCGGGATTTCCGGCGGGAATCCAGCGTACTTCGCCGAGCGCGAGTTCCTGCAAAAGTTCGAAGCCGGTGCGCAGATGACCGACGTGGATCGGATCGAAAGTGCCGCCGAAGATACCAATCGGGCCGCTCATGTGCCGCGCAAGCGCGTGCCGCAAAATTCGGCGCACAGCAACAGCATCTCGTCCCACGGATCACCGGCGAGCCGACCTTTGATCATGCGATCGGCCCGCAACGCGCGCGAGGCGAGTCGCGCGAACGGCAACCGTGCGGCCCGCGGACGTGCCCGCTCGAGCGCCGCGAGTTGCGCCGGTGGCAGACGCGGACCGGGCCGACGCGCGGGATCGTCACCGCGCCTCAAAGACCACATGTTGCGCAGCTCGCGCACCAACGACCACAACACCAGCGTCGGCTCCACACCTTCGCCACGCAAACCTGCGACCACGCGCGCCGCACGCACTGCATCGCCCGTCACCACCGCTTCGCCGAGTGCGAACACGTCGTATCGAGCGCTGTGCACGACCGCGCCCATCACCGCCGCCGCATCGAGTCGGCCGGCCGGCACTAGCAAACGCAGTTTTTCGATCTCTTGTTGTGCAGCAAGCAAATTACCTTCGACGCGCGCCGCCAAAAGTGCGAGCGCATCGGCGGTCGGCTCGAGACCGGCGCGCTTGCAGCGCGCGGCGAGCCACGTCTCGAGTTGTCGCGGGCCGACTTCCCACACGGGTAACCACGCACCACGCGCTTCGATCGCCTTCACCCAGGCCGTCGCTTGCACCGCGGCTTCGAGACGCGGCGTGATGACGAGCAACAACGTGTCATCGCCCGCGGTTTCGATTAAACGCGCGAGTGCCGCACCGCCTTCTTTACCCGCTTTGCCGGAAAAACGAATTTCGAGGACTCGCCGATCGCCGAACAACGACATCGAGCCGGCGGACGCTGCGATGTCGGCCCAGTCGGCGACGCGTTCCGGAAAATGCACTTCGCGTTCGCCGTAACCGGCGGCGCGCGCGGCGGCGCGGATCGCGTCGGCGGCCTCGCCAACCAACAAATCTTCGTCACCCGAAACGAGGTACGCCGGCGCCGGTTTGCCTTGGCGCAGATGACTACCGAGAGCTTCGAGCGTGAGTTTCATCGACGATGATTATCCGTCAGTCGCGCGGTCGGGAACCATGCGCTCGGGTGCGGGGTCGAACCCGGCTGATATAGTGTAACAACTCGAGTCGCCGGAGCTTTCGATGCTGCGCCAGGCTAAGCCGTTCAAGACCACCCTCGCCGCTCTCGCCGCAGTTGCCGCGCTGCTCGTCTGCCAGCCGTCCCGGGCGGCCGAGGAATTCGAGCAGCACGGTGTGCACGAACATGGTCACGTCGTGTTGAACGTCGCACTCGAGGGCGACACGCTCGCGCTCGAATGGTCGGCACCGGCCGATCAAGTGCTCGGCTTCGAGCATGCGCCCCGCACCGCGGCCGAGCGCGAGCGCCTCGCCGCAGCGACGCAGTGGATCACGCGCGGCACCGACGTGCTCGGCCTGCCGCCCGCGGCCGGCTGTCGCGTTCAAAACGTCGCACACACCCCGCCTGCGCTACAAAATTCCGCGCATGCCGACTACCGCGCGCGGCACGTGTTCGTCTGCGCCAAGCCTGAGGCACTCGCCTGGGTCGAACCTTGGCTGCTCCGCAAGCTGCAGGACGTCGAGCACGTCGAAGTCAATATCGTCGCCCCCGGCGTACAACGTCAAAACACCGTGCGACGCGCCGACGAACGCATCGCACTACGATGACGGCCGCGCGCGCCGGCCACCCGCGGTAAAATTCGCGCCGATGACTCCCGCTCCGCTGACGCCTGCGATCCACGCCCGCGATCTCGTGTTCGCTTGGCCTGGCAAGCCGCGACTGCTCGACATTCCCGAATTCCGCCTCGAAGCCGGCGAACGCGTTTTTTTGCGTGGTCCGAGCGGCAGCGGCAAAAGTACCCTGCTCGGACTTTTGGGTGGCGTACTCACACCACGGGCGGGCAGCATCACCCTCGCCGGCACCGATCTAACCGCGCTCGGCGCCGGTGCGCGCGACCGCTTTCGCGGCGATCATCTCGGCTTCATTTTCCAAATGTTCAATTTGATCCCGTATCTCGGCGTGCTCGAGAACGTGACTTTGCCGGCGCGTTTTTCTGCAGCGCGCGCCGCACGCATACCCGGTGGCGATGTCGTGGCAGAAGCACGCCGTCTGCTCGCGGCACTTGGCCTCGGCGAGCGCGACATCGAATCGCGGCCGGTCACGGAACTCTCCATGGGCCAGCAACAACGCGTCGCGGCGGCACGGGCCTTGCTCGGACGGCCGACCATCCTCATCGCCGACGAACCCACCTCGGCGCTCGACACCGACGCGCGCGGCGATTTCTTAGAACTTTTGATGCGCGAGTGTCGTGCGCAGTCGGCGAGTCTGTTGTTCGTGAGTCACGACGTCGCACTCGGGTCGCTGTTCGATCGCGTCGTGTCGCTCGCCGATCTGCGACGCCCGACCGAGGCGGCCGCATGAGCACGTTCGCCCTAGCCTGGCGTTCGCTCGGCAATCGCCGCGGCACCGCGCTGCTCACCATCGCCGCCATCGCCGTCAGCGTCGCGTTGCTGCTCGGCGTGCAAAAAATGCGCACCGCGGCGCGGGAGAGCTTCGCCAATACCGTCTCCGGCGTCGATCTGATCGTCGGTGCGCGCTCCGGACAATTGAATCTACTGCTGTATTCGGTGTTCCGCGTCGGTGACGCCACCGCCAACGTCAGCTGGTCGAGCTATCAAAAAATCGCCCATCACCCCGACGTCGAGTGGACGATTCCGATCTCGCTCGGTGATTCGCATCGCGGCTTTCGCGTGCTCGGCACCAACAACGACTATTACGCCCACTATCGTCACGCCGGCGGTCGCGCGCTCGGCTTCGCCGCCGGTCGCGGTTTCGAAGATTTGTACGACGTCGTGCTCGGCGCCGACGTCGCGCGCGAACTCGGCTATCAACTCGGTAGTCGCGTGATCGTCGCGCACGGTCTCGGCGACGTGAGCTTCACGCTGCACAAAGATCAACCGTTCCGCGTGGTCGGCATCCTCGCGCCGACCGGCACACCCGTCGATCGCACGGTCCACGTGCCGCTGGAAGCGATCACTGCGATCCATCTCGATTGGCAGGGCGGCACGCGCGCCATCGGCGACGTGCGAAATCGCGATCTCACGCCCGATGCGATCACCGCTTTCATGGTCGGCATGCGCAGCAAAGTCATGACGTTCACGATGCAGCGCGCCATCAACGAATATCGCGGCGAACCGTTACTGGCGATTTTGCCGGGCGTCGCGCTCACGCAGTTGTGGGGTCTCGTCGGCATCGCCGACACCGCCTTGATGGTGATTGCGGCATTCGTCGTGTTCGCGGGCTTGCTCGGCATGCTCACCGCAATCCTCACCAGCCTCAACGAACGACGACGTGAAATGGCGATCCTACGCTCGGTCGGTGCGCGGCCGCGCCATGTGTTCACGCTGCTCATCGCCGAAGCGGGCATACTCGCGGCGAGCGGTGTGCTCGCCGGCATCGCGCTCTGCTACGGTTTGTTGATCGCGGCTGCACCACTGCTCGAGCGTCGTTACGGGCTGGTGCTGCCGCTCACGGGTCTCGCGCCCGGCGACATCGCACTGCTCGCTGCGATCGTCTTTGCGGGTCTCGCCATGGGCAGCATCCCGGCATGGCGCGCCTATCGAAATACTTTGAGTGACGGACTCACCCTTAGAATCTGACGGAGAACACGATGTCGCTGACTAAGAAATGGCTGACGAGCGTTGTGCTGTTCGGCTACGTCGCGATCGCCGCAGCGGTCACACCGCCGCAACCGGCGGCGAAATCCGCGGCCGCAAAGCCCGCTGCGCCCGCGGCTGCTGCGAGTGGCGTGCGCGAACTCGACTGGGACGCGCTGCTGCCGCAAGACGCACGCGCCAAATTCCAAGGTGGTGCGCCGGCGCCGATCCACGACTACCTCGGTGGCGAGAGCGGCATGGCCGCTCAGCAAGTGCTCGACTTCTCGGTCAACAAAACGCTCGACGGCAACACCGTGAAAATTCCGGGGTTCATCGTGCCGCTCGACGTCGGTAAAGACGGAATGGTGTCGGAATTCTTTTTGGTACCGTATTTCGGCGCCTGCATCCACGTGCCGCCACCGCCGCCGAACCAGATCGTCTATGTGCGCATGGATAAAGGCATGGCGCTCGATTCGATTTACGAAGCGTATTGGATCACCGGCAAACTGAAGGTCACCAATAAAACGACTCGCTTGGGCGCAGCGGCCTATCAGCTCGCCGGTACCAAGGTCGAAATTTACAAATATTGAAGCCCGCGCGCCGAGGTTCGCATGCCCACGTTGTTCGAAAAAATCGTCGCGCGTGAGATTCCCGCCGACATCGTCTTCCAAGACGACCGTGTCACCGCTTTTCGCGACATCCATCCGCGTGCGCCGGTGCATTTGTTGATCGTGCCGAACAAGGCGATCGCGACCGCCAACGATATCGCCGATGCCGACGAGACCTTGGTCGGCCACATGTTCACCGTCGCGCGCGATCTCGCGCGCGGCGCAGGCATCGCCGACAGCGGCTATCGTTTGATCATCAATTGCAATCGCGACGGCGGGCAAGAAGTGTTCCACTTGCACGTGCACTTGGTCGGCGGTGCGCCGCTTGGTCCGATGCTGAGTCGATGACCGATATGCGACAACTGTATCCACCCGTCGACGTGCGTCGCAGCGGCATGCTGCGCGTGTCGAACGTGCACGAAATTTATTGGGAAGAAAGCGGTAATCCGCAAGGCAAACCCGTCGTGTTCCTGCACGGCGGTCCGGGCGGTGGCACCGACGCGCGCATGCGCCAATTTTTCGATCCGAATCGCTATCGCATCGTGCTGTTCGATCAGCGCGGTTGCGGCAAAAGTCGGCCGCACGCGAGTCTCGTCGACAACACCACTTGGCATTTGGTCGCCGACATCGAAGCACTGCGCGAACACCTGCGCATCGAGCGCTGGCAGGTGTTCGGCGGCTCCTGGGGCTCGACGCTCGCGCTCGCCTATGCGCAAACGCATCCCGAGCGGGTGACCGAGCTCGTGCTACGCGGCATTTTTTTGGTCCGGCCGTGGGAGTTCCGCTGGTTCTACGAAACCCCGGACGGCACGGGCGCACTGTTCCCGGATCTTTGGGAACATTTCGTCGCACCGATCCCGCCGCAGGAACGCGGCGACATGATGCGCGCCTACTATCGCCGCCTCACGAGTGACGATCCGGCAGTGCGCGCGCATGCTGCGCGCCATTGGTCGATGTGGGAAGGTGCGACAAGCTTCCTGCGCGTGAACCCCGATTACGTCGCGAAGTTCGAAGAGGACGCCTTCGCCGAAGCTTTTGCGCGCATCGAGTGTCACTACTTCGTCAACGGCGGATTTTTACGCACGCCCTCCCAACTGCTAGACGACGTCGACAAGATCCGGCACATCCCGGGCGTCATCGTCCAAGGGCGTTACGACGTCGTGTGCCCGATGAAAAGCGCTTGGGATTTGCATCGCGCCTGGCCCGAGGCGGATCTGCGTATCGTCGGTGATGCCGGTCACTCGGCCTTTGAGCGCGGAATTTTAAGCGAGCTCGTCGCCGCGACCGATCGCTACGCCGCTACGGCGTGAGCAATCGATCGCCGGCGTCGATGACGCCGCGCGCCCGCAACCACGCGCGCGCGTCGTCCGATTCGTGTTTGAACCACGCGCGAGCGGAGCCGAGTCGGAACGTATAACCCCAAGCGTCCATATCGGCCATCAGCCGCTCGGCACCGATCCCGGGCAGCGCCGCCGCCCAAAGAATTTGTAAACAACAGACGGCGTTCTCTTCAGCGTGATCACCGCCGGCATCGCGCAGTAAAGTCGCGCGGCGCGGTGCATCCATGCAGACGTAATGCGCCGCTTCGTGCAGTGCGGAGTGCAGCGGGGTGTCGTCGCGTACCCACAGCGTCGAGCCGACGAGCCCGGCCTCGCTGTCGCCCCAATAAGAACCCGGAATTTCACTGGCTGCCCCCGCCACCGCGAGCGTGAGACCCCAGGGCGCGAGCAAGGCCTGCACGGCGGCACGCAGCACGGGGTCGAGCAAGGTAACGCCGGGCGTCACCGCCACGGACTCAGCGCAGGCTCGCGAGCCGCTGCACGACCACTGCGGCAAGTTCACGCGCGAGCGTCGCGCGTAATGCCTCACGTTCACGTTCCTTGCCGAGCGCACGGGTTTCGTCGAACGACAGATCGCGCGTCAAGCTGAGCTCTTCGGCGGCGATGCGCTCGCGCCCGCCCTCGACGAGCGCGAAACGCACGCGGTAGGTGAGTTCGTATTCTCGCGGCACATTGCGCGCCGAGATCGACGATACGCGATCGGAAAAATCGTCCGCCTCAATGCGTAACGTTGCCGCGCCCTGCGGACTTTCGACGAGCGTGGCACCAGCGACGATCAAAGAACGCCGCAGCGCGATGGTGAAATCGCTTTGCGCATCGTCCGCTTGCACGTAGATGCGCCCAACCGACGGCGCGAGCGACGCACGGCCTTGCATTTGAAAGCCGCAGCCCGCCAGCAACGCCGCACACACCAACGCGGCACAGGTCGCGATGCCCGGCGGTTTGCGGCGCAACCCGCGCATCACACCACCACGTTCACGAGTTTGCGCGGTACCACCACGATTTTCTTAGGCGTCGACTCGCCGACGAATTTGCGCACCGACTCTTCGGCAAGCGCCGCAGCGCGCACCGTCGCCTCGTCGGCCTCGATCGGCACGGTGATTTGACCGCGCAATTTGCCGTTCACCTGCACCACCAGCGTGATCGCATCTTGGGCGAGCGCCTCGGCGTCGACGGCCGGCCAGCGCACGTCGATCAAGGCTTCGGGATTCCCCAGTTCGTACCACAACGTGTGGCAGACGTGCGGCACCATCGGTGACAACGCGATCACCGCGATCTCGAGTGCCTCTTGCACCACCGCTCGCCCCTGCGGCGAACGATCGTCGAACTTGCCGATCGCATTCAAAAGTTCCATCACCGCGGCGACGGCGGTATTGAAGGTGCGACGCCGACCGATGTCGTCAGTGACTTTGGCGAGCGCTTGATGGGCGGAGCGTCGCAAATCTTTTTGCGCCGTCGACAGCGAGCCGCGCTCGAGCGCTGGCGCAGGCCCTGTACCCACGTGGTCGTACACCGCTTTCCAGAGACGACGAATGAAACGGAATGCGCCCTGCACGCCCTCGTCCGACCACTCGAGCGACTGCTCGGGCGGTGCCGTGAACATCATGAAGAGTCGCGCCGTATCCGCGCCGTATTTTTCGACCAAGCTCTGTGGGTCGACGCCGTTGTTCTTCGACTTCGACATCGTGCCGAGCCCGTCGTATTGCACTTCGAGCTGCGAGCCGTCCTCGCGCGTTGCCAGGTAGTGTTTGCTGCCATCGCGCTCGACCATGTCGACGTCGAGCGGATTGAAATAAGCGCGACGACCTTCGGCGGGCTGGTGCCAATAGATGTGGTTCAGCACCATGCCTTGCGTCAAAAGATTCGAAAACGGTTCGCGCAACTGCACGAGCCCGAGGTCGCGCATCACTTTGGTCCAGAAGCGCGAATAGAGTAGGTGCAGGATCGCGTGCTCGATACCACCGATGTATTGATCGACGGGCAGCCAATAGGCCGCACGCGCATCGACCGCGGCGACGTTCGAGTCCGCACTCGCATAACGCAGGAAATACCACGACGAATCGACGAAGGTGTCCATGGTGTCGGTTTCGCGACGTGCCGGTTTACCGCAAGTCGGACAATCGACTTTCCAGAACGAGGCATTTTTGGCGAGCGGATTACCACTGCCGTCTGGCACCAAGTCTTCCGGCAAAACCACCGGTAATTGATTTTCGGGCACGGGCACTTCACCGCAGTGCTCGCAGTGAATGAGGGGGATCGGACAGCCCCAATATCTTTGGCGCGAGATTCCCCAGTCGCGCAGTCGGAACTGCACGCGTTTACGGCCCAAAGATTTTTTCTCGAGCGCGGCGCAGATCGCATCGACCGCCGCCTTCGATTCGAGACCTCGAACTCGCCCGAGTTCATGGTGATGCCGTGTTCACCGTAGGCGTCGATCCACGGCGCGACGACTTGCTGATAGGCACCACTCTTCGAGCGAACCACGCCGACGATGTCGATGCCGTTTTGCGACGCGAACGCGAAATCACGCTCGTCGTGCGCCGGCACGCCCATCACCGCGCCCTCCCCGTAGCCCATCAACACATAGTTCGCGACCCATACCTCGACCGGCTTACCGGTGAACGGATGCAGCACGTGCAAGCCCGTACGGCGACCCTTCTTTTCCATGGTGGCGACGTCCGCCTCCATGGTGCTGCCGCGGCGGCACTCGTCGATAAAGGCCTGCAGCGCAGGATCACGCGCCCCCGCGGCGAGCGCCAGTGGGTGCTCGGCTGCGATCGCCATGAAGGTGACGCCGAACAATGTGTCGGCGCGGGTGGTGAATACTTTGAGCGGCGCGGCGTCGGTCGCGATGGCTCGCGCGTCGTCGGCGAGCGGAAAAGCGACTTCCGCCCCCTCGCTGCGGCCGATCCAATTTGCCTGCATGGTCTTCACGCGCTCCGGCCAGCCGTCGAGCGTGCCGAGATCGCCGAGCAATTCGTCGGCATAGCGCGTGATGTTGAGGTAGTACATCGGGATCTCGCGCTTCTCGACCAGCGCGCCCGTGCGCCAGCCGCGACCGTCGATGACTTGCTCGTTGGCGAGCACGGTCTGATCGACCGGATCCCAATTCACCACACCGGTTTTTTTGTAGGCGATGCCTTGCTCGCGCATGCGCAGGAACAGTGCTTGGTTCCAGCGGTAGTAGCTCGGATCGCAGGTCGCGATCTCGCGCTCCCAATCGATCGCGAAACCTAGCGCCTGCAATTGCTTCTTCATGTACGCGATGTTGTCGCGCGTCCACTTCGCCGGCGCCACGCCGTTGGCCATCGCCGCGTTCTCGGCCGGTAAGCCGAACGCATCCCAACCCATCGGTTGCAACACGTTCCGGCCCTGCATGCGCGCGAATCGTGAGAGCACGTCGCCGATCGTGTAGTTGCGCACGTGCCCCATGTGCAAGCGACCGGACGGATAAGGGAACATCGACAGGCAATAAAACTTTGCACGCGCCGGATCTTCTTTGGCGGCGAAGCTGCGGTGGTCGTTCCAATGCCGTTGTGCGGCCCGCTCGATCGCGGCCGGCTCGTAGCGCTCGTCCATGTTCGAAGCCGTTATTTCCCTGCAATTTGCGAGTCGCGAGGATACACGACCGCGAGCCGCATTGCCGCGCCGCCCGCCGAATCGGCGTCGATTTCGAGGCCTGCGTCGGACTCCGAATAGAGCACGCCGTTATTCTGTAAGCACGTACGCGCCACGGCGAGATCGGCGACGTCGATCACGACTCTTGCAGCCTGTGCAACCGACAAGCTTGTCGACCAGCGGCGCAACACGATCGACTCGCGCCCGAGCGCGAATCGCCACACGTCGTCGGCGTCGCGTATTGCGGCGACACCGAGCAACGCGGCGTAGCGCGCAAGGGTGCGATCGAACTCGGCAGCGGGTATCGGCCACTCGATACCGACCAGCGCACGCGCGCCGTTCGGATGCCGTTGCACTTCGCGCTGAAATACCCGCGCGGCGTCGCGATGCTGGACGAGACATACGAGCGACTCGGGCGTGTCGGTCGCGTCCAATGCACACCAACGAAATCGCGCCGGACCCGCGAGCGCGCCGTAGTCGACGTCGCGCACCGCATCGGCGACCGGACCGAGTGCGACGCCGCGCGCCACAGCGACCGAGCGCGCCACTTCGACGTCTTCGCAGCCGAGCGCCAGGATCGCCACCCGCGGCGTCGCGCCGAGCCAAGGCGCAAGATGATGCGTCGATCCTGCGTTCGCCACCGCCGTGAACTCGAGGTAGCCGCGCGCGAAAACGGCGTGACAACTCTGCTGGCCGAGACTGCGCGGCCGCCCGTCCTCAGCGACAGCCTGCAGTTCCCGCGGCGCGGTGAGGGCAAATCCCAAGTTCGTGAACGCTGCGCGTAGCGGCGGCAGCGAACCGGCGGCGTAACCCAAATGATCGAGTTCGAGCATGATGAGCGGAAGACTAACGCATGGACAGCTGCCGAAACGACAGCTTGCATCCACGGCCGACCGATTAGACTTTCGGCTTCGGGGTCAAAGCAGGAGAAGGTCGCGATGCCACGTCCGCACATCATGTTCGTCCAGGCGCAAATGATTCCGTGGTCCACGGGTTTGCACGGCGATGCCAGACGGGACGTCGAACACAAACTATTGAGCCTCGATGACACCGATGCGAGTTCCACCTGCATCGTTCGCTACCCGGCCGGCTGGTCACGCACGAGCGCAGAACACCTCACGACCCACGAAGAATTTTTGGTGCTCGATGGCGCGCTGGAAATCAACGGACGTGTCTATGAAAAACACACGTACGGATTCCTGCCCGCAGGCTACCGCCGCGAGCGTGCGCGCAGCACGCACGGCGCCGTACTCCTGACGATGTTTTACGGTGCCGTGCACAAGGGTGCCGGCGCCGGCGGTGACTTCGACCAAAAACTTTTGGTCGAGTACGTGAATCCCCTCCAGATGGATTGGGACCCGGGGCTGGTCGATCCGCAACTTTCGAAAGGCGTGGCGATCAAGCCGCTGCGCACCGATCCGTACACCGGCGAGACAAGCTTTCTCTATTGCTCACCACCCCATCGCGTGCCGCCCGGTATGGCGAAACCACAATGGACGCACCCGATGGTCGAAGAGTTGTACACGCTCGAGGGCGATTACGTGTGGGGCGATCTCGGTCGCATGCAACGCGGCGGATATTGTTGGTGGCGCGAGAACGTTTATCACGGGCCAGCAGGCACCGACACCGGGTACAACCTATTCGTGCGCACCGTCAATGGCCCACTCGTGAACACCTTCGACACCGTCAAAAAACCGTTCACCTGGGATCCGCCGCACACGCCGATACTGCCACCGGAACTCGCACCGTACGGCCAGCCCTTACCGCCCTCACCAAACTATTGAGCCGCGCCATGTCCGAATCCGCCACCTGGCCCGCACCACGCACCGCGTGGTACGCGGTGTTGGTGCTGAACGTCGCGTATCTGTTCTCGTATCTCGATCGGCAGATTCTCTCGATGC
>Ga0214917_10007284_pt1 | contig 11242 bp, 10 predicted proteins | sample LL_1208_BB_MetaG_FD_177983 | JGI IMG/M metagenome (GOLD analysis project Ga0214917, IMG submission 177983) | Freshwater microbial communities from Lake Lanier, Atlanta, Georgia, United States - LL_1208_BB | ecosystem: Environmental > Aquatic > Freshwater > Lake | place: USA: Georgia | collected...
CTCCGTCTTCTCCAATTCGATCGCGAGTATCCCTCCGTTACCAGAGGCCCCGAAAATCGATATAGGTGTACAAACGGACCTAGTGGCTCCAGGGGTACCGTTGGAGGGGCTTGTTCGGGCAGCGGGAATGAGTATGATGAATTTTGCTGAGGAGTTGAAAAGTCTCGAGAGGACTCTCAACAAGACCAGTACAGAAATCTTAGACGAAATTAAATCCCTCAAGGACACGACACACTAATAATTATTCCCTAGTTGACGTTACTGTAGAAAATTTCTCCAGTTTCTTTTCTCCCAGTGAAGCTTCAAACTTCATCTCAAGCTGCTTCGCCATATCGATGGCAGCTTTGAGTTCCTCCTCAGTAGTTGCTTCTCGAAGAACTTGACGTACTTTCTCTTCTTCTTCCTGACGTTTTGCGCGCAAAGAAACTTCCTCTGTTTCAATTTTTTTCTGGTTCTTCTTTTTTCCCTTCGGTACCCTCACTGACTCAATGTGCTCCAATTCACTCGGTTCCAAGTACCCTAAGACTTCTTCTCCAATTGCCTCTTTCTGCTCATCAAAAGTTGCACCGCTTGGAAGTGTCAAGACTCTGATCAACGCAGACTTGAGCTTCGTAAACGATTCGATTTCCATATTTTCCTTTTCAATGAAAACGCATGCGTTACACAAAGCATACCCACTCACTCTAACTATTCTCACTAATCAAATCTGCATTTCTTAATTGCTATATCTGGCGAAATACCATCGCGAATATCTTGCATGGTTTTTGCTGTTTGTATTCGTTCCCTAAAAAATTTTATTGGTTCTCCGTGCCGAATTTTTTTCATTCCGGTTTTTATTCTTCGGTAAGTACAAAACTGTTTGGATTGATCCATCGTCTGTGCAACTGTCCATTTTACTGCTACTGGCGGTTCATTGTATTTCTCACAACACGAAACGAAATCGTTCATGACTTGCTCAATAGGAAGCGATCCACCCTTTGAGAATATGGAAGGATTGTAAAGGGCTCCTCGAGCAATCATCACCGAGTTGGACCAGGTTCGGCCTGATCCCTCAAGTTCATTATCGACCTGTTGTCGAAACAGTGATATTGCCGATCGTGTGAAAAAATCACCATTTGCTATAATAGGAACCTTTGCATGATCAGAGGGCAGTGCCTTAATCAGGTCGGCAAAACTCGTCCATATAGCGGGTTCCCGTGGGCGCATCGGTACAGTTCTCATATGGACTGTAACCGCGTCGGCTCCTGCGTTGATCAGCCCCGAAATAAACTCCGAGGTACGCTCAACCATTTTATCGTCATTATCACCAATGAATCGAATTTTGCATGTTACCGGGATATCAACCGGAACGTCGTTTCGCAGCGAGCGCACGATTGCAGTCGCTCTATCTGGGGAAGAAAGTAACGCCGCACCCATTCCTCCTTGGATCGAGAATGATTTCGGACATCCCATATTAATGTTAACCTCCGAAACATAGTCTATCGTCTTGAGAGCAGCTTTCGCCGCAAGGATATCATCCGCGGTTCCCAATTGGATAGTTGTCTCATTCTTGCCGGCAGGGTTGAAATGTACGGCCCTTGTATCTGATTTCTCCGTCTTAAACAACACCGTCCCATCGTTCAAACGCTCCTCAACACTATCCAAAATCTTGCGGTCAATGACTTCCTCGGTGAAAGCGATGTCTGCGCCGTATCTGATACACTCTTCACGAAAAGGCAAAGTGCTGGCTCGAACCATCTAAATCCGAAGTCGGTCATCGGAAAATTTTTGAATGCCGAATCCGAGACCTCAGCGCCATCCCGACAATCCAGTGGTGTTCTTCGATATAGCGATCGGAGGTCAGAGTGTCGGAAGGATTGTTATAGAGTTATACAAAGACGTCGCTCCGCGTACCGCTGAGAATTTCAGACAATTCTGTACAGGTGAATTTAGATTGAATGGTGTTCCGATCGGTTTCAAGAATTGTACATTTCATCGAGTAATCAAGGACTTTATGATCCAAGGAGGGGATTTCATGCGCGGCGACGGCACAGGATCCCTTAGTATTTTCGGTGAGAAATTCAACGACGAAAACTTCAACTTAAAGCATGACTCGGCTGGGCTGCTTTCTATGGCGAATTCGGGCCCCAACACGAATGGGTGTCAATTCTTCATCGTCACTAGCCGGTGCGACTGGCTGGATGGCAAACATGTGGTTTTTGGAAAAGTGCTTGACCAAGAGAGTTTGTTGGTAGTTCGGAAGATTGAGAATGTTCCCATTAATCCACAAAGTAAACCAAAATTAGAAGTAGTAATCACCGAATGTGGTGAATTGTAGGGACCTCCCCCTTATGTGTCACTCCCTCGCATCCCCCACCCTTCAGATCCATGATTGTAACTCGCCTTGGCGTAAGTATATCTCCTGTGCCAGTTTTGTCTGTAGAGTTCCAACGAGATAAGGAACTCTTTGTATGGAGAGTAGAAATCCGAAACACTAAACCTGTCGCTGACATTGTACTGGATCTGAAAGCTCAATTTCCAGAGTACCTAGGAAAAGTCCCCATATCCCAACTGCATCGATTGATCAAATTCGGCCTGAAACTATCGTGCCCTGACGACTTGAACAAACTGTCACAATCAGAACTTTTGTCTGCAAAATCGAAAATGAATTTAAGTTTTGAGAAAAACCGCATTTCAAAAGACAGCGATGATTTTGTCTATGATTATCGCATAGATTTCCCGAAACCAGACGATGCCAAACTCCACCAGTTTGATATGGACGATAGTCCCGTAATCAAGTCTCGCTAATTGTGTCCTCAAAAAAAATTTTGCGCGATTTTTTCCCCTCCTTATGTCCCTAGGAAATGGGTTCAAAGAAACGTCGCCATCACGACAGCAGTAGCAGTGACGAATCATCGTCTTCTTCTTCTTCGTCTTCCTCTTCTTCTTCTTCGTCCTCCTCTTCGTCCTCCTCTTCTGCCTCGTCGTCTTCTCCAAAGAGGTCGCGAAAAGAATTGAAGAGAACCCCGTCGAAATCGTCCTCACCAGCAACTGGAGAATGGATCGAAAACGAGTTTGTGCTTCCCCTTGAGGAGGGCAAGAAGGAGGTGACAAAAGCCAAGGTCCGAAAGTTCCAGGGAAATGTGTACATTGATGTGCGCAAATATTATGACAACGGATCGAAACCGACAATGAAGGGGGTTTCATTCAAACCAGATTTGTTTACAAAATTTCAAAACTGGGCTCCATTGATTCGTGAATCTGTCGATATAGTGGAAGGAAGAACGAGTGCGTTGACGAATCCGTTTGCTTCATCTGCATCCATCATGAGGGACGGGTCTGATGTCTCTGTAAGCGCCGAGCTCGACAAGTATCATATGCTGAAAGTGTACAAGTTCAAGCACATGACATTGGTAGATGTTCGTAACTATTACAACGGGGGACCAACAAAGAAGGGAATCGCGTTGAGTCCAGAATTAGTCGACGTTCTACTCGACTGGAAAGAGTGGAAAGAAGCGATGCAAAAGCTCTAGATAATGTGACAATAACTTGCATATAGCTCCCCTTGTTTCTACAGTAATCAAGAACTCATCGAAGTTATCTACTGAGACTTTTTGTGGTCGCGAGAAGGACTAGCTGGATGCGCCCCCATTGACCGCGGTCGTGAGAACAAGAGTTTCACGCCAACTATCAGCGCTAAATGGTACAGATGGAACACATAGTAAATGCTGCTGTTGAACGTGTGTATTCCTTCCCATGTGAGTACAATGAAGGGCCCGAAGAAAATGTTTACACTTGTCCAGGTATGCAACCAAGCGAGCACAGAGGCGATTCTTGAGTTCAAAATCTTTCCAGGAATAAGCGGATGCACTCGCTGACGGATAACAGACTCTGTCATGTTCATAAGTCCGAGAGACAGGAACGAGACAACGTAGCCCGGGTACCAGCCATGCCAAATTGCGGAAGTAACTTTGGTCAGTAGATTGGCTAATCCTTTCCTTGAGATCAATTTTGCGATTCGGCCAGGGATCCATGAAGGCACGTGCTCCAGACGCTGATATATGCATTGCTTCAACCAAGTGTCGGAAGTTCGGATATTCCAGTTGGATGTCATTTGATTCGTGTTGGTACACGACTCAACTGCTCGCAGGTTCACGTTTCGAGATCGCGTGAAATGATATGGAGGCATATATGCAATTCCAGCGATGACGCATGTAACCTCCGTCAACGCCCAAACCGTGTAGTAGACGAAGCGACAACTGGCAAGGGCAAATGATAACAGACCAAGGCGGTAGTGGAATGGCAGGGATGCAAAGACTTGATCAAAATTTGTAATCAGAGCTGACTTTGTGAATACACCTGTTGAGTCCAAGTACAAGTAAAACCCGAGGATCGCAAACGCACGTGTCATTGCCTTCACAATCTGATTACGAAGAGATACTGTATCGATCTTGACGAAATCTCCTTCGCGATTAATAAAGTCGAAATACTCACGGAATGTGAATAAAGGGCCAACAAGTCCACCCATGAAGTCAAACATGTATGCCATGTACTCCAAGTAAGAAGGAGGAGAGATGATAGCTGTTGCTTTTCTTTGTGCATCAATATGAGACATAGAAGAGAGGGTCTTAGCTCCCTTTTTGATCAATAATCCGTCATGCATGTGATATCCAAACATACTTATTTTCGCAGCCATCGTCATTAAGGTACCGGTCAAAGACATCGCATCAGTCGCTGTGCCCGTCAACATACATTCGTAGTGCACCCACCCCAAAAGACAAATGTCAAGGAAAGTAATGAGAGACGGTGCGACCAGACCGTAGCGTGCCGGGATGTAGAATAGAGTCACGAACATCGCGAACAGGAGAAAGGTTGGGAACCCATATACAATAAAGACGCTCAGGACACCCACGAGTGAGCAGATTGTCAAACGAACCTTGGGCGAGTTGATATACCGTAATGCGTGAGCGATCGGCCAACTTAGTATGGTTACTGCCACAAAAATCACAGGACTTAGTTCTCTCAAAGAGCCATGGAATCCGATAGATCCCAAAAAATCTATTAGGGTCTGTGGAACAACGGGAACTGGAACCGGGATTTCCATGAACGAACCGGTCTGAAATTTTTATCCAGGTAGAGGCGATAACAATATGACTGCTGATTTGGAAGATTGCGAATACCAACCGCGTTCACTCTGGGAATGTCATCAGCTGCTCATCTCCTCCCTTGGCCGAGATCACATTCTTATTAAAGAAGTTGACAGGCGAAATCTAATTTCCTACGGCGATGTTATCAGAGGCGTCGGTACTGAATGTATGAAGGAGACCCGATTACGTACTTTTCTAGCCCTCGGGAAGATACGTGATTTCAGATCCGAAATCAGCTCGCGGAACGCCCCGATATTAGGGGCAGGTCTTATACGCGCAATCCTCGCGTTAGAGACGAGTACCGATGATGATGGTGTGCCTGTAGAGGAAGAAGAGAATAATGTGACCGATATCGTAGCCGATCTAATGCTGGAGATTCAATTGAAAGCAGGTCCCAACGCAATCCGTAACATCACAGACGATATCCTCAGGAGCAGGGAAATTCTGCTCTACACCAAGTACAAGTTACTGCAGTCCTTCAGGAAAGCGATTGTTGGTCTTGAAACGAGAATCGATACCGAGAGGTCCTTGCGACAAGCCATAGAGGACAATGGATCTTCCATAAATCCTAAAAATCATTCCCTTGTGCACATTCCCCAAGCGAGATCTTTGGCGTCTATCAAATCATCATTTTCCGATTTCATCTCGTCCTCTCTCGACAGACATTTACAGCACATTACAACTCAGGAGAAAATGAATCCATTCACTGACCAGATTCTTCTCACTGAACTGATTGGAACGAAGCTCGCATTATTCAAGAATTCCAAAAACGATCTGTCGATCATCGAATCTGCAATCACACCATTGTCCCGATTTGTAATTGATTGCCCTAATTTGGACGAGAATTTTCTGCGTGCATATCTCCAGCTCCTCGTGGCGACTCCCCAAGTTCTTGTGGAGATTGTAGCAGATCAAGACGTGTTGTTTCTTGTCCGTAAAGCTGTAACGAAACTTGTCCACCGTGATGAGCTACCTAAGGATGTTAAAGAAATTCTCAACTTAATTCAAGACTGCATTACACCCTCTCCAGCTCCTCCTCCCCAGGTTAGTATCTAGTAGTGTCCACTATCCCTCTCCTTTTACTTTCCCCCGTCACTTTCCCCTGTCAGTACACGAATGGATTGCAAACTTGAAGTTGACACTCGTGAAAATAATTTTGCGTCGATTCACGAGACAACTTTTCGTCAACTGTTCAATTGTAAAGATCTTGTGGCCATCGCTAAGATCATTTTCAACGAAGTCACCTACTTTGTTTCTGTCAAACCCGATCAGTCGGTTTCTGACCCACATGTGATACGGCTGAGTCGAGAACTGGCGAGATGTTGGTCCCTACCAGTCTCGGTTACCACGACAGTTGTCGTATTACCATTTCCAGGAACTCCAAAGAAATCCACGAAACCTATCATTGTGGCACCAGTTTCTGTGGATGATTGGGAAGTGGTTGAGACAGCTGCTGGGTTCCTTGAAGAGAACATTCTTGCTCAGATCAGTGTGGTTGCCCCGGGACAAGCATTTCCTGTTTGGGTGGGAAGGGGACAAAAACCAGTCTTCCTCCAAGTTGAAAATACCTTGGACGAACAATTTCAACCGATTGTTCTTTCAAATGAAACGGAGATTGCAGTTGAAGTTTTAGCCAGGAAAGATGTTACCATCTCCAATCTCGAGAAGAGGGGGTACATGCATGCGAGAATCGTAGACGAGGGTTTCCCCTCGTCTATGGATCTTCGCGGCGTCAGTATGATTTGTAACGGATCCGATTACGCGAAATTTTTCAAACCAGATTCTGGTTGTCTTGTCACGGTTCGTGACAGACCAGACATTCTAGCTATAATTGCATGCGATTCCTCGCTAGTAGATCCCGGCGTCGTTATTGTCTCTGCCGTAATGCGCGACAAGTACAGACTGGTCGCGGGCGAACGAATAGTCATCGAAGAGCAAACACCAGAGGTTGGCAACAATGTGATTATCCCCAAATCAATTCGTCTACACGTTCCGTTCGGGTCAGAGAATAGGAAATCTTGGAGTAACAAATTTGAAACGTTCATCTCAGACAGTTCCTGTGTAGTGCTTCCTCAAGGTGGTTGGATCGATCTCAGTGATGATCCTGACCAACATCAGTACTGTATGGTTCTGTTTGATCTCGGGCCAAAAAGCACGTCTTCAATGGGTGCTTTTTTGTCCCCAGAAATTTTCGCCTCCACGACATTCTTTGTTGATAAACTTGTCGAGTCGGACTCTGATTCGGCGATTCCAAGACCATTCACGAAATACTTGCCCACGAAAGTTGTAGAGATGGGGATCGTTAAATCGAGATCGGAGCTAAATAAACTTGTTCCGTTGCCAGAAACAATTTTACCGTCATTTGAACGGATCGTTTGTGATATGCATGCTTATTTGGAAACTTCATTGGTGGACGCGAATATTTTTCTGCCATTTTCCGGTTCAGGGATCGTGATTGGTTCGACCGGGTCCGGTCGAACCACAGTGCTTCGTCAATCCGTTTCTAAATTTTCTCCCCCCGTCGATTACGCTGTCATAAACTGCTCTCTTTTATCGTCTCCTTCCCTGTTTCGGTTGGAAGATGTCAAGGCGACCATTTCCGGGCTCATTCGGTATGGTTTTGAAACTCCTCCGTTTGGGATAGTTTTTGATAATGTGGACGAACTGATTCCGCCCGAGGTGGATGGTGATATTGATTCTGTGGCAGAGAAAGCTGGAGGATCGATGCATGCACCTGAAGACTTTGTTCGAAGAGTTAAACGCGGGAAAGTTATTGCTGCTTTCATGGAAGATTTGATTTATCGGTTGAAACCAAATCGTTCGATTTTCATTGCAGCAACTGCCACAAGGGATTCTCAGACATTGGCGAAACTTTTCTTTCACTGTGAAAAGCTCCCGAGCAAATTGACTCACGAGGATCGTCAGGTGATTTTGCAAGGAGCACCTGTTGTGGTTTCGGGCGACTTGGCAAAGTACTCGTTGATGGAGCTGGTTGAAATCCGCAGGACAGGACGAGATAATCGTGAAATGAGGAGGAAATTACTTGCTGGTGAGATGAATGACTCGAAAATTTTAGGCTCAAAGACATTGACAAAATTGGGAGGTCTCGATGACCAATTTGACACCTTACTGGATGCCATTACATTACCCTTGCATTTCCCGTATTTGTTTCCACCGGGTGTATCACCAGCAACAGGGGCGTTTATAATCGGTCCAAGTGGGTGTGGAAAAAGTGCGTTGATTGACAGGATCATAGCTGAAACGAAACTACCAGTTGAGATTGTTAGAGGGCCTGATCTTCTCGACAAGTACATAGGTGCGTCAGAGCAAGGAGTTCGACGTGTGTTTGAGAAAGCAGCTTCGATTGCTCCTTGTATTGTGGTCTTTGATGCTATTGAGGCTTTGTGTCCTCGACGCGGTTCGGAAGGCACAGGTGTCACTGACCGCGTAGTGAACCAAATGTTGTGCTACTTGGATGGAGTAGAGAGACTAGAGCAAGTGTTTGTCGTTGCCATATCGAGTCGACCAGACATGGTCGACCCAGCTTTGACTCGGTCCGGGCGACTCGATATCACAGTCATTTGCGATATACCAGACGCTTCTGGGAGAAGGGAGATTGTTAGGGCGTGCTGGGAGGAGTTTATGCAGGACACTCAGATTGACGAGAAAGATCTGCTCCAGCTTGCATCCGTCGTTGCCGACGGATGTACGGGTGCAGATATTCGGGCAGGTTTTGTGAATGCGAAAATTACATGCAGTCGAAATGATGGTGAACTGACTTATGAACTTATCCTCCGGAATTTAAAAGCAATTAAACCCTCAATATCATCAAAAGAGAAGGCCATGTACGACCATATTCTTGCGCGGTATCGCAACGGACCTCAGCCCATAATCCCCGCAAACGTTGGCACCAAGACCGTATTACATTAGTTAGTAGTGACACGAAGAGCAGTTCGGCAATACAGTAGTCTGTTCTCAAAATTGAATGGGGAAAAAATTGTAGCTGAATTACCTATTAGAGTTCCTTACTGGCTAAGGAGCCCAACTGCTGCGCCGTGCTCGTGTGTTGAGCAGCTCGTGTCGCGAGAGCCTTCAGGTCTTCGTTTGAAGCTATGCCAGATGCATGCGCGAACGCTCGTGATGCTTTTGCTGCATGTGACTCTCCTTCATACATGTAATCGTCAAAAGTCCAGCAACAGAGAAACCCCGACTGTTTCAATATCAAGTGCTGATGAAGTGTTTGGCTAGCATTCCCAGCGGATGCAAGCAGAGACTGGAGGCTCGCAAAAACCATCTAAAGAGACAGGAGAAAAACAATAACCGGATAAACTTATCCCTCCTAAAGCACTATGATACATACGGAAATATCGTCATGCAAGTTTCTCCTCGACGATCCTGGTGGAAGTGACTTCATCTCGTGGAGTCCCATTTTATGGTTCGTGGCTGCTCTCATGAGTGCGGCCTCAACCAATTCTTCAGCAGCTTGATCGGGGGTTAGACCAGCAACAAGAGCTGCTTCAACGATCCCAACGGCTTCACGACTAGTGAATTGGTCCCATAATCCGTCGGTCGCGGCAATTAAAAATTTATCCTCTGTACTTCTCTTGGTAACTGTCAAATCAGGGTCTGCATCAATGTATGGGAACGACTTCTTGTTTTGAGAATCTAGGAATGGTCGCCCACGTTCCGGATCAAATTCAACTTCACCTGTCTTGAGATGAAAGTCGCCGAACGATTTTGTTGGCTGCAGCCGACCTTTCACATAACATCCCGAATACATTGTTCTTGAAGACGCAGTTTCTGTCTTTCTCCATGGTATCCATTTCGCGAGAGGAGAAGAGGTTGTAGAAGGTTCAGCTGGTGGTTCTTCCCATGACCTCTTACATCGAACCACATCGTCTTCTCCAGGATGCAATTTTCTCAATCGTTCTTGCTCTTCAACGAGATTCGCGTTTCGCTGTATGTTCAAATCCAAAACCGTCCCTTGACCTCTCAGCAACACGCATTTACAATCACCTACGCTCCCTACCACAATCTCCGAGTCGTCAATCGCAACAGCAACAGCACATGCGCCCACCTTTATTGGGTTGGTGAAACCAAGATCATACACTGGCTTTACCGTCGTATACCAGGTCTGATCAGCGGTCAAAAATGTGTCCTTAATTGCGTCTCTAGTCTTTACATTTTCACTCAGATTCTTATGCATAAGCTCGGGTAGTTTTGTGGTCAAATACTCTGCTAGTTGAGGTCCGCCATGACCATCCATTACTGCGACAAACTGCACAGGTTTCCGGAATGACTCAAACTCGAGCCGACTCACAACGATCCGATCTTCAATGAATTTGTTGGCCACATACTGATGACTCCCGATTGAGGGGAAAGGAGAAGTGGGAGGACGCGAATCGGCTTCGCAGGCGACGATAATCGCCACAGAAGAACCAAGGCCTAGTCGAGCAAGTCTGTGAAAATGGTGATTGAAGAGCATTTTTCCAAGACTCGCAAAAAACAATTTCTACGAAAAAAGTCGTCAGGATACTCGTAATGAAAATGCATGCATTTCGTCTAGCTAAAAATATTCTTGTCTCATGCATATATATACGTATTATTCATAGTGCTAAAACGACAACAGTGATGTCATCATGAATGTTTCGTCTCTCATATCCTCGTTGCATTTCACGGAGTTCATCAGGACTGATTTCCCCGCCTGTTGCCTCACTGGCAATCTCCAGTGCAACAGAAATCAGATCATCAGCAATCTCTGAACAGTTGCGGCCAGACTGGAATCCAGCCGACACTGTCTCAGTCACAAGAACTGGACTTACATAATCCCACAGACCGTCTGAAGCCAGTATTAAAACAGATCCACGTTCACGGGCAAACTCTTTGATTGTGGGGATGGCTTCAATGTACGGAGGAGAGAACATGTCAGCATTAGGAATCAAATCAGAGTACTCCGGCGGGCAAATCTCAACCGCTTTTTCATCCTTCAAATAAAAGTCTCCAAACGCTCTCGTTGGTTGAAGACGTCCCTTGACATAACATGCGCCCCATTTTGTTGAAACAAGAGAACCATCTGAATCAATTTCGACAATTTTTTGTCGACAATGAACAACGTC
>Ga0214917_10007285_pt1 | contig 11241 bp, 8 predicted proteins | sample LL_1208_BB_MetaG_FD_177983 | JGI IMG/M metagenome (GOLD analysis project Ga0214917, IMG submission 177983) | Freshwater microbial communities from Lake Lanier, Atlanta, Georgia, United States - LL_1208_BB | ecosystem: Environmental > Aquatic > Freshwater > Lake | place: USA: Georgia | collected...
CATCAGCACTGGTTAGCTCATCGCGCCATTCAGAATATGGACCAGCAATCAAAGCTGTTACATAAGAAGAAAGTCTTGGAGTTGGAGCAAATACCCAGATTGCTGTGCCATCGCCACGATCAACTGGGGCTGGAGTTAGTGAGTTAGAGATAACTTTCCAGTTGCTTGGTGCTGCAACAGTGAATTGGAAGGTTGCTTTTAGGTCTGGCTGCTCGAAGACGGCAAACATTCTTCTTGAGTCTGGAACCTCGAACTGAGTGTATAGGTAGACCTCGTTGTCCACTGGGTCAACGAATCTGTGCAGACCTTCACCGGTGTGCATGTATGGGTTGTCTGAAACAACAACAAGTTCGTTTTCAGCTTGCAGGTTATCTAACTGAATTCTGACGCCATCAGAAACCTTGGCAACATCCAAATCAGTTCCGTTTAGGGTCACTCGGTGAACAGTCTTGGTGATGGCATCGATGAAGGTGGAAGCACCAACCATGTTGCTGGTGAACTTAACGGTGGTCTTGGCTCCGAAAACTTCGTCACCTTTTAGAAGGTCAAGATCAACGGTGTATGACTGAACCTCAACAAGCTCGGCACGTTCAATAGCCTCGACTCTGGTTAGGTTTTCTCCTGGCATTTATTACTCCAATGGTTTGGTTTAGGACAACTGGAACTAGCCTAGTATTATCCCAAGGACGCCGATAAGAGGTAACCCAAATGCGAATCCATATCGCCACCGACCACGCTGGTTTGGACCTTAGCCACTATCTAATTGGGGAGCTAACTAAGGCTGGGCATGAGGTATTTGATCATGGACCTAAAAGCTATGACCCGCTAGATGACTATCCGGCTTTTTGTATTAATGCTGCCATTGCAGTTCGGGAAGACGAACTAGCTGGGGTTGAGGCTCTAGGCATTGTTTTGGGTGGTTCCGGTAACGGTGAACAAATGGCGGCCAACAAAGTAAAAGGTATTAGAGCCGCTTTGGTTTGGAATCAGGACACTGCCAAGTTAGCCAGAGAACACAACAATGCCAATGTAATTGCGGTTGGTGCAAGGCAGCATGATCAGGCTGAAGTTTTAGAACTGGTAAAAACTTTTATTGCAGAGCCGTTTTCTAACGATGGAAGACACGTTCGTCGGATTGAAAAAATCGCTAGCTACGAACAAACTGGAGAAATCCTCTAAATGCCAGAAGGGCATTCCGTTCAACGAACCGCTAACTGGTTTAACAAGAATCTGGCTAACCAGAAAGTAAAAGTTGATTCACCTCAGGGTAGGTTCTCTTCTTCCGCTAAAAGAGTAAACAATCGTGTATTAGTCAAGGCTCGAGCAATTGGTAAGCAACTATTTTTGGATTTTGATAATGGCCTTACTGTTCGAGTTCACTTAGGTATTTATGGGAAGTGGCGTTACTACGACCAAAAGCAGAAAGAAGTTGTTGGCCAAGTCAGAGCAAGGTTTTATTCAGGCGATGTGATGGCAGATCTTCGAGGCCCTACTGTTTGTGAAGTAATCACCACTGAAGAAGTGAAGCAAGTTGAGAAGCGATTAGGTCCAGATCCAACAAATCCAGATCCTAGGAAACAGAATCAGCAGCGATTTGTTGAACGGGTCATGAAATCAAGTTCTCCAATTGGTTTGCTGCTGATGAACCAGACGGTGCTCAGTGGGGTAGGTAACGTCTATCGAGCTGAGTTATTGTTTCGAGCTAAAGTTTCACCTCATAGATTGGGTAGCTCTTTGAGTGAGACTTTGGTTCGAGAGATTTGGTCAGATGCGGTTGCTTTGATGAAAGTTGGGGTTGCCAAAGGTGTCATGGTCACTCGCCAAGAGCAACTCAAATCCAGCAAGATTCATGATGATCGCTACTACGTCTATAAGCGTGAAGGGCTCAAATGCCTGAGGTGTAAGGGGACAGTGGTCTTAGAAGTTATGGCATCCAGGAAGCTCTACTGGTGCCCAGGTTGCCAGAAATAATTGATTTTGGAGCGGATGACGGGAATCGAACCCGCACCATCAGTTTGGAAGACTGAGGCTCTACCATTGAGCTACATCCGCGAAGCATTAGTGCTAATACATTCTATGGGCTAAGATTGCTGAGGTTGTTAAGTTCTGAATAACTTCGGGGCCTAAACCACCGGGGTGTAGCGTAGTGGCTAGCGCGCCTGCTTTGGGAGCAGGATATCGCAGGTTCGAGTCCTGTCACCCCGACCATTTTTGTGAGATTAAACCGGTTCCACGCTGAACCCTATTCAGGAGAAACTGTTGAAAACTAACGTCGAACGACTAGCCCCGACCAGAGTAAAGATGACCATAGAGGTCACTCCTGAAGAATTCAAGCCTTCGCTTGATCACGCTTATGAGCACATCGCTGAGACCGTAAACATTCCTGGTTTCCGGAAAGGCAAAATTCCAGCTGCAATCCTGGACCAAAGAGTTGGTCGTGGTGCAATTTTGGCTCACGCCATCAACGATGGCCTAGATGGTATTTACCGTTCAGCTATCGAAACCGAAAAACTTCGCCCGCTTGGCGCTCCGTCAGCTAACGTAGCTCAGGCACCAGATGAAAAAACTTTTGCTGGAAACCTAGTCGTTGAAATCGAAGTTGAGGTTCGTCCAGAAATCAAACTTCCTGAACTAAAGGGTTTGAAAGTAACCGTTGATGCAATCAAGGTTCCTGACGAGGAAGTTGAAGCAGAAGTGGACCGTCTGCGTGCCAGATTTGGAACTCTAAAGACTGTTGAGCGTCCAGCTGCTAACGGTGACTTCACTTCAATTGACCTTGTTGCTACCCTTGACGGCAACCAGATTGATCAGGCACAGAACATCTCTTACGAGATTGGTTCTGATTCACTACTGGATGGAATTGATGAAGCGCTACTTACTCTTACCGCAGGGGAGAGCACTACCTTTAAGTCAAAACTTGTTGGTGGCGACAAAGCTGGTGAAGAAGCTGAAATCGCAGTTACTCTAAACGCAGTTAAGGAACGTGAACTTCCAGAGTTGAACGACGAGTGGGCACAGCTTGCTTCACAATTCGACACTGTTGCAGAACTTAGAAAAGACATCGCGGAGCAACTAAAGCGCAGCAAGAGCTACAGCCAGGGGCTTCAGGCTAGAGAACTTCTCACAGAGCAACTACTAACTTTGGTTGATGTTCCAGTTTCTGATGAATTGGTAAACCAGGACATTGCTCGTCACCTTGAAGGTGAAGGTAAGACCATGGATGACCCACATGCCGAAGAGGTAAGAGTTGAGTCAACCAAGTCTTTCCAGGTTCAGATGGTTTTGGATGCAGTTGCTGAAAAAGAAGAAGTTCGAGTCAATGAGAACGAACTACTTCAGTATTTGATTCAGGCAAGCCAGTCCTACGGCATGGAGCCTAATGAGTTCGTCAAGATTGTTGATGAGCAGGGACAGGTTCCATCTTTCGTGGCTGAAGTGGCAAGACGCAAGGCTCTTTCAGTGATTCTTGAGGCTGCTGTGATTACTGACAGCGAAGGCAACAAGGTAGATCTAGCTGAATTCACCAAGACTGATGACGGTTTTGCATCGGAAAACCACGAAGGTCACGACCACGACTAATTAGCCACACTTTGCCTATGGCGAACATAGGAAAGAATTAGGGCTCGGCTCGGTTATCTTGAATAAGCAAAGCATTTTGCGTAATAAGAGGAGCTACAGATGTCTGAACAAAGCAACATGAATAACGTCTTTGAGCGGTTACTTAAAGATCGCATCATCTGGTTAGGTGACGAGGTCAGAGATGACAACGCCAACGAGATATGCGCCAAGATGTTGCTCTTGGCAGCTGAAGACTCAACCAAAGACATCTTCCTCTACATCAACTCACCTGGTGGTTCGATTACCGCAGGTATGGCCATCTACGACACCATGCAGTATGTGCCGAACGATGTTGTGACCGTTGGTATCGGTATGTGTGCTTCGATGGGTCAGTTCCTACTTACTGCTGGAACCAAAGGCAAGCGTTTCCTAACACCTAACACCAGAGTGCTCTTGCACCAACCGCTTGGTGGTTTCGGTGGAACTGCAGCTGACATTCAAACTCAGGCATTTTTGATCAACGACATGAAGAAGCAGCTTGCTGCAATCACTGCTAAACAAACTGGCAAGACTGTTGAGCAAGTAATGGCTGATGGTGACCGTGACCGTTGGTTCAATGCTCAGGAAGCTTTGGAATACGGTTTTGTGGATCACATTCAAGAATTTGCGGCGGTATCTACCGGCGTAGGTAAAAAGTAGTAGGAGAGAAGAAGATGACAAACAACAACATGCCTCAGGCTCGTTACATCCTTCCTTCTTTCGAAGAGAGAACTCCTTACGGTTACCGTCACCTAGACCCATACACCAAACTTTTCGAAGACCGAATTGTTTTCTTAGGTGCACAGGTTGATGACGTAACAGCAGATGACATCATGGCTCAGCTTTTGGTGCTTGAAAGCCAAGACCCTGACCGTGACATCACCATGTATATCAACTCACCTGGTGGATCTTTCACGGCGCTAACTGCGATTTATGACACCATGCAATACATCAAGCCTCAGGTGCAGACTGTTTGTCTAGGTCAAGCCGCATCTGCTGCTGCGGTATTGCTAGCCGGTGGAGCGCCGGGTAAACGTCTAGCTTTGCCTAACTCAACCATTTTGATTCACCAGCCAGCTTCTGGTGGCGGTGGCCGCGGTCAGGCTTCTGACATCGAAATTCAGGCTGCCGAGATCATGCGGATGCGTGAATGGCTGGAAGAGACTCTGGCTAAGCACTCCAAAAAGACCAAGGAAGAAGTTAACAAGGACATCGAGCGCGACAAGATTCTTACTGCCGCTCAGGCCTTGGAATACGGCCTTATTGACCAGGTGCTAACCACCCGTAAGGCATAACACAGCCAGCGCTTAGGTGTAGTTGTCGCTGGGCGAAGGTAAACTCTACCTATGACTCGACTTAGCGACCCAGGGGACATGCTTCGCTGTAACTTCTGCTCTAAAACGCAGAAGCAAGTGCAGAAGCTTATTGCCGGACCTGGTGTCTACATTTGTAATGAATGTGTTGGGCTATGTCTTGAGATCATCGAAGAAGAGCTTGGTAAGAAAGCACAAGTTATTGAAGACTTTGACCTGCCACGACCAAAGCAGATTTACTCTTTCCTAGATGAGTATGTAATCGGTCAGACTCAGGCCAAAAAAGCACTTTCGGTTGCGGTCTATAACCATTACAAGCGCATTCGTTCTCGTGGAACACTAACTGCTACTGGTAAAGACCACGACTCCATTGAGATTTCTAAGTCAAACATCCTGCTGGTAGGACCTACCGGTTGTGGCAAGACTTACCTTGCCCAAACCCTGGCCAAGCGTCTAAACGTTCCTTTCGCAGTTGCCGATGCCACCAGCCTGACTGAAGCCGGTTATGTCGGTGAAGATGTTGAGAACATCCTGTTGAAGCTGCTACAGGCCGCTGATGGTGACGTGAAGCGTGCCGAACAGGGCATCATCTACATCGATGAGATTGACAAGATTTCTCGCAAGGCTGAGAACCCTTCAATTACCCGTGACGTTTCCGGTGAAGGTGTGCAACAGGCACTGCTAAAGATCCTTGAAGGAACTGTTGCTTCAATTCCACCTCAGGGCGGACGCAAGCACCCACAGCAAGAATTCATCCAGATGGACACCACAAACATTCTGTTCATTGTTGCTGGAGCGTTCGCGGGTCTGGAAACAATTGTTCAGGGTCGCATTGGTAAAAAGGGAATTGGCTTCGGAGCTGAAATTCGTAATCGTGCCGAAGAAACAGAAATCTTTGCTCAGGTTCAACCAGAAGATCTTCGTAAATTTGGTTTGATTCCAGAATTCATTGGTCGTCTACCAGTTGTCGCTGCCGTAACTCCATTGGACAAAGCAGCGCTTATCAAGATTTTGATTGAACCTAAGAACGCTTTGGTCAAGCAGTATCAGCGCATGTTTGAACTAGATGGTTTTGAACTTGAATTTGATCACGATGCTTTAGAAGCAATCGCTGAAGAAGCAATCAAGCGTGAAACAGGTGCTCGTGGACTTCGTTCAATTCTTGAAGAAATCCTCGGGCCAATCATGTTCGAAATTCCAGGCAGCGCTGCTACCGGTCAGGTAAGAATTACCTTGCCAGTTGTCCTAGGTCAAGAGGAACCATCAATCGTTCCAATCAAGCGTCAAGAAAAGTCGGCGTAATTTAATTGAGCTCGAACCAACAGCTTGGACTTCGTGCCCCTATTGTTGCTGGAGCTGTTGCAAGCATCACAGGTACTGCAGCCACTACAGCAATTTTCTTGAGCGCATTTAATGCAATCGGTGCAACCAAAGAGCAAACCATTTCCATGGTTGCCATCATGTTGGTGTTCTATGGAACTCTTTCGATAGTTCTGAGTTGGATTTTCAAAATGCCACTTTCCGTGGTTTGGTCAACCCCGGGGGCAGCTTTGATTGCCGGATCAAGTTTGGCTGGGGTTGGTTTCAATAACGTCATGGGCGGAATTCTTATTGCAGGTGTTTTGCTTACTATAACGGGGCTCTGGCCATTACTTGGCAGAGTAGTTTCTGCAATTCCTAAATCAATCGCCAGTGCAATGTTGGCCGGGGTAATCTTCCATTTCTGTGTTGCACCTTTCGCAGCTAGCTCAAAGTTTCCAATGCTAGTTCTTCCCGTTATTGCACTCTGGCTAATCCTTTACTGGTTGGCACCACTTTGGGCATCACCAGTGGCAATCATTCTCGCCTTCACCTTGATTGGTTTTGATAGAGGATTGCAAGTAACTGCCAGTGACTGGGTTATCTCACTAAATTTGGTTCAACCAAGTTTCAGTATCGCCTCAGTATTTAGCATTGCCTTGCCTTTGTATTTAGTAGCCATGGCTTCTCAAAACATTCCAGGTATTGCCATCATGAAGACCTACGGTTACGAAGTCCCTTTCAGAGCTAGCTTGGTTACTACTGGTCTTGGAACAGTAGTCGCTTCATTCTTTGGTGGATTCGTAATGAACCTAGCGGCAATTACCGCTGCCTTGAATGCCAATGAACAAGCTCATAATGATCCAAGCAAACGCTGGATAGCCTCGGTGTCTGGAGGTGTGGTTTATTGGATCTTTGCTGCCTTCACAGGAATCGCAGTTGCCTTTGTTTACCAAACACCATCTGATTTACTCTTGGCAGCTAGCGGACTTGCCCTATTGCCAACCATTGTCAATGCATTCGCCAACATGGTTGAACAGCCAACAGAGCGCATCCCTGCAGTTATTGCTTTCCTAGTTGCTTCCTCTGGAGTGATGTTCTTCTCCGTAGGGGCAGCGTTCTGGGCAATTCTGTTAGGACTTCTAGTATTACAACTTTTGAAGTTGAAGAAACCTTTGTTTAGATAAGACCTCTGCGCTTTAGCAGTGACTCGATAGTTGCATCGCGTCCACGGAAGTTTCTAAACATCTGCATCGAATTCAATGAACCACCGCGAGATAGCAAGGTCTTGCGGAAGTGATCACCGTTTTCACGAGTGAGACCACCGTTTTCCTTGAACCATTCAACGGTGTCAGCATCTAGAACTTCAGACCAGATGTATCCGTAGTAACCAGCTGAGTATCCACCGGCGAAGATGTGTGAGAAGTAGGTTGAGCGATAACGTGTTGGCACAGCGTGGTAATCCAAACCAGAGTCAGCAATCGCTTTGGCTTCAAACTCCTCAACGCTAGAAACTGTTGCGTCGGCTGGTAGGGAGTGCCAAGCTAGGTCAAGAATTGCAGCTTCCATGTATGAAGTGGTGGCGTGACCTTCGTTAAAGGTTGATGCAGCCTTTAGGTTGTCGATCCATTCCTGAGGAAGCTTCTCACCGGTTTCATAGTGGCGAGCGTAGTTGTCCATAACTTCTGGCCATGACAACCACATTTCGTTTACCTGTGAAGGGAATTCTACGAAGTCTCTTTCAACGCTGGTTCCAGAGAATCTTGGATACTTCACATCGCTTAGCATTCCGTGCAGTGCGTGACCAAATTCGTGGAACAGGGTAGTGGTCTCGTCGTAGGTCAACAGTGTTGGCTGACCAGCAGGTGGCTTAGGGATGTTTAGGTTATTACAAACCACTGGTAATTGACCCATTAGGTGGTTCTGATCAACCAGGTTGTTCATCCATGCACCACCGCGCTTTGAGTCACGGGTATAGAAGTCACCAATGAAGAGCGCTAACTTCGAACCATCCTCGTTGAAGACTTCAAACGCACGTGCCTCTGGGTGATAGGTCTTGATGTCTTTGCGCTCTTTGAAGGTGATACCAAAGAGCTTGGTGGCTGCAAAGAACACGCCGTCCCAAAGCACACGTTCTAGTTCGAAGTATGGTTGCATCGCTGCAGTGTCCAAGTTGTATTTAGCCATACGAACTTTTTCGGTGTATAGCGACCAGTCCCATGACTCTAGTTGGAAGCTCTCACCATCGGCTTCGATAGCCTTCTGCAGTTCAGCACCTTCTGCTCTAGCGTTACGAACAGCAGCCGGAGCAATTTGCTTCATCATGTTGTGAACGTTGGTTGGGTTCTGAGCATTGCGATCTTGCAATACATACTCTGCGTGTGTCTTCACACCGAATAGTTCCGCACGCTTGGCACGAAGATTAACAATCTGCAACAGCACCTGACGGTTGTCGTTCTCGTTGTCGCGACCACCTTTTAGCAGTGAGTTCTTCATGATGCGCTCACGAAGACCACGGTGAGTCAATCTAGCTAGCAGTGGGTGACCAGTGAAGTTCACCATTCCAACTAAATACTTACCTTCAAGTCCACGAGAGTTTGCTGCTGCAGCACAAGCAGCGATCTCGTTTTCAGTTAGCCCATCAAGTTCGGCAACATCGTCAACTACGACACCAAGGTCGTTGGTGTCGTTTAGTAGGTTCTTACCAAACAAGGTTTCAAGTGTTGAAAGTTCTTCGTTTAGTTTCTTTAGCTCTTCGCGCTGAGCATCGGTTAAGTGTGCTCCAGCGTGAGTGAAGTCGCGGTAGTAACGCTCCAGAAGCCAAGCGTCTTCGGTGTTTAGGTTAAGTGAGTCGCGGTTCTCATAAAGATGCTTGATGCGACCCCAAAGGTGCTGGTTTAGTCGGATCTCATCCATGTGAGCGGCAAGCTTTGGAGCAATCTCTTCTTCGATCTCATCCAGTCTTGGGCTGGTGTCTGAAGATGACTTGTTATAGAAAACCATCATCATGCGCATCAAAACCTGGCCAGTTAATTCCATCTTCACGATGGTGTTCTCGAAGGTTACTTCATCCTGTTTGATGATTTCGTGAACTTCGGCTAGTTGCTGTTCACAACCTGCATAGAAGGCTGGAAGGTAGCTCTCATCGTTGATGCGGTTGAAATCAGGCATCTCGTATTCGAGAGTTGAGCGGAGGGCAAATGGGTTTTCGTTTTCAAAGGTCATGAGCAAAAGCCTAGCCCGCTGGACTGACTCAAAGCCCGTTTGAATCCGAAAAGTTATTCAGCGGCAGGAGTTAGAACTACCTCTTTGACCAGTAGTTCATCGCCAGCAACCAGCTCTAGTTTGGCTATTCGTCCGGCTGCTGATAGGTCTGCGGTCAAAAGCTCTAGTTTGCTCTTGCTCGCTGCAGGAACTACCAAAACTGCCAGTTCAACATCAGCCTTCATCGAAGCCTTGGCATCGCTCTTGGCCTTGCGGATACCAAACAGTGACTGCTCGGCTAGGGGTAGCAGCTCCAAATAACTGCTATCTAGTCCAGCAGATAGTTCTTCGGCCTTAGGCCAGGAACTGCGGTGGATAGATTCACCAGATTGCCACCAGGACCAAACCTCATCGGTAGCAAAAGGAAGGAATGGAGCAAGAAGTCTAAGCATGGTCAAAAGTGCTTTTCGCAGAGCAATAATCGCTGATGCTTGTTCTTCTTTACTGAATCCGCCCTGACCATAAGCACGTTCTTTGACTAGTTCAAGATAGTTGTCAGTGAAGTTCCAGAAGAACTTTTCAGTGAGTTCTAGAGCTTTGGTGTGGTCATAGTTGTCGAATGCCTTAGTGGCTTCAGCAACCACATCAGCAAGGTTTAAAAGTAGGCTCTGATCCACTGGAACAGAAACTTCATTGAAGCTTGCATCAAGTTCAAAACTGAGCACGAATTTGGCCGCGTTCAAGACTTTGATGGCTAGTCTTCTACCGATTTTCATCATGCCGGTATCGAAAGCAGCATCGGTACCCAATCTTGCTGAAGCAGCCCAGTAGCGAACAGCATCTGAAGAGTGTTCAACTAGCAAATCATTTGGAGTAACAACGTTGCCTTTAGATTTAGACATCTTTTTACGGTCTGGATCCAAGATCCAACCAGAGATAGCAGCATCAGTCCAAGGTAGTTCGCCGTGCTCTTGCTGAGAACGCAAAACAGTTGAGAACAACCAGGTTCTGATGATGTCTTGTCCTTGTGGACGAAGGTCATAAGGGAAAACCTTGCTGAACAGTTCTGGGTCATCTAGCCATCCGCCACCTAGTTGTGGAGTCAGGGAAGAGGTAGCCCAAGTGTCCATGATGTCAACTTCACCGATGAAACCATTGGCTTGACCGCGTTGTGATTCGGTGAAACCTTCAGGAACATCAACGGATGGATCAACTGGAAGTTGAGAAGTTGAAGGAACTAGAACCTTGTCAAAGTCAGGTTCTCCGCTAGCATCTAGCTGATACCAAACTGGGATTGGAACACCAAAGAAACGTTGTCTTGAAATTAGCCAGTCACCGGTAAGACCATTTACCCAGTTCTCATAACGAACTCGCATGAAATCTGGATGGAACTTTAGTTGTTTACCTAGTTCTAGTAGTCGTTCTCTAAGTTCTGCATCGCGGCCACCGTTACGGATGTACCACTGGCGAGTAGAGACGATTTCTAAGGGCTTGTCACCTTTTTCAAAGAACTTCACTGGGTGAGTGATTGGTTTAGCGTCGCCAACCATGTCACCGGTTTCTTGAAGTAGTTCAACGATTCGGGTTTTAGCTGAGAAAACAGTTTTGCCAGCTAGTTCTTGGAAGTATTGCAAACCCTGTTCTGAAGTTATGCCTTCAGGTGCTTCATTCTGAATGCGACCTTCAAAACCAATAATCGCTCGGTTAGGAAGATCAAGTTCACGCCACCAGATAACGTCGGTTACGTCACCGAAGGTACAGATCATGGCGATACCTGAACCCTTATCGATTTGAGCTAAACGGTGAGCAACAACCGGAACTTCAACAT
>Ga0214917_10007286_pt1 | contig 11241 bp, 16 predicted proteins | sample LL_1208_BB_MetaG_FD_177983 | JGI IMG/M metagenome (GOLD analysis project Ga0214917, IMG submission 177983) | Freshwater microbial communities from Lake Lanier, Atlanta, Georgia, United States - LL_1208_BB | ecosystem: Environmental > Aquatic > Freshwater > Lake | place: USA: Georgia | collected...
TTACAGAATTAATCATGATAGTACCAGTAGTAAATAAATCAAGTAATGCGCTCCCGGAATATGAAACTCCGGGAGCTGCTGGATTAGATGTTCGTTGTGTAGAAGATTTTACTATCGACCCAGGAGGTAGATGTTTAGTCCCTACCGGGTTGTTTATGGAAATTCCGCAAGGATATGAAGTGCAAGTAAGACCTCGTAGTGGTTTGGCATTGAAACATGGAATTACTGTGTTAAATTCACCAGGCACCATAGATGCGGATTATCGAGGGGAACTAGGAGTAATCATGATCAATCATGGACCTAGATCAGTTGCATTTGAATCCGGTGATCGCATTGCACAAATCATATTATCAAAAGTTGAAAGAATCGAATGGTATTCAACTAGCACACTGTCAGGCACTAAAAGAGGTGAAAACGGATTTGGATCTACAGGTAAATAAACATGAAAAATTTTTCATCTAAAATTAAATGGTGGTTGATAAAACATATTGTTATACCAAAACTAATAACCGATCGATCTCTACATCCAGTTCAAATTGAAATATTTAAACTATATTACGACTTAGATGAACAAGACCAACACAATGATTGGAGGTATCGTAAGTTGGTGTCTTACTTAATGCACCGCGCGTTGCCCGTTTATATACTAGTATCTCTAATGGGTAGATCGGTTCAGATTAAAGAGAAAATTGATCTAATGAATTTAAAGACAGTCATTGGTGGTGATTTTTATAAAAACTATTTCATGAGCAATATCGATTCTGAATGGATTAGACAAAAGTGGTATAACAAGAATAAATTACCTATAGTTGCTAGAATAAACAATCAAAACTACGTTGTCGATGGTAATCATCGTTTAGCGCAACAAATAATACGAAATGAAATTAAATACAATTATATCGAAGTCAACGGCGGATGGCTTAAATTGTATTTCAATTATTGCTTAAATAACTAGAAACAGATTTTTTATTCTGAATACTCATATTTATAATAAAGATTAGTTATGGGTGGCGGATATAAACCAATTGAAAAAATTTGTAATAGATGCAATACTTCATTTTTTGGTGTGTGGAATAAATCATTATGCAGTATATGTGAAGCTAATGGGTATGACCATATATGTTCGCATTGTAATATACAATATGTTGATATTCAACGGTACCGTAGTTATTGTTTAACATGCACCGAAAATAGAGTTTGGCAAAGAGGTAAACGTTCGCCTGATATTGGAAAGAAAATTTCCGAATCTAAGTTGAAATTTTTCCAAACAGATTATGGTAAAGATGTAGCAAAATCAGTAGGGCAACAAAATTCCGAAAAACTAAAAACGTATTACCAAACAGACGCTGGGGTATTAACAAAAAAACAAACAGCTGTTAAGAATTCTAAAATTTTAAAACAAAAAATTTTAAATAATGAATTTACTCCAAAAATTACAAATAGTTTCACTCATTGGGATGCTATTATAGAAATAGATAATGAAATTAAAAAATTTCGGAGTAGTTGGGAAGCATGTTTGTGGTTTTCAAATCAGCATTGGCAATATGAAACAATTCGTATTCCATATATTGATACCAATAATGAATCCAAAACGTATATTGTAGATTTTTACGATCCAATTAATCGAATTTTAATTGAAGTTAAACCATTATCTAATATAAAAGATAATCATTACAAAACAACAGCTGCTAAGCAATATTGCTTGGAAAATAATATACAATTCCTTATTATAAGTGAGGATACTATACAAAATTACATCGATGAAACTAAATTCATTGGAAAGAATAAATTACAATTAGATAAATGTTATGCAACAAGAAAAAGAACATGATTTATGGACAGAAGCATTTCGTCCAAATACTTTAGACGGATATATCGGAAATGAAGCGTTAATAGGAAAGGCAAATATCTGGATACAAAATGGTGAACTACCGCATTTGTTATTTTACGGATCAGCTGGTACTGGTAAAACAACATTGGCAAAGATACTTGCAAATGCAGTAGACAGTCAAACCATGTACATCAATGCATCTGATGAAAATTCAGTTGAAGTAGTTCGAGATAAAATATCTAGATTTGCATCATCTGTTGGATTTAAACGTTGGAAAATCATTATTCTCGATGAATTTGATTTTATGACCGCAAACGCTCAAGCAGCTCTTCGTAATTTGATGGAGACATATAGCAAAACAACAAGATTTATTTTAACATGTAACTATGTTGAAAAGATTATTGATCCAATTCAATCACGGTGTCAAACATTTGCTATTACGCCACCAAATAAAAAAGATGTAGCACAACGATTAGTTACGGTGCTTGATGAAAAAGGTGTAACTTATGACATCAAAGATATTGCTGCAATTATCAATGCTTCATATCCGGATATTCGTCGAGCAATCAATGCAGCACAAGCATCTGTAGTTAACGGAGTATTGCAAATAGATAAAGCTTCGGCAATTCAAGCAAATTACATGACGGAAGTATTAGAAATGCTTAAAACTGCTAAAGATAAAAAAGCAACTTTCACAAAAATCCGACAATGCATTGCAGATAGCAAAGTTCGAGACTTTACTCCCATGTATACATTTTTATATGACAATCTAGATGAGTTTGCTCATGGTCATATAGCACCTTGCATTTTGATTATAGCAGAAGCACAATTTAAAGATGCTAGCGTGGTAGATAAAGAAATTAACATAATGGCAATGTTTGTAAATTTATTAGGAGAAATATGAGTAAAATGAATATCAATATCGGGCCAAATGAAATGCAACCGATATCATGTAAAGAATGTGACGGAATGTATTTTCGTCAAGTTATGGCAATTAATAAAGTATCTAAGTTTTTAACAGGCGGTGACAAAGATACCATGGTACCGATTCCCGTGTTTAGATGCGACGATTGTGGTGCAATTCCAGAAGAATTTCAGCCAGTTAAAATGAAAACTAAATAGAATGTCTATACAATATCACAAAAGTACGGTTACAATTGTATTTAAAACATCTAATCGAAGCAATGCTAAAATTAAGATAAAATCGTTTCGCAACAAATCAATTGATGATATTTTAGATGCAAAACGCATCATAGGAGTACCAGACACAGCCGTAATACTTGAAATGGGCATAGGTAAAATGTTAGAAGAACAATATCGCAAAAAATATAAACTATAACAAATGGCAGAAGACAAAAAGAGTGCAACAATGTTTGATTTGATTGCAGGTGTAACTGATAAAAAACGAGAATGGTCTCGCTGGTCCGAAACAGATCAAAAGAAATTCACACCGTTTATTGTTAATCGTTGGTTATCAATGCGCATGGAACTAACGGAATTAATCAATGAGTTTCAAACGTATACTATAGGACAATTATCACCACGTGATACATATCGATTATACTATGATTTACTACCAACCAATAAAAGCTTTGCAAAATACATAAAAGGCAAATCTGAGGATAAGTATGAAAAGGATTTAATTGCACAAATTGCTGAACATTATCAAGTAAGTCGTTCTGAGGCCGTAGATTATGTTGATTTAATGGATAAGACTCAATGTGATAGAATTCTAACTATGTACGGATATAGTGAAGCAGAAAAAAAGAAACTTTTAAAAGGGATAAAATGATATCAAATCAACAAGATAGACACTTACGAGCAATACCAAAAACAGATAGTGTTGTAGATCAAATTATTGATGAATTTGTCAGTAGACATCAAATCGGAAAAGCAAAGTATGGTACCGATATGGATCGTACGGATCTTTCTTTAAAAGAATGGTTGCAACATAGTATTGAAGAAAAAATGGATGACATTCTTTATATGCAACGAGCATTAAATGAATTAGAAAGGTTGGAATCTGGTAAATAATTTCATATAATAATAGTATGAAATCCGGAAACTATCTTTCACCAATATATCGTTTATCTCAACGAGATGCAACGACAGTTCCTAGAAAAATATCCTATTCACAATGGTCATTGTATGAACGATGTCCTCTTTCTTGGAAACTTAACTATATTGATGGATTAGCTCCATTTCAAGTCTCAATTGAAACATGTTTTGGTACAGCATTTCACGAAACGTTTCAACACTTCTTAACGGTTATGTATACCGAATCCGTTAAACGAGCTGAATCAATAAATTTTAGAGACATATTAACAGCAAAACTTAAAGAAGAGTATACACGTTGTGTTGCTGAGAATGCAGGTGAACATTTTTCAAATCCATTGCAATTAGCAGAATATTTAGAAGATGGTGTTGCTATATTAGAATGGTTCAAGAAACGACGTTCTCAATATTTTTCAACTAAGAATTGGGAACTTGCTGGTATTGAAATGGAATTATGTGTACAGGCATCAGATGCAAATCCTTCCGTATATTGGTACGGATTCATGGATGTTGTTATGCGTAATACAGTAACCAACAAGATTCTAATACTTGACATTAAAACTAGTCGCAACGGTTGGAATAAAAATGCAAAATCAGATTCACTTAAATTAGCACAATTAATTACATATAAAAATTACTTTGCAAAACAATATGGCACGCCGAAGGAAAATATTGATGTTGAATTTTTTGTTGTTAAACGCAAAATAATGGAAGAGTCAATGTTTCCGCAAAAGCGCATACAAAATATTAGACCTGCTGCCGGCAGTGTTACGCAAAAGCGGGTACAACGAAGTATTGATTTATTCATTGAACATTGCTTTGATTTAGAAGGTAATAAACAAGCAGATAAGGTATATTTAGCTACGGCAGGTAAAGGTGCTGCAAATTGCAAGTATTGTCCATTTAAAACAGATTACGAAAGATGTCCGAAAGAGAACAGAATCAGAGAATAAGATATCAACATGAACATGTTTATGTTTATGAATTTGAAGTAAGCACGCATCCTAGTTGGACTGGCAAACGTTGGGATACTATGCAATATAAATTATGCACCAACATAACAGGACCTAATCACAAAGAAAATAGAAAATTGTTAGAAAACATGTTGCGCATAATATACAAATATCTTCCGAAGGGTATTAAATTTATAAAGGAGATACAATGAGTCGTGTAGCAGTTATTGGCAATACTGGTTGGCAAAATAAACGAAAAATACAAGAAACACTTCAAATGCTCAAAAAGAAGTTTGGAGATGAATTAATTGTTGTTGGTGCCGGAGGAAATGAAGGAGCTAATAGCATGGTTAGAAAATTTGCATTAGAATTTGGATTACAATATGAAGAATACAACCCTAGCTTTTCTGGATATAACATATATTCTGCAATGCCAGAATCTTATTATGGAAAACCTTATCATTTTAGTCAACTTCATCATCGCATGAAACTGATTGCAGAACGTTGTGATTACATGATGATCATGACAAATGAAATGCAACTTGATCCAGTACTTCAAACTGCTTGGACAAAATCAAAAAAACTTAATAAACCGGTTGTTATTCTCGGTTAAATATATTTATATTAAAGTTATAAAGGAAAAGAATGGAGTTACCAAAGTTACAAAAGATTGACCCTAACAAACCAAAGAAAAAGAAGATTTTATTGTTAGCGGATGATTTCCGATTACCATCAGGTATTGGAACAATTAGCAAAGAAATTATTTTAAATACCGTACATCATTATGATTGGGTTCAATTAGGTGCTGCACTGCATCATCCGGATGCAGGAAAAGGATTTGATTTATCTGCAGAGGTAATTCAAGAAACGGGTGTACAAGATGCATCAGTTAAATTGATTGCATGGAACGGCTATGGTGATAAAAACATATTGTATGCTATTTTAAATCAAGAACGACCGGATGCCATTATGCATTTCACTGATCCTAGATATTGGACTTGGTTGTATGCATTAGAACACGAAATTAAATCTACATTCAAAGTTCCTTTGATTTATTATTCAATTTGGGACGATTTACCATATCCTATGTGGAACGCACCTTTTTATGCTAGTTGTGATTTGATTATGGGTATTAGTAAGCAATCTGATAATATTCACAAAGAAGTGCTTACGCAGAACGGATTTAAGGTTGTAGATTATGATGCATCAGGAACTGTTCCTGATACGGTAACAGCAGACGAAATCATTACAGGATTTGTAGCTCATGGATTAAATCATAATATGTTTAAACCACTAGATGCAACCGATCCTACATATCAAACAGCATATGATCGCATAAAAAAGCAACATGGGGTTGATTTTGTAGTATTCTGGAATAATAGAAACATACGAAGAAAACAACCAGGTGACTTAATTTTAGCATTTAAACATTTTGTAGATTCGCTACCAAAAGAACAACAAAGTAAAGTTGCATTGTTAATGCATACCCAAATTGTTGATGAAAATGGTACTGATTTACGTGCAATATGGAAAGCATTGGCACCTACGTGTAAAATCATATTTTCAGAACAAAAATTAAGTACTGCCGAATTGAATGCATTATATAATGTGTCTGATGTTGTAGTTAATATAGGTTCAAATGAAGGTTGGGGACTTAGTTCAACTGAAGCAATCTTATCAGGAACGCCGATCGTTAATAATGTAACTGGTGGTTTACAAGATCAATGTGGATTTGTAGATGAGAATGATGAATGGATTCGATTTGACGGAGAATTTGCAACCAATCATACAGGAAAGTATAAAAAACATGGAGTATGGGCTAAGCCAGTATTTCCAAGTAATAGAAGTCTTCAAGGTTCTCCGCAAACGCCATATATCTTTGATGATCGCGTAAATTTTGAAGATGTTGCTGATGCAATTGCATATTGGTATGATATGGAGCCACCAGCTCGTCAAGATGCAGGCGAAACAGGCAGAGAATGGGCATTAAAGAATGGTTTAACGGCTCAACAAATGGGACAAAAAATGATATCAATGATTGATTATTTGTTTGTATCAAAACTCGTTGAACATCCTAGATATACATTAAACAAAGTTACAACACGTAAATACGAAAAAACAGGAATAGTAGAATGCGAAAAGTAGTTATATCTTCACCCGTAATGACGCAAAGTGGTTACGGCCATCATGCTCGAGAAGTAATTGATCAATTTATTTCAAAAAGAAGCTCCGAGTGGGATATCAAATTGTTATCAATGCCATGGGGGCATACTCCAACAACATTTCCTATACCTACGGATTGGCATCGTAGAATTATCCCATTACAATTGCAAGAACAACCCGATGTTTGGGTGCAAATAACAGTTCCAAACGAATTTCAAGCTATTGGCAAATATAATATTGGAGTTACTGCAGGTACAGAAGGAGATGTTTGTCCTGCTGAATGGATTGCAAAAATCAATCAAATGCAAGTCGTAATTGTTCCTAGTCAATTTACTAAAACGGTATTTGAAGAAACAGCGAAACGACATAATTTGGATATTGTTACAAACATTCAAGTAATATCAGAATACTTTGATGCAGTATATGATAATAAAAATATTACTGCCGAAGTACGAGAAATTGATTCAATTCAAGAATCCAATGTGTTATTAGGGGTTGGACATTGGTTGCAAGGCCAGATAGGCGAAGATCGTAAAAACATCAGTGGACTTATATATTGTTTTTTCAATACATTTAAAAATAAAAAAGATGCACCGGCTCTATTATTGAAAACTAGCGGTGCTACATATTCCGTAATGGATCGAATGGAAATAGAAAATCGAATTGAACAAATCAAAGATCTATTTCCGGCAGATAAATTACCCAATATATACTTGTTGCATGGTGATTTAACAGATGCAGAAATGAATGCACTTTACAATCACCCTAAAATTAAAGCTATGGTATCATTTACTAAAGCTGAAGGTTTTGGTCGTCCGTTGCTAGAATTTTCTACCACCGGTAAACCAATCATTGCACCACACTATTCCGGACAAGCTGATTTCCTTAAGAAAGATTTCATATGTGCAATTCCAGGCGGATTGACACCGATTCATCCATCTGCACGAAATGAGTTCTTAATAGGCGAAGCTAAATGGTTTACCCCTGATTATGGATATGCCGGCAAAATGATGCAAGAAGTTTTAAAGAATTATAAAACATGGAAAGATTTAGCTACACGTCAACGATATTTTGCAAATTCAAATTTTTCAAAATCAGCAGTAAGTAAACAATATGATGCGGTATTGGAAATTATTGATGCAGGTGTCGACAAGTTACCAAAAGCCGTTGAATTAAAATTGCCACAATTGAAAAAAATAGATTTACCTAAACTGCAAAAGATTTGATAATTTAATAATTTTTAATATAATATAGTATGAAAATAACATATGCTATTACAGTTTGCAATGAATTCATTGAAATACAACGATTGATTGTATTCTTACTTAAAAATAAACGCGTACAAGATGATATTGTTGTTTTATTTGATTCAAAAAATGGAGATCCGGAAATTGAAAACTTTTTGAGGTCGCATTCTATCAACGGAGAATTTTCTTGGCATAAAGCAGAATTTCAAGGACATTTTGCAGATTGGAAAAACTATTTAACTTCACTCTGTACTGGAGATTATATCTTCCAAATAGATGCCGACGAAATACCATGTACTCCTATGATAGAATCATTGCCCGCTATATTAGAGCATAATTCTGCAGTTGATTTATACGCAGTACCGCGCGTTAACACAGTCGATGGGTTGACTACGGAACACGTAGCAAAGTGGAGATGGAATGTAAATTCAGAAGGATGGGTGAATTGGCCTGATTATCAAACTCGAATTTATAGAAACGTTCCAGAGATTAAGTGGGTGAATAAGGTGCATGAGCGGCTTGAAGGACATAAGCAGTTTGCATACCTTCCTATGGAAGAGGATTATTCGCTATATCATCCAAAAACAATTGAACGACAAGAAAAACAGAATTCATATTATGAAACACTCTAGTCCATTAACATTTTGTATATCTACATTTAATAATTTACCATATTTGAAGATAGCTATAGAATCGGTAAGAAAAAATAGTTATTATAAAGATGCCCCATTTATAGTACATGCAGAAAATTGTACAGATGGCACAAATGAATGGTTACTTGAAAATAGTAACAAGTATAATTTAACTTTACTCATTGAACCTGAAAATGATCAAGTTCGAGGAATTGGCGGCGGCATGAATATTTGTGCAGAGCATGTTGAAACAGAATATATCATGTTTTTACATTCGGATTTTTATGTAACACGTAATTGGGATAAAGAATTGTTAGATATACATGGAAAATATCCTAATGAAAAATTATGGACGAATTCACATCGAGTAGAACCAAACATGTTTAATAATTCTAATAGCAGACCTGGAACGGTGATAGTACCCCCTACAATGTTTGGTGCATACTTTCATAATTTTGATTCTGATTACTTTGATGCTTGGGCAGAAGATTTTGTACGAATTAATGAAAGTATTGAAATTCCAAAAGGAGAAGGAGTCTCTGGATTAATAAAAAAATCAATATGGGACGAAGTTGGCGGAAATGATCCTAGATTTGCTCCTGCAAGTTGGGATGATATGGATTTATTCTTAAGAATGTTGCAACATGGAATAAAATTTATATTACCAACATCATCAGTTGTATGGCATTTTGGAGCTAGAGGAAGTCATCGATTAGAAGAAAATAACGGACAAAGTTCAAAAAGACAACGTATTGCAGAACATGAAAATGCACATAAGTGGATACAAAAATGGGGCACGATGCCAGCATTTGATGAATATGGAATGATAAAAGGAGTACAATGAAAAACATACCTATAGTAATTTTAAATAGAGATCGTTTATATCCGTTAATTGAACAAGTTAACGTTTTGAAGAAAAAAGGATATAACAATATAACTATTATTGACAATCAATCAACATATCAACCATTATTAAATTGGTATCAAGAAACTGGTATTGATGTTTTTTACAATGATATAACTGAGAATTCATGTCATGCTTTTAGAGATTTAGTTATGATAAATCATCCTAAATTTAAAGATATTACATCAGATTGGTACGTATTTAATGATAGTGATATTATTCCTTTAGACAATGTACCTGATAATTTTATTGAAGATTTAATTGAGTATGCAATACGATATAACAAAACAAAAGTTGGAATGTCAATCAAAATTGATGATATAGATTTATCATATCCGTTAAATGCGTGGGTTCATAGTTACGAATCAACATATTGGACTAATGCAATTGTTGATGGTGATGTTGAATTATATCCACATCCGATTGATACAACATTTGCAGTGCATGCACCTCATATTATACCAACATGGAGTAATGATACGTTACGAGTAGGAGAACCATATATTGTTAAACATGCTCCATTTTATTATAATCCAGATCAGTTACCTGAAGATGAAAAATATTATCTGTCACATATGAATAAACAAAGTAGTAACTGGTCAAGCAAAGTAGAAATAAAATGATATCAGTACATAAATTCGGAGTTGATTTTATCATAACGCCGTCGACCCCGCCATTAGATGATTTTTGGCAAAACGAATATCAAAACAATTGGGAAAATAAAACATTTAATGATATACTTCCGGCACTAGATAAAAATAAAACATTCATTGATATAGGTGCATGGCAAGGCCCAATATCATTAGTAGCACAACAATATTCAAAACAATGTTTATGTTTCGAACCCGATCCGGATGCGTATAAGTATTTAGCAAAAAATATACATGCAAATAACTTTAAAAACATACTTCATGAAAATGTAGCCGTATCAACAGAACCTATATTAAATTTAGGCGCCGATGAATTAGGCGGCGGCGTAACTAGTTTTACTAAATCTAATAATAGTATACAATGTTCTACGATATCGATACAACGGATATTTGAAAAATATAAATTGACACAAGATGATGTATCCGTAATTAAAATTGATGTTGAAGGATATGAATGTGAATTATTAAAAGATCCTTTTTGGAAAACTTTGAATGTAAATTTACATATAAGTTTACATGGTTTATTTTTTCATGACAAACAAAAATATTTTAATGATTTACGAGAATTCTTTGGAAGTAATTATCAATTTTTAGAACATGCAGATACGCAAGAAATTTTTATAAGGAAACAATGAAAACAATAGCGCTATTTGGAGCAACCGGAGGCTTAGGAAGTCAACTATTGCCAATATTACAAAAAAAGTACAACGTTGTTGCAATTAGTTCAGCTGACGTTAATGTAACTAATTATGATGCAGTTAAAACATTATTTGATACAAACAAAATTGACATTGTTATCAATTTAA
>Ga0214917_10007287_pt1 | contig 11237 bp, 10 predicted proteins | sample LL_1208_BB_MetaG_FD_177983 | JGI IMG/M metagenome (GOLD analysis project Ga0214917, IMG submission 177983) | Freshwater microbial communities from Lake Lanier, Atlanta, Georgia, United States - LL_1208_BB | ecosystem: Environmental > Aquatic > Freshwater > Lake | place: USA: Georgia | collected...
TGGCCATCGCGGAGATGAGCTTTGATACGTTGGGCATGCCTAAGATTTTTAAGTGGACGGAATTGCCGGGCATTGGGGTGGGGATGGAGGAAAATGTAGGGGTAGCGATGAACGTATTCCCCAATCCAGCTCAAAGCACCTTAACCGTTACTGCAGATTCTAAATACCTAGGAGAAACCCTAACCGTGATGGATGTTTGTGGTAAAATTGTGCACAGCGAAATCATGACCAATACCGCTACCCTAATGAATGTGGCGCATTTTTCCCCCGGCAGTTATATCCTCCATCTCGGACTATGGAAATCAAGTTGGATAAAACAATAGCGATCGAAATTCTTCTTATTTTTCCCACCCAGTGAAATGAGTCTTTTTTAGATGATTAATTACAATCCAAAGAACTGGGCACATTTTATTTTTTCGCTTCACAAAAGCGATACGATAAGAATTCTTTGGAAGGAACTGATCTATATTGCCATCCTTACCGCACTGATCACGTTTTTGGAAATGCATTTTTTTGGTTCAAAAGCCATCCTAAAGAACCTCACCGCGGTATATTCTCTGTTGGGTTTCGTCATTTCCTTGTTGCTTGTTTTTCGCACCAACACCGCTTATGACCGATGGTGGGAAGGACGAAAAATGTGGGGATCTGTGGTCAATGATTCCAGAAACATAGCCATGGTTTTTTCCTCCTTAGAATTGAAAGAAATAGAACGTCTACGCATTGCGGAATTAATCACCATGTTCAGCGCAAGCATGAAAAGTCATTTAAGAGGTGAGAAAATTACAGATATGAAAGGAATTCATGAATTAGAATCCGCGGATCATCAACCTTTATATGTCGCTAAAGAACTTCTATTTGAGGTGCATAGGTTGTGGGAAGCGCAACGGATTGACACAGTGCAGTGGATGCATCTGAATAAGTTAATTGCGAATTTAGTCGATAGCCTTGGTGCTTGCGAACGCATTAAAAATACCCCCATTCCTCTTTCGTATAGTTTGTTTTTTAAGAAATTCATTTTTCTTTACGTGATCACCATGCCACTTGCCTTTGTAGAACCATTTCAATATTGGTCGGTATTGATTTCTACGTTTGTATTTTACGCGCTGGTGTCGATGGAAATTCTTGCTGAAGAAATCGAAGACCCTTTTGGCACCGATGAAAACGATTTGCCTTTGGAAGACATTTGTCTACGGATTGGCCAAAACATCGCTCAGATACTTACGCCTAAGAGCACTTCAAAATAAACAAAGTGAATGCTTGTCAAGGGATAAAGAGCTCGTAAGGAGATACTTCTTGCACCTCCCCTTTCCGGTTTTTAACAAGATAATTTACTGTGTAATTCAAATCATTACCGCTTACTTTTACATCTAAAATAACGACACTGGTGGAATCTATTTTGAATTTTGCCAAGTCACCAGGATTAAATTCCAAAGCCCCCACCACTTGATCGCGTAATTTCGCATTGTAAATCAACGAACGCATGGGGTGATAATAATCAACCCAATCTTGCAAAGAATCCCTATTTTGGGTCATCCTGCGATAATTGCCTTTTTCAATGTTCAATTCATTATTTAACTTATTCATTTGCTGTTGAAACGCTTCAGATTGAAGTTCACTGCTTTTTTTTAAGTCCATAAGTGTTTTAACTAGGAAAACAATGGAAGCAATAATAATTACCACCAATAAAGTATATATTAATATTTTATTGAGATTCACTTTTTTCCTTTTGTTTTCCGTAGAATCGCTCATGCTTGTCAAATCAGTAAACGAAGGTATCAAAACTCTTTCAAAAAGCAGAAAATAAGAAGAAATAAATATCTTTTCCCAGCCGCTGTTGGATCGTAATTCTTGTTCCACAACCCTTTCGAAATAAAAATATTTCTACATTGTGAATACCTTTATTTTTATTAAACTTGTGAGTAAATAAAATGGATTCTAGAAAAGGAGCTGAGTCATGGATAAATAAGGCATTAAACCTTAAAAAAAACTAAATCGAAAGTGAAGCCAATCGCGAAAATAGCCATTATTAGTTTGGTGGTTATAATATTAATTGGGGTAGGTGTTGTGCTTTTCCAAAAAAAAGAAAATCCCGTTAATGTATCCTATTACGACCGATTCCTGTTGCGCACCTCCCAACTCGTCAATTCAAATAACCAGACGGCAGGGTCGATATATCGCGATTATCTAGAAATTAAAAATGAAATCATTCAAACAGATAAATTAAATGCACAAGAGAAAGAACGACTTATCCAAGAACTTGACTTAAAATACAATCAAGTTGTTGTTCATTATTTCCGCAATGCTATCGATGCCATTAAACAAGATAACACCTTATATCCTATTGAAAAACAAGCAAGATTCCTGGATCTACAGGACCAATTCAAAAAAGAATACAAGTCCATTGGTAAAAACGAAGACGAAATTGAACAGCTTAAGCAACGGTTAAACGAAGAGTTGAAAACAATTCAGTTGGATTTAACATGGGGAAAACGATTTTCAAAAATCAAAGAAGCCATTGAAACCTACGTAATGAGCAAAGAATACGACCCTTTAAGGCAAGAATTTTGTGAATCTGAATATTCTGATATTACGCTCAATGGTATTCAATACCTTGATTCGAGCATTTTTTCACCTGCAGAAACGCCACGAAAAATAGATTATTCCATTCGTTTTTTTGCACAATTTGATATCACATATTCATGTCCATTAAATCTTGGAAATTCTGTTGAGGCAAAAACCGTGGACGAGAAAAAAGAAATTCACTGTACCATGGATGATGCTGGAAAAATAAGTGTCACCATAAAATGAGGGGATTTAAGGTACTGAGAAGGTAATAATTGCTCATTTTCAACCCATTTCTGCGTTGCTGTGACGTTTTTACTTGACTACTGCTACACCGTATAATTTTTTACAAGATGGCACGATTTGGTCCGCAAGGCATCCATGGACTTGATTAACTTATCTTGTCTTTCGCCAATTAGTTCGTCTTATTGTTTAAATTTTTTATATCGACAGATCTGATTCACATCGTCATCGTCAAAATATTGAAATAAGTTTTCTTTCTCCGGGAACAAATACAATTTCGCCGTGTCGTGAATGATTTTGCCAAGATACTGTTCAACTCCCGTTGTATTGTTTTTCGTCGTTTTACAATGCAACACAAACGCTTCTTTGTTTTTCCATTGTACATGATTCACCCGTATATCGTAACCCCATTTCGCCTTGCGAAAGACGGCATCGAGCTCATTTTTAGCATAACAAGGTGGGGCAATAACGAATTGTTGCATTTTATCAAAATCACCCACCAAATAATACCCTCTCACTAGACGCACCAAATCCGTCCCATAAGGGCACATCATAGGGTTACGCCAAGAATATTTATTTGTTTCTATTTCCTCAAATCGGAAGGAATCTTGTGCAGTTTTGAAAACTTTTGGGGAGGAGTCATTTTGATTATACCCACAAGAATTTATTCCAACAAGGAATAGGGATAGCAAATGGAAAAATCGTATTTTCATAAAAGAAAAAGATAAATATAAGTAAATTAGAGATTTAGTTAGATCGATGAATTTAGCGGAGGTTTTAGTTTTAAAATAAACTTATGAAAACGATGTCCCTGTTACCTTTTATTGCTACCCTTTTCTTTCTTGATAGCACGCAAACACATACAGGATTATGTGGAGTTGATCCTATTAAAGCCTATTCGCAGAATATTCTCGGCACAAATATCGGATACTATATCAGTCTTAAAAACAATTCAAACAAAACCGTAGACGGGGTTACCTGGACCGCGAGTTTTTATAATAATTTTGGGGACTATAAGGGGAAACAACATGGTAAATGGGAGTCTGGTAATTTCACAAGTCCAGCAAAATCAGGAGAAATCATGACCGATATAGAGAGTGCTTGGGTTGATGGAGCCACGAAAGTGGTAATAAAAGTCACAAGAGTTCATTTTACAGACAACAGTTCTTGTGGCAAATAGTTGATGTCTGTTAAGAAGAATTGAATTTCTTTCCAATCTTGATTCATTGCCACAAGCGCTTTTCTCCTGCGATATAGTTTTTCATTCCATATATTTTCTCCCTTTTACCTTCATATGTGTCACTTAAATGATGAAAAAAAAATTAGACCATATAATTTTAAAAAATTTCTTAATTTTACTACAAAACAGGTGTAAAATAATAGTTTTTTGATGTTGTTAGCCGAAATATATTTCCCCTCATGGTTTAAACGTGGATCGAAACGATTTGCTTTATGCATTGTAATACTAATGAATTTCATTCAGTTCAATGGGTTTTATGCTCAAGACCAAGGAACGGTAATTTACACCATGTATGATGGATTTAAGAAAACCCAGAACATTGTATCGCCAAAAGTATTTTCCTTCAACCTGCCTAAAAACGAAATGCATATTATCGCTTTGGATACTAATTTGTTGCAACTTAAGGGTCTCAAAAATCCTTCATTAAAGGATTGGGTAAAGTTTGGAGATGTTGAGCAATATGCCATTATTTACCGGAGCGTGAACAATAAACAAAGTAGTAAAATCCCTACAGGAAACCAAAAAGGAACAAATCCCTTTGATTCGGAAATTGTAGGAGACCTACAATCACCGAAATTGGGTGCCGTGGAGGATTATGGTGTTTTTGAACTGCCCTTTGTGCAAGAAGAAAAGCCACAAATGATTGACCCTACAGAACCTACAGAGACATTTGTTGAGGAGGAGGCTGAATTTCCTGGAGGTCATGCGGCAATGGGAAAATTCATCAATGATAATATTGATTACCCTCAAGAAGCTATCGATTTAGGAATTAAAGGAAGAGTTACCGTACGATTCGTAGTGGAAAAAGATGGTCGTGTTTCTAATGTTTCGGTGGCTGGCGCATTGGCCGGTTGTAAGGCATGTGACAAAGCAGCGGTTCAGGTGGTAGAGAAAATGCCCGCTTGGAAAACAGGAAAGAATGGTGGCCGCTCCGTCCGTACATTGGTAACACTTCCTATAAAGTTCGAGGTAGATTCAGAACCCGAACCAATAGAAAAATTTGTAGACGAGGAGGCAGAATTTCCCGGGGGTTACGAGGCAATAGTAGAGTATATTAATGGACGCATTACTTATGCAAAAGTATTTTTAGACAGAAGCATAAAGGGGCGTGTTCAGTTGCATTTTGTTGTGGAAAAAGATGGTCGCGTTTCTAATGTTTCTGTGGTTACCCCATCCGCAGGTGGTAAAGCATTTTATAATGCAGCGATTCAAATGGTAGAGGAAATGCCGGCATGGAAACCGGGAAAGATAGGAGGCCGTTCCGTCCGCTCATGGGTAAATCTTTGGATAGGGATCAAGGGTAAGAAAATCAAGGTAGAGTAAAAAAACAGAAAGAAAAAGCATTAGTTTAGGCCTATTTACTTAATCAATTGTTGGTAATTTGAAACATTTTAAAAAATATTATTTCATTGTACTTCTGATTAGCTCATCAGCCCCATTAGCAGCGCAAGAATTTCTGCATAGTTTTTATAATCTCCAAGACACCTTAAAAGGTAAGCCAAAAACAATTTCAAAGCGAAACTCGCCGCTTAAAGTGCAATTTATTGATTCGCTCCGAAATAAAAGTTATGTCCTTTTTAACTACGCAGGCGCACTAGAAACAATGCGGCAATATACTTTGCCTATTTTTTACAAATGGCCAAGTGCCTCCGAAATCATAGATTTTCTGGTAGAAAAAGATTTTAAAAAAAGTTTTAACGATGCAAATTATAACTTTCTCGACGCGAGCGGAGATATTGCCAAACTGCATCCTGGAACGAAAATATGGGCAATTGATCACAAAACAAATCTCGCTCGTATTGTTTATAAAGGAAATGATTTGGTTGCAGAATATACAAATCCTGACCATACACAAACAGGAGCCTTGATGTGCATGGTGCCAAGTTATTCGAAAAGCGAATTTATCCGGGCAAACCAGCAAAACGATCACTTGTTTTATGATTTCATTTCACCTGATGAGCGAAAAGCGTTCTATTACGAAATAATAAAGGCGATTTCGTATGCATATTGTTATGACTCGATTGGTAGTAATGTTAAATTTCAAGTATACCTCGACTTTGAGGATGAAGCCAACAACAGCTCGGTTTATTGTGAAAACAACCCCACATTAAGTTCCTTTCTTACCAAAGTTGTTCAGGAGTGGCGTTTAACCAGTCCAATTCAATCCCAAATTATCATCTCACAAACTTTAGATTTTGAATATTCCGCAAAAGAAACGGTGGTTAATGAAATTTCGATGAAAGACCTTGAGATTTTTGAGAAAAAAAATAAATATTTACGAAAGGGCTATGTGGAATTTATTGAAAGAAATAGTGAGTTAAAAAATTTTGATAATGTTATGATTGCAGACAAATGCAGGTATAGCAAATATTATTTTAAGAATAAGCGCATGAAAAATAAGTTTTTCGCCAATAACCTAAATAAATTGAATGAAAAGTATTTAATTTTATGGAATAATTATAGTGAGAATGAATAGGGTAAAGAGATTACTTCCCTTGCTTGTTTTAATCCTAGCTTCCTCGTGCGTTCTGTTATGGGTATTTTGGCCTAACAATCTTCCTTCTAAAGAATTGGATAGAGATAATGACGGTATTATCGACAGGAACGATTTGTGTCCTGACAAAGCTGGTACAACCAAGAACAATGGCTGTCCAGAAATAATGGCAAATGAAAAGGATTTTGACAAGGATAAAATCGGAAATAAATCAGACCCTGATGACAGCGACCCTTGCATCCCTAATAATCGGTGCGACTTGTGTGATTCGGACGGAGATGGTTGGAATTATAGCATGGAAATAAAAAATAAAACAGATCCTTTTTTAGAAGACACTGATGGTGATGGAATCAAGGATCCGTTGGATAAATGCCCTTTAAAAAAGGGAAATATAAAAGATAATGGTTGTCCTCAAATTGATTCAGATGGAGATGGGATTATGGACCCGGATGATAAATGTCCATCAGCAAAAGGCCCAGCATCCAATAATGGCTGTCCATTAGATTCAGATGGGGATGGCGTTCTTGATGAAGACGATTACTGTATAAATGAACAAGGACCCAAAGCGAACAAAGGATGCCCCGTTAAAGACACGGATGGGGATGGCATTAATGATGAAAATGATTTGTGCCCAAATTTGGGTCCGGCCACTTCAAATTATTCTTCCTTTGATAAAAATGGTTGTCCAGAAGTTGATTTAAATCTTAAAAAGACACTTAATAAAAACGAATTAACATGGAATCTTAATGGGTATAATGGCCAACTTTCTATTTCACTATCCTACGATGATGATAATCGCCGCATAATTGAAAAGGATGTATCAAACCAATCTTCAATTGTTATTAGTAATCTTGAAAAAGAAGTTAATGGTAGAATGATAAAAGTCACATTGAGCAAATCTTCTGATGCCAATAATATTAATTTTAAAAACAACTCCATAAAAAGTAATGGATTTAAATGCAGCCGAAACAATTAAACTTTTTGATAAATGTTCAAAAAACTACTATTAATATTTATAATTTTTTATTTAGCAAAGGGGATTTCCTTTGGACAAAAAGCCTTTAAAATTATATTGGTTAACCATAATGTCATCGCAGAAGCTGATTTGTTGGCTTTTCAGAAGGCATTTGTACTTAAAAATAAAAGTGTTACCATAAATGACATAACCATCTATAGTCAAAATGGTCCAGAAAAGCTTGATATAAAAAGAAGGCAAAAGATAAAATTGACCAAAAAAAATATAGATTGCAGCCTCATTAATTCAATTTGTGATGAAATTAATAATGCTAATTTCAAACTACTTTATAATCAAGATTGGAGTAATTTGGATGACTATGCGAATTTGGCTCCAAAGAAAATTGATTTAAGTAACAATAAGTCAATTACAGAGATGATCAATGTTTTGAATAACGAACTAAAATCTCTGGACTACTCTCAAAGAAATGTTATTATTTTCCTATCTAATACAGGTTTGAATTTAAACTGGCAGGTTATGTTAATAGATAATTCATTCGTGTTGCAAAAGGATCCTGATAATAAACTATTTAAAGACCAACTTCAAGTCGAACCTTATGAAAAATTAGATTTAATATTTCAAGGAAAAAATAAAGCCTATGTGAAATTAAAACCAGAAATCGATGATATCGAAATCCCTGTTACGCTTACCTACACGGATCGACTCGGATGTATTCATACCGATACAGGGAAATTATATGGTAAGGACAGAGGCCCTGATTACCCCGTTAATATTGTTTTCCCTTCTTGTAATGAAGCAAAGTACAAAGATTTAACCATTGGAGGTGAAAAGGGGAATTGCAGATATGTACGCATTGACGAACCAACTGGTTCATTCGTACAAATTTTTAAACCAAGTGGTTCTGCTGGTTCGGATTATTCTATCTTGCTTGAAAACGCCACTAAAACAGTCCAATTTGATATTTCTGGATTAACAGAAGAAGGTAAATGGGAGGAAATTAAAACCGGTTTTGCGGTTACAAGCGTACCAAATCCGCTCTGTGGTTTTTCAGAATTTCGATTGAATGAAGAAAAACTGAAAAAAGCTGGTTTCGATTTCGTAAAATATAAAATTAAAGTCACAAATCGACAAGAAGGTTCAAGAAAAGCCTCTACAAGTAACGAACATTTGGTAGTATTCTCCCCATGCTAAGAATAGCTGTTTTTATAATATGTCTCGGAATTGTAAAGGTGTTTTCCCAAGATATCATTGACTTGCGGTCGGAGGCTCCTTCTCTAAAAGAAGACAAGGAGAAATTGCTTTTTTTTACCCAAAATATTAAAACAAATGGAGGGGTGATTTTTGTAATAAATCCTGAAGACAGTGGTGCCTTATACAAGTATAAAATCTTTTTTGAGAAATTCAATGACTCTTTACTGAATGTAAAAAAATTATTGGTTTTCCATGAAAAAACAGAAGGCTCAGGCTTTATTCATGAACTATTTAATTTAAAAATTAATTCTGTGTTTCACTACATCTTACTTAATCCTGATGAAGAAGAGGGTATTGACAACAACACCTCCTTCGAATTGCTTAGCTCACAGCCCAAAGCATACATCAATAAACTTGATTTAAAATGCACAAAAGAAGACCGAGTAAAATTTAACATGGAAAACGCCGTGCGAAACATAACGAAATATTATAAGGATAAAGACATTCCCACACCACCACCTATTCCCAAGAATGACACTGTTTATAAATTCTTTTTCTATTCAAAACCGGATTCTGTTTTTGTTTTTTCAAATATTGGTGCATCTTTTTTTCAATCCCAAAATTCTATTGATCTACTTGGAAATCAAATAACAACCATAATCGACCCAACATTGACGTATCAATTGGGACTTGGAATTACACTATTTAAATCCAAAAAGAACACCGCCTCGTTAAAATACAATTTAAGTTGGCAAAATGCAAATGTTTCGGCGAAAAGTTCGTTGTCCAATGGCGTTTGGAAAAATCCAAATGCTATTGATCCCTTCGGAAATCCTTACATACAAAATGTTAGCGTGACTAATTTTCAAGAAAGCATCCATTTTTCTTTTTCTCAATTACAAACAATGCTCGTTAGTGAAATAGGGTCAAAAATAGTTCGTGGCACCTTTGGATTGGGCCTTGGCTTTTCAAAATTTAAGGATATTTCTGCGACCAATATCTCGGGAAATTGGAATATTGAAGGCAAATACCCCCAAATAAATGAAATTTTAAGTAACATCCCTTCCTTGGGACTTTTGAGTAATTTCAATCATAATGGTGACTTGAATCAATTGCCTAACTGCTCCTTCATCTCCATAATTACAAGTCTTGGCGCAATGTATTGCTTAAATAATAAGATTAAGTGTTCGATTAATTTGGGATATAGTTGGAAAGTCCGTTCGACAAATGAAGAGTCCAATTACTATCCCAATCAATATGCATATCGAACAATGTTTAATCCAAAATCATTCCAAGTCAATCAACTTACCTTTTCATGCGGCTTAGTTTATTCCTTATTTTAAACCTATTCATTTGTTCTTTTTTTCAAGGACAATGCATAAACCAACAACCTTCATTGCAAGCGCAAGCAGTTTGTCAAGGGGGCGCATTTTCTGCACTTTCCGTAACGGCTACGGGTACCGGATTGACGTATCAGTGGTATTCCAACGTGAACAATTCAAATGTGGGTGGTACATTGATTAATGGAGCAACTTCACCAAATTATACCCCTTCAAGCGCAGTTGTTGGAACGACATATTATTATTGTGTCGTTAACCAAAGTGCTGTTTTTTGTGAAACCAGTAATCAAAGCGGCGCGATTACGGTAAATCCGTTGGCGGCTTCAGTAAGTGTTAACCCCGCAACGGGAACGTTTTGTGGTTCCACATCCTTAACGGCAAGTATTGTTGGGAATGATAATGTTTATTGGCAAGGTACCACGAGCAATGGCACCTCCATCGCAACACCTTCCACTTCGCAGAGTGTAAACGCGAGCGGCACGTATTATTTTCGGGCTCAAACGGCATTAGGCTGTTGGGGGCCTCAGGCATCGTCGGTGATTACCATCAATAATCCCGTGAATATCACGCAACAACCTTCATTGCAAGCGCAAGCAGTTTGTCAAGGGGGTGCGTTTTCTGCACTTTCCGTAACGGCTACGGGTACCGGACTGACGTATCAGTGGTATTCCAACGTGAACAATTCAAATGTGGGTGGCACATTGATAATTGGGGCAACTTCAAGCAGTTATTCGCCTCCTTCAGCTAGCCCTGGAATATTGTATTATTATTGCGTTGTGAGCGCTTCGGCTCCGTGCCCTTCGGTCAGCAGTGGGGTAAGCGGAGCGATTACGGTAAATCCGTTGGCGGCTTCAGTAAGCGTTAATCCCGCTTCAGGAACGTTTTGTGGTTCCACATCCTTAACTGCAAGTATTGTTGGGAATGATAATGTTTATTGGCAAGGTACGACGAGCAATGGCACCTCCATCGCAACACCTTCCACTTCGCAGAGTGTAAACGCGAGTGGCACGTATTATTTTCGTGCTCTTACGGCATTAGGCTGTTGGGGACCTCAGGCATCGTCGGTGATTACCATCAATAATCCTGTGAATATCACGCAACAGCCATCATTGCAAGCCCAAACGGTTTGTCAAGGAGGCGCATTTTCTGCACTTTCCGTAACGGCTACGGGTACCGGACTGACGTATCAGT
>Ga0214917_10007288_pt1 | contig 11235 bp, 9 predicted proteins | sample LL_1208_BB_MetaG_FD_177983 | JGI IMG/M metagenome (GOLD analysis project Ga0214917, IMG submission 177983) | Freshwater microbial communities from Lake Lanier, Atlanta, Georgia, United States - LL_1208_BB | ecosystem: Environmental > Aquatic > Freshwater > Lake | place: USA: Georgia | collected...
GTTTCATTTATGCGTGGTGCTGATGCATCAGCTGGAACAATCAAATCAGGTGGCGCAACACGTCGTGCGGCAAAGATGGTTGTACTAGATGTAGATCATCCAGATATCGAAGAGTTCATCGAGACCAAGGTTCGGGAAGAGGACAAGATCCGTGCCCTTCGCGATGCTGGTTTTGATATGGATCTTGGTGGAAAAGACATCATCTCTGTTCAATACCAAAACGCAAACAACTCAGTTCGCGTATCAGATTCATTTATGCGGGCATATGAAGAAGGAAAATCATTTGGTTTAACAGCTCGCTCAACTGGTGAAGTTCTAGAAACCGTTGATGCAAAGAAGTTATTCCGCAAGATGGCAGAGGCAGCATGGGCATGTGCTGATCCTGGAATTCAATACGATGACACAATCAATGAGTGGCACACCAACCCAGAGACTGGACGCATCAACGCATCAAATCCATGTTCTGAGTACATGTCACTAGATAACTCATCATGTAACTTGGCATCAATTAACTTGCTTAAGTTCCTAAAGCCAGATGGTTCATTTGATACCAAGACATTTGTGAAGGTAACTGAGTTAATTATTACCTCAATGGATATCTCAATCTGTTTCGCAGATTTCCCAACCGAGCCAATCGGTGAGACAACTCGTAACTTCCGTCAATTAGGAATTGGTTATGCAAACCTTGGTGCACTACTTATGGCATCTGGTCTTGCTTATGATTCAGATGGCGGCCGTGCACTTGCTGGTGCAATTACATCTTTGATGACTGGTACTTCATACCGTCGCTCAGCAGAGCTTGCTGCAATTGTTGGTGCATACAATGGTTATGCACGTAACGCATCAGCTCACACTCGCGTAATGCGCAAACACCAAAATGCAACTGAGTCAGCAAAATCAGTTTCAACTTTGGATAAGGATGTTTGGACCGAGGCGGTTAAGCAATGGTCAACTGGTAACTCAATTGGTGAAAAGAGTGGCTGGCGCAATGCGCAAGCATCAGTTCTTGCACCAACTGGAACAATCGGCTTGATGATGGATTGCGATACAACAGGTATCGAGCCAGATCTAGCACTTGTTAAGTTTAAGAAATTAGTTGGTGGCGGATCTATGCAGATCGTTAACCAAACAATTCCACAGGCACTTCGCAAACTTGGTTACTCAGATGAGACCAACGAAGCGATTGTTGAATACATTGCGGAGAACGGAAATATCATCGATGCACCAGGATTAAAGCCTGAGCACTACGACATCTTTGATTGCGCAATGGGAATTCGCTCCATCTCCGCAATAGGTCACGTAAAGATGATGGCTGCATGTCAACCATTCCTATCTGGTGCGATCTCAAAGACAGTTAACCTGCCTGCAAATGCAACAGTGGAGGAGATCGAAGAGGTTTACTACCAAGGTTGGAAGTTAGGTCTTAAGGCACTTGCGGTTTACCGCGACAATTGCAAAGTTGGACAACCACTCTCCGATTCAAAGGGTAAGACAGATGAGGTTGTAGCAAGTGAGGATGCACATGTTGCAACACGTCGTCGCTTACCTAAATCACGCCCATCACAAACAACCTCATTCTCAGTTGGTGGCGCAGAGGGTTACATGACATCAGGTGCTTACGCCGATGGCACACTTGCAGAGGTCTTCTTAAAGCTAGGCAAGCAAGGTTCAACACTTGCCGGTGTTATGGATGCATTCTCAATTGCAGTATCAATTGGTTTGCAATATGGCGTACCACTTGAGACCTTTGTAGAGAAGTTCTCAAACCTACGCTTCGAACCAGCAGGTATGACAGATGATGCAGATATTCGCATGGCGCAATCCATGATGGATTACATCTTCCGTCGCCTAGCACTTGATTACCTACCATTTGAATCTCGTAGTGCACTAGGTATCTACTCAGCTGCAGAGCGCGCTCGCGCACTAGAGAGTGGAACATACACAGAAGATGAGAAGCCACAAGCTGCAGATGCTGCAGGCGTTGGTTCATCTGGTGTTGGTTCATCTGGTGTTGGTTCATCTGGTGTTGGTTCATCTGGTGTTGGTTCATCTGGTGTTGGTTCATCCATGGAGTTATTCGAAAAGATGAGTGGATCAAAATCTGATGCACCACTATGTATGACATGTGGTGTAAAGATGCGAATGGCTGGATCATGTTTCGTCTGCGAAGGTTGCGGAAACACATCTGGTTGTTCATGATCTAAATAAATAATTAAAGAGCGTCGTAACTAATTGTTACGGCGCTCTTTTATTTTATTAACACAAAGTAGTTATCAACAAAATACACAAAATTATGTTGACATTAACCTTTGCGATAAACCATAATTACGACGGCAAACTAATAATCCCTTCACGGACGGGTTATTTGGAGCTCGGAACGATCTGCTGTGATGGCGGATAGGTCCGGCCTCGCTACCAATAACGAAAGGCCAGGATTTCTCCCGGCCTCTCGTGCTCCAAGTGTGTGCTTGGAGGTTTAAGAGGTTAATTTAATCGGTCTCTTCGCCAGATTATGATCTCAAAGATCAGTCTGGCGAAGGCCAAAATTAAATTAAGAATCTCAAACCATTCCATAGGCACCACCTCCTTTCAATATCTCGATCTTTTTGATCGAGAATCACATGCAGTTCGTGGCTGCAAATGTGAAAGGAACGGAGCTGGAGTAAGTTAATAAAATCTAGATTTCAATTTTTACTTGAATATAATCTGTGTGGATAAAGAATCTCGTGGGAAAACTTATAAAGTGCCCTAGTGAGTGAGTATTCAAAAAAGGTTAGATCTGCATTAGATGTTGCGGTCGCAGCAATTGGTGGTCAGCCTCGAAGTGGCCAAATCGAAATGGCGGAAGCGGTGGCAAATGCTTTATCTGATCGTCATCACCTACTTGTTCAAGCTGGCACAGGAACCGGTAAATCACTTGCATATTTAGTGCCTGCATTAGTTAGTGGAAAAAAAGTTTTAGTTGCAACAGCAACACTTGCATTGCAGCGTCAATTAGTAGAACGTGATCTGCCAAAGATCAAAGCAGCGTTAGATAAAGAGTTAAAGCGGGATATTTCCTTTGCAATCTATAAAGGCGTTGGCAATTACTTGTGTTTGCAAAAGATGAATAACTCAGAGGGTGATCCAGAAAACCAGGCAGTACTTGAGGTTTCAGCATTAGAAAGTGATGCCAAGCAATTACGGGCTTGGACAGAATCACCAAAGGCGACCGGTGATCGTGATGATGCACCTGATGTTGATCGCAGAGTTTGGGCAGCTAACTCGGTTTCAGGTCGTGAATGTATGGGTGCAGATGAGTGTCCATATGGCCACAAATGTTTTGCAGCTCTTGCGAAGGCAAAGGCGCAAACAGCAGATGTAGTTGTCACAAACCATACTTTGCTTGCAATTGAGATTGTGGATTCCCATCCGATATTGCCAGAACGTGATGCAGTTATTTTGGATGAAGCTCATGAGTTCATGGATCGCACAACTCAGGCGGTAACGGAGGAGTTAACTGCGCCCCGTGTAATTCGCGCAGCTGCGATGGCACGCAAACATATGCCAGGTAAGGCAAGTGATGCCTTCACAAAGGCCGCGGATAAATTTGCAGATGCCGTTGATGATTTCAGCGATGATGTAAAGGCCGATCCAAGTAAGGCTGGCAGATTAGATCAATTACCAAAAGAGTTTGAAGCGCCAATGCGCAGTATCAAGGAAGCAGTCGCTGCGATTTTGCAATTAATAAATGCAGATGCAGAGGTCATTGATCCAAACACAATGGCAGAGCGAGCCCGGGTAAAGGGTGCGTTAAATGAGATCTCACAAACCGTTACAAAATTATTAAAGCCGGGCCACACACATGTGCTTTGGTTTGAGCCAACTTACTCAACACTTTATTTAGCGCCATTATCGGTATCTGATGTTTTGCGTCGTAATTTATTAACCGAGACACCTGTTATTGCAACTAGTGCAACATTAACAGTTGGAAAATCATTTGATGCGATTGCTAAAAATATTGGTTTTGTAATCGGAGAGAAAAGTGAAGAGGATGAGGATTCCGAGAAGGATGCTGGCGTAATTGATCCGGCTAACTTACAAATATTAGATGTTGGTTCACCATTTGATTTTGCTAATCAAGGAATGCTTTATCTGCCAAAACATTTACCTGAACCAGGACGCGACGGTCCAAGTATTGAAGCATTAACAGAACTTGGTGAATTAATTGAGGCAGCGGGTGGGCGCACACTTGCATTGTTTTCATCTTGGCGTGGGGTCGAGATGGCAGATGAACATCTGCGCAATGTTTTAGCAGAGTTAAAGCTGCCAATAATTACCCAACGCCGAGGTGATGCAGTTGCGCCATTAGTAGATAAATTTGCATCAATTCCAAACTCAATATTGCTTGGCACAATCTCACTTTGGCAGGGAATAGATGTGCCAGGTCCATCTTGCACACTAGTTGCCATTGATCGCATTCCATTTCCACGTCCTGATGAACCAGTTATGTCAGCTCGGGCAGCAGAGGCTGATGCTGCAGGAGGCAGTGGATTTATGCAGGTTTCATTACCACGCGCTGCGTTGTTATTAGCGCAAGGAACTGGCAGATTAATTAGATCAATTGATGATCGGGGAGTTGTTGCAATCTTAGATTCGCGAATTGTTAATAAGCGATATGGCAGTGTCTTATTAAACTCAATGCCACCTTTTTGGCGTACCCATGATGGTGAGGTTATTAAGGATGCACTTAAACGGTTAAATGAACAGTATTTACAAGATTAATTTTGCTCGCAATTTCGGCCAGGTAATGGCAAAGCTGGGGTGTAATTTTTGATTTTCAATTTCACCAATTGGAATCCATTTAACTTCAATTGATTCATCATTCATTTCATGTGCAACAAGTGCGGGATCTGCCTTGGCAATAATGGTGTGATAACTCCAACTTTTATGATCATCGACAAACTCATCAACTGTGTTTACTAAATTGATATCAATCCCGATCTCCTCATTTGCCTCGCGAAGTGCAGCTTCAAGTGGGCTTTCATGAGAGTCACGGGCACCACCTGGAATACCCCAGGTATCACCGTTATGCACCCAAGGGGCGCGATGTTGCAACAAAATAGATTGATTGCGAACTAGTACTAAACCAGCGGCGCCAAATTGGCCCCAATGTTTACTGCCACATAGGCAATCAATCCAGCCATCGCCATCACGGTGTGCCATGTGGATAGCCTTGCACAGATTTAAACAATTCACAGTTATTTAAATCATTAAGAAATTTGCGCACCATTCTTTCTATCTTGCGCAGATGATGATTACTAGAAGAGCAGCGTTGTTATTAGCGGTTTGTGCACTGGCTGGTTGCGCTAGGGCAGAGGGTTCTACCTTAGAGAGCCAAACCATAAGTGAAACCCAAACAGCTGCAGTTGAAGAAGAGCCCCCAATTGAAACTATTCCAGCAGATGTTGATCCCGATTCAATTGAACCGATTATTTCTTATGTTGATGGCTTAAATATTGCATTAACTGGTGATTTATTTGCATTGCGGGCTTCGGCATTACCGGGCTGTAGTTGTCTGCAGATCGCAGATCGATTAGCTGAAATATTTCCATCACAAACCCTAATCGGCGGTCATTATCAATTGACGTACATCCACTTATTAAGTGATGCACCAACTACTAAAGAGTTTGAAGTTGGAGTCCATAGAAGTGATATTGAAAAGATTGATAAACAATCTAGAAAAAGTGTGGTCTGGAGTGAGAGTGAAATTACAACAATTTTCATTATTAAAAAAATTGGAGGAGTATGGGAATTAAGCGATACGCGTTAAGCTTATTTTTATTGTTAGCACCAATGCCATTAGCCAATGCATCTTGCACAGATAAAACATGTGTCGATGTATTTACTGATCAAAATCAATTGGTGATAACAGCGCAAAAGGGGGCGGCCAAACCAACCCCGAAAGCGACTAAAAAGCCGGTGGTAAGACCAGTTGCAAAACCAGTAGCCAAACCGGTAATCAAAAAGCCAGTTGTTAAAAAACCTATCGTGAAGAAGGTTTCCGTACCGAAACCGTCAACGGCTTCACTTTCAGATAAATTAATAAAACTCTTACCATCTGGTGATATCAATTTTCAGCCTGCAACTGAATCGGTAGTAAATATACCTACCTATTTTTGGACGCAAACACCAGAGCGCTTTCAAGCTGTAGTGCCAATTCTGGATGTAATTGTTTATGTGAATCTCTATTCAACTTTAACTTGGTCATTTGGTGATGGCGCCGAACAAACCACACTTCTTCGTGGTGGTCCATTCCCGAATCCCGCTGTTACTCATGCCTACAAAACAAAGGGAGAAAAGCGGGTATCTCTTAAAGTTACATGGCAAGGAACTTGGACGGTAAATGGGGTTACTTCACCAATTGTGGGAAATTTAATTACTCAAAGTATCTCCCGTAATTTGCAGGTGGTATCTGCACCAACCCTATTTATTAATTAATCCACAGTAATTATTTTTCACCTGCAAAGTATCAGTGGTAATTGGCAATCTTCGCCTTATGAAAACTGATCTATCACTGCAAGATGCACTATCGGAAGTAACTGAAATAAATTATGATGGCGATCAAGTTCTAAGATTGCAACGCTTGGGTGCAGTTGCAATCAAGGATTTAATGAGCCAGTTCGCAAAAGCGGGCACAGTTGATGACTACCAATTAATCGCATTAGTTTTAACTAGATTGCATGATCTGCAGGTGCGAGATTATGCGATGGGCTTGACTACCAGCGACAACCTCGACCAAGTATTTAATTTCTGGCACTGGTTGTTGCAACTAGCACCAAAGGGTTTTATTGCTCCAGTTGCTGCAATATTTTCAACTGTTGCTTATGAATCAGGTGAGACCGAACTAGCTCAACGATCTCTAGATACTTCATTTGCTGATCAAATTGAGTATCCACTTGCAAAATTATTGCGCCGAGTTTATTGCGCAGGTTGGCCCGCCGATAGTTTCGCTGCCATGCGTGCTGAACTTCACCCGAAGGTTTGCGCCTCACTTTTTGGTTAAATAATTAAAGGAGTAGCATGAACTCATGATTATTGGAATCCCTAAAGAGATTAAAAATAATGAGTTTCGGGTTTCTGCTACTCCATCTGGCGTGCATGCCTATGTGCAAAATGGTCACACCGTATTGGTCGAAAGTGGCGCCGGTCTTGGCTCTGCCATCACCGATCAGGATTACATCGATGCCGGCGCACAAATAGTTTCTACTGCAGATGAGGTTTGGCAGAAAGCTGATTTAATTCAAAAGGTGAAAGAGCCAATTGCGGCTGAGTATCCAAAGATGCGCAAGGGTCAGATTCTTTATACCTATCTACACTTAGCGGCATCTCGTGAATGTACAGAAGCAATTATTAAATCAGGTACAACCGCAATTGCCTACGAAACTGTTGAAGTAAATGGCACCTTGCCACTTCTTGCACCAATGTCAGAGGTTGCAGGGCGTATGTCTATTCAAGTTGGCGCAACTGCCCTTGAGCGCAGCAAGGGTGGACGTGGCGTATTACTTGGCGGAGTACCAGGAGTTCGTCCTGGCAAAGTAGTTGTAATTGGCGGTGGCGTAGTCGGAGTAGCTGCGGCAACTATCGCTCACGGCATGCGCGCTGATGTAACAATCTTTGATTTAGATCTAAAGCGCCTAGGTGAGATCGATCATTTATTTGCTGGCAATGTAAAGACAATTGCATCCTCTGCTTATGAAATTGAACGTGAAGTTATGGCTGCTGATTTAGTAATTGGCGCAGTCTTAGTTCATGGCGCAAAGGCTCCTAAGTTAGTAAGTAATGCATTAGTTAAAAAGATGAAGCCGGGATCGGTATTAGTAGATGTTGCTATCGATCAAGGTGGCTGCTTCGCAGATTCCAAAGCAACTACGCATGCTGAACCAACTTACAAAGTTCATGATGCAATCTTTTACTGTGTAGCAAATATGCCAGGTGCAGTTCCTGCTACTTCAACTTACGCACTTGCCAACGCCACAATTAAGTATGGATTAGCACTTGCCAATAAGGGTTGGGAAAAGGCGATTGCCGATGATGCCAATTTGGCTAAAGGCTTAAATGTGCACGAGGGCAAAATTATGTATCAGGCAGTTGCACAGGCTCATAATCTGTAGTAATTTCTGCGTTAGGTTATGAGTCTCAGTTTCTAGCCCCGGCTAACTGAGCGGCAACCCTCCACCGCGGTGGGGTGCTCCGGGTGAAGACCTGGCAGATTGCAAAGTGCAATATGCAAGCGCGGACAAATAGGTAATTTAATTTACTTTCAGTCCGGCTATTGGACACTTGAAAGGTATGTAATGAAAAAATCAAAGTACTTAATTCCATTGGTGGCACTAGCGTTAGTGCTAACTGGATGTTCATCGAGCAAAGATTCAAAATCTTCATCTGCTGCTAAGTGCGAAGCTGGCAAACTACAAACAGTTGATGCTGGCGTACTAACAGTTGCAACTGGTGAACCTGCCTACTATCCATGGGTGATTGATGATAAGCCAGAGTCAGGTCAAGGTTTTGAGGCAGCGGTTGCATATGCAGTTGCTAAGCAACTTGGTTATGAGGCAGCAAATGTTAAGTGGGTTCGTACCACATTTGATGGCGCAATTGCACCAGGAGCAAAGAACTTTGATTTCAACCTGCAACAATATGACATAACAGATGAACGCAAGGCAGTCGTTGATTTCTCAAGCAGTTACTACAAATCTAACCAAGCTATTGTTACCTTCAAAGGAAGCAAAATTGCAGCGGTTAAATCAATTGCTGATGTAAAAGCAGCAAAACCAAAGCTTGGCGCAGCTGTTTCAACAACATCACTTGATATTGTTGAAAGCACATTTGGCTTAAAGCCGCAGGTTTTCAATGACAATGCTGCAGCAGTTTCTGCACTTAAGAACAAGCAAATTGATGGATTAGTTGTAGATCTACCAACTGCTTTCTACCTTTCAGGAGTTGAAATTCCAAATGGCTTAATTGCCGGTCAGATTGCAGGCAGTGATGCCGCAAGTGCTGGCTTTGGATTATTACTATCAAAGGACAATGCAAACACCGCATGCGTAACTGCTGCTGTAGATGCAATCCGTGCAGATGGCACATTGCAAGCGATCACAGATAAGTGGCTCGCCGCAGATGCAGGAGCACCTGTTCTAAAGTAAATCTTTAGATCATTTGAGATAGTTAAGTTATGAGTCAAGAGTCAGGGCGTAGCTCCGAAGATGGAGCTGCGCCTTACTCTTTTGGCGAGAATTGGCAGGTTAGTGAGCTTGAGATTGCCCGCAGAATTGCAAGAAAAAAACGCAATCAAAAAAATATTTTAATTGCCACATTATCAAGCATTTTAGTACTTGGTACATTAATCACAATTATCGTTACCTCACCAGGTTTTAAATTACTTTCTAAAACATTTTTTAAGTGGGCATACGGTTTTGAGGTTCTGCCAAAAATTCTTCTTGGCTTTATGACCAACGTTGGTCTAACAATTATCGCCTCAATCTGTGTGGGTGCAATTGGTCTTACCTTGGCATTGGTCAGAACATCAAAGAGTGCAGCATTTACGCCATTTAGATTAATTGCTACCGGATATGTAGATCTTTTCCGCGGTATCCCGATGCTGCTTGTTATTTTGTTGGTTGGCTTTGGTGTGCCGGCACTTCAGATTAAGGGAATCACAAATAATGTTTTAATTCTTGGTACCGTGGCGGTAATCATCACTTACAGCGCATATGTTGCAGAGGTTTTAAGAAGTGGCATTTTAAGTATTCATCCCAGCCAGCGCGCAGCTGCTAGATCACTTGGATTAAGTAATTTTCAAACGCTTCGTTATGTGGTTATGCCACAAGCACTTCGACGCGTAACCCCACCATTATTAAATGATTTAGTCGCCCTGATAAAGGACACCGGATTGGTTTCAATCTTGGGCGTAACAGATGCAGTGCGCGCGGCCCAAATTCAAACAAGTCGAACCTTTAATTACACACCTTATGTAATAGCCGCTATTTTGTTTTTATGCGTGACTATTCCGCTTACTAGATTGACTGATCGAACTCTTCGTAAATCAATTGAGCGCCAAAATGCGCAAGGTGTGGCATGAGTAATCCAGTATTAGAGCTGAAACAACTTCGTAAAAGCTTTGGTAACGAATTGGTTCTTGAAGATATTTCAATAATAGTGCCAGTTCACACCGCAACGGTGTTTATCGGTGCTTCTGGCTCTGGAAAATCCACCTTACTACGTTGTGTAAATTTGCTAGAAAGAATTGATGATGGACAAATCCTGGTTGATGGTGAGGATATTTCAGCGGTAGATGTTGATCCTGATTTAGTGCGCCGTAAATTAGGAATGGTCTTTCAATCATTTAATTTATTTCCACATATGACTGTGCTAGAAAATATTATTTTGGCCCCAATAAAAGTTCATAAAAAATCAAGGGGTGAGGCAATAAGTGAAGCCTTTGAACTACTTTCACGTTTTGGCTTAAAGGAAAAGGCTAATCAATACCCTGATCGATTAAGTGGTGGCCAGCAACAACGCGTAGCAATTATGCGCTCACTTGCGTTAAAGCCAAGACTTTTATTGTTAGATGAAATTACCTCTGCGTTAGATCCAGTTTTGGTTAATGAGGTGCTAAGCACCGTTAGAGATTTGAAATCTGAGGGCATGACCATGGTGCTAGCAACTCATGAGATGGGCTTTGCTAAGCAGGTGGCTGATGAAGTTTGCTACTTACATAATGGTCGGATTCTCGAGTGGGGAGCCCCTGAGCAACTGTTAGAAAATCCCAAGCAACCTCAGACCAAAGAGTTTATTAAGCGAGTCCAAGAGGCTGGCAGGCTTTAACCCTTAAACACTGCAATTTCCAAGTTTTATGGGGCCGGCAAGCCACAAAAGCATCTTTAGCCTTGCCTTTACCCCAATAAAACTTGGAAATGAGTGGATTCAGTGTGCAAAAGAGCCTGTGGACAATTTATAATATAGCCAGTGCTCAGGCGGTTTAAATAAATCGCAAATTGTTTAAGGGCTCAAAACAAAGGATGAATTGTGGCTGTAATTCGTGCGCCCAAAAAAGGCGTTAAAGCAGGTAAGAAGGTCGCAAGTAAGAGTAAACCTGTAGCGAAAAAAACGGCAGCAAAGAAATTGCTCGCAAAAAAAGTAGCGCCAGTAAAGATTCCAGTTAAACAAGTATTGGATGCCAAAGATGTTGCACAA
>Ga0214917_10007291_pt1 | contig 11234 bp, 9 predicted proteins | sample LL_1208_BB_MetaG_FD_177983 | JGI IMG/M metagenome (GOLD analysis project Ga0214917, IMG submission 177983) | Freshwater microbial communities from Lake Lanier, Atlanta, Georgia, United States - LL_1208_BB | ecosystem: Environmental > Aquatic > Freshwater > Lake | place: USA: Georgia | collected...
GATTGGATTAGCAGCTGCTACTAAATGGAGTGCGATTTTTCTAATTCCATTTCTTATACTCTTAACGCTGAATTACCATCAGATAGAGCCAATAAAATGGCTTAAGCGCGCTGCTCAATTTATTTTTATACCATCACTCATATATTTAATATCTTGGAGTGGGTGGATATTTACAAGTGGTGGTTGGGATCGGCAATCTGGCTCAAATGTTTTCACCTCTTTATGGAAATACCACACAGCAATTTTAGATTTTCATCGAAATCTAGTCGAGACGCATTCATACGCTGCAAACCCATGGAGTTGGTTAATACTGGGCCGGCCGACCTCATTCTTTTATGAAACACCTAATACCTGTGGTGTGAATAGCTGTTCCCAAGAAATTTTAGCGATTGGCACACCAATACTTTGGTGGAGTGGAATTTTTGCCATCGCACTTACATTTGGATTCTTTGTGGCACACCGAGATCGAATCTCAACTTTAATTTTGGCTGGAATTGCTGGGACATATCTACCTTGGTTTGTAATTCAAGGCCGCACCACTTTTTACTTCTATGCAATAAGTATTTTGCCTTTTTTGATATTAGCTTTAATTTATGCATTTAATTGGGCTCTAAAATATGGTGATTACCGAAAACAAATAATTGTATTTCTTGCAGTGGTTGCACTTAACTTTATTTACTTTTTACCAATATTACTTGGAATTGAAATCCCTTATAGCCAGTGGTTATCTAGAATGTGGCTTAAGAGCTGGATATAACTATTCGTTAACCGCGATTCCATCCTCATTAAAGTCAATGAGTGATGCTTGGTCAAAGAAATCATCATCGCGACCAGAAAGCGCTTTAATTCGCTCCTGCTCAGCACTCCACTGACCTGTAGATGTTAAATCAATAATTCTTTTACTTGGAATTGCTTTAGCAGATGTTGTGTATACCGGTTTAGGTATTTGAGTAGGTTGCCAACCTTTACGATCTTTTGGAACTATAACTACGCCGGTAATTTCTTCACGATCAGCAAACGGAATCCAATGTTCGTTTGAGCTTTTTTCTTTAACTTGCTCCGGAATAACCGTAGTTGGAATTTTAGTGTTAGTAAGTTTTGCAATTGCTTTAAGCCTACGGCTCTTAAGTTGGGATGCTACAACTTGCTTTCTTACATTTACAAAATAAATTAATGTTGCAGTAAGTGGCACGAGAGTAGTTGTTAAAGATAGAAATCCTATTGCGGCGGAAATTAAAGAGAGTAAGTAAAGAGAAAAAAGTGAACCAAAAATCAATCGACGTTGAAAGAAAATCTTATTTTGGTCTTCAACTTTATTCTCACTCTGAATTGCTCCATTATTTTCAGCAACTACTTGCATTGCATTTTTATATCTTTCAATTGCTTTGCCGGAATTTTCTTCATGATTACTTAACCACTGTGGTAGGAAGTAGGCAGCCCACATTCCCATGATGATTAAGTAGATAAAACCGGAACCCATGAAGCACAACAATAAATGTTTGGGCTTAGATTTGATGGGAAATAGGTAGGTATGTCCGACTTATCTTTTATTTAATTTCTAGGTTTTCCTTTACGAAAGTTATGTGATCACGCCAATCACCAGCAATATGCAGGTATTTATTTCGAGCACCTTCCAGCAAATATCCAGCTTTTATCGCAACCTTTTTTGATGCCTCATTTTCTGGTCGTAAATTAATTTCAATTCGGTGCAATCTTAGATTTTCAAAACCAAATTTTGTGAGTAATTTAACTGCTCGAGTTGTATAGCCACGATTGGAATATCTTTGATCAATCCAATAGCCAATATGAGCCCCTCGCATCGCACCAAAAATTATTCCACCAAGAGTTATTTGGCCAATTAAAATCTGCTCATTATTTTCTTTCAACCATATTCCCAGGGAAATAGATCTAAGTGCTTTCGACTCTTTATTAAGTTGCATCACCATTCCATAATAAGAAGGAAGTGGAGAATTGTGATCAATGTTTGGTCTAGTTGCCTCCCATGGTGAGAGCCAATCCCGATTAACTGCTCTAACTGAATCCCATTGCGTTTTATCTCTAAATCTAATTGCTTTCAAAGTTAGTTCTTGATCAACTAACTTTCTCATGGTTGAACCTGATTAATCATTACTAAGTTCACAGATTCACCAGCTGCAACTTTTTCAACCTTCTCGCCTAAAGATATCAAGCAGTTGGCGTTTGAGAGGGTGGAAATTAAATCTTGATCAGCAAGTGAAACAGCTTGACCCTCTTCATTAATAGTCGCTCTTACATAACTACTTTTTCCTGCAATGGAGCTAACACCTTTGCTTAACTTAGCTTTCTTGCCAGGACGATAAATCTCAGATTTGGCAAGCATTTTTAAAATCATTGGTCTAATAAACAGCTCAGCTGAAAGGTAATTACCTATTGGGTCGCCAGGTAATGTGACGACTGGAGTTTTATCCGGACCAATTAATCCATAATTATGCTTACCGCTTTCCGCAAGATTTGGTGTGACAATTGTTATCTCGCCCAATTTAGATATTACCGATGTAATCAGATCGAAAGATTCATCTTTAGATTCTCCGCTTATAACAATCAAATCTGCTCTTACTAATTGGTCCTCGATAATTGCTTGTAGTTGTTCACTTGTCTCAGCGATAATGTGAACGCGAAATGCATGGGCGCCAGCTTCTCTAACAAAGGTAGTTAAGAACCAGGAATTACTCTCATACTCATCTTCATCACTGGCTAGAGAGCTTCCAGGTTCAACTAAGTCATCACCAGCACTAATTATTACTACCCGAGGATGTGGTCGACATGGCAGGCGATCTAAACCTAGTGAGGCAGCTAGTGCTATTTGTGTTGAGCCAACTCGTTGGCCACTTTTAATCACAACCTTGTCATCTACTAATAGATCACTAGCCAAAGTGGCTCCATGCGCATCAAGCAGTGGTAGATCTAAAGCTGCTAGCGGTGTGCTTAAGCCAAGTAGACGCTCAAGCAGTTGCTCGACAGAGATCGCTTCTTCCATACCTAAACCCTACTTCGCCCCCGCCATAAATTAAGGTAAGGGGCATGGGTAATAAGGAAAATAAAGCACAACTGCGCAAGCAGTATCGCAAAGAGCGTCAGGATCGATTTACAAATGAAAGCTGGCTACACATTCTCAATGCAAGTGAAATAAAAGATGTTAAAAACATTGCCTCATATATCTCATATGAATTTGAACCTGAAACTAGTGATTTAAACAAAAGATTAATTGCATCAGGCAAAAATCTATTCCTACCCAGGTTGTTAAAAAATAATGATATTGAGTGGGTGTTATGGGATGGATCACAAGATAAATTAAAGAAGAATGGCAATAGTTACGAGCCGATCGGTAATGCCGAAAATATAGAGCTTGAAGTAATTATTGTGCCGGCATTACATGCCGATCGAACTGGCAGTCGATTAGGTCAAGGTGGTGGTTCATATGATCGAGCACTTGCAAAATCTAATGCCTGGAAAATTGCCTTACTCCACCGAGGTGAGTTAACAAGTGAATTATTGCCAGTTGAAGAACATGACCAGAAAGTTAATGCGGCAGCGACGCCAGAAATAATTGTTAGATTTTAATTAGTTAAAGTATCTAAATTTCGCGCCATTACTATTCGTTGGATTTGATTAGTACCCTCATAAATCTGAGTTAACTTAGCATCGCGCATCATTCGCTCTACTGGGTAATCACTGACATATCCATAGCCACCTAGAACCTGAACTGCATCTGTTGTCACCTTCATTGCTACATCAGTTGCAAAGCACTTGCTTGCAGCTGAGAAGAAGGTCAAGTCACTCTCTCTTCGCTCACTTTTAATTGCTGCGGCATATGTTAACTGGCGAGCAGCTTCAATCTGCATTGCCATATCTGCCAACATGAATTGAACAGCTTGAAAATCAAAAATAGGTTTACCAAATTGCTGGCGCTCATGGGCATATTTCTTTGCGATATCAAATGCACCTTGCGCAATACCAAGAGCCTGTGCAGCAATAGTAATTCGTGTGTGATCTAATGTTTGCATTGCAAGTGAAAAACCAGTTCCGATTTCACCTAGCCTGCGATCATCATTAATTTTTACATTATCAAAATAAACCTCACGAGTGGGTGAACCACGAAATCCCATCTTTTTTTCATGAGCGCCAAATGAAATACCTGGATCAGATTTTTCTACAATAAATGCAGAAATTCCTTTTGCGCCTTTGCTTAGATCGGTAGAGGCAAGAACTGTGTAAAACTCTGAAACACCTGCATTTGAAATCCATTTTTTACTTCCAGAAATTACCCAACTATCCCCATCTTTAACCGCTTTAGTTTTCATTGCTGCCGCATCAGAGCCTGCTTCAGATTCAGACAAGCAATAAGAAAAACCTTTACCGGCTGCTAATTGGGTTAAATACTTTTTCTTTTGCTCAGCATTACCAGCAATCATTAATGGCACAGAACCTAATTTGTTTACCGCCGGTATCAATGATGATGCACCGCATACTCGAGCAACCTCTTCAATAATTATTACAGCTGCAAGTGCATCAGCACCTTGTCCACCAAACTTAACTGGAACATGCGCAGCCGCAAGTCCGGCTGATTGCAATGCATCTGCTGCCTCTTGCGGATATCGGGAGTTCTCATCAACATCATGTGCAAATGGAGCAATTTTTTTACTAGCAAGGGCGGAAACACTTTCGCGAAGTGCTTGGTATTCATCGCCAAATAATGCTGGCATATCTGAATTCATTGACATGGATTAATTCTATTGGTTCGCGTCTCGTTGGTTTAATTTACTTAGGAAGCGGTTGTACTGAGCAAGCTCATCATCTTCGCCCATGGCCGCAGCACGGTCGGCGGCCCGATCGATTCTGCCAGTCTCTTTTTTATCTTCCTTTAACCACTGGATGAAGGTGGCTACTAACGCAAGCAAAATTGGAATCTCACCCATTGCCCAACCTATTGCCCCACCTAATTTTTGATCAGTTAATAGATCAGTGGCCCACGGCCTTTGCAATGACGCGAAATAACCACCATCAATTAAAGTCGAAGCAGACATTAGTGCGATTGAGAAGAACGCATGGATACTCATTGCTGCAAAAATAATTATGATTTTAACAAGATGGGGAACCTTGCGAGGCATTGGATCTATACCAATTATTACCTGGAAAAATAGGATGCCAGTAAGTAAAAAATGTATAGACATAAAGATATGTCCACTGTGTCCTTGCATTAAATTCTTAAACAGTGGTGTGAAATAAAGTGCGAATAATGAGCCATCAAATATGGCAAGGGCTACCACTGGATTTGTATAAAAATTTGAAATCTTTGAATGAAGTAGGGTGACGAATGCCCCACGAACACCAAGCTCATTTTTATTGCGGCCACCTGGCAGCGTTCGAAGAGCTAATGTAATTGGAGCTCCTAAAACAATCCCTATTGGAGCAATCATACCCAGCACCATATGTGCCAGCATGTGATTAGCAAATGCAAAGTGTGAATAAACTCCAAGTCCGCCACTGGTTGCAAAATCAACAGCACTCATGCCTAAAGCAAATGCAAGTGTTCGACCAACCGGCCATTTATCGCCTCGCCTACTAAGTATCACTACTCCCTTTATATATAGAGCAACAGAAAAAATAATCAATGCCAACATCAAGCCATCTGCATCGTAGGCAAGTAAAACTCGAGAAAGTGTTGGTGCCTCTGGCATAGGAATACCAGTGATCAACAACGCTGGCGTAGAAACAATCTTTTTATCAGGGGGTGCAACAGTTGATAGCCAACTACCAACAAATATAGTTACAAACATTACGATTATTTCGCCCGTAATTAACCTATATACAGAAGGATAATCAGATTTCATTATCCATTTTCGATGCAATGCGCCAAAACCAATCAAAGTAATGGTTAGGAATATTTTAAACAAAGTAATTGCGCCGTACTTACTTTGCCAAGATGCGATGGTGTCTAATCTGGTCCAAGCGGTAGCTGCTCCGGTTAGCGCAACCGTAATTGCACTCCAGAGTGCTATTTCACTAAACCTTGGTAGGGCAATTAATTTTTGTGCCTTGTCTAACTGCGTTAAGCCAAATAACCCGCCAACCCAAAAACTGATTGCGATCACATGAACGACCAAAGCTCCGATAGCCAGGCCATGATTACCGGATGAGCTGCCGTGACTTTGAAAAACTGGCGCAACTATTACAATCAAAGAAATTAGTAATAAAAAATAAGTAGTAAGAATCCGCTTAATCGGTATAGAAAGAATAATTATCAGACCGATGATTTGAATTAAGTAACTTTTACCAATTGAGGTTTGTGTTAAATATGAGCGAATCACGGTTAAATCAAAGGATGATAAAAAAGGTTGTTCAAGTAGATAAGAGATCTGAACCAAAATAAACAGGGATGTAGTAAGTAGCCAGACCCAAATTAAAGTTTTAGCCTTATTCACTAATTTTGAATTATTGACTGCGCCCTTTAAATCTGTGTCTAGAAAACAAATTGAAATCAAAAGTCCAATGCTAAGTACGCCGGCTAACTGCATTAATCCTTTGCTTATAGGTGAAATAATTTCAATCAACTACGCACCTAATTACTTAACTATTTTTTTGCTAGTACTTGCACGCTTGGAAACTTTGCGAGACTTGGTTGGAGTATTAAAGGTTTGTTTTGCATATCTTGATAAAAATATTAATAGCACAAAAGCAAATACCATTAATGCGATTACAAAGATGTCGGTCACGTGATTTGCATCAGAAGAAGTTGCTAATGCTGTTTCGGTTGGAGATGGAGTAGGCAAAGCCATTTCATCTGGGGCGTTATATAAAAATGTGAATGAGCCATCGATGGGTGCGTCATCAATTGCCATCAATGTGTAATTAACTGTGTAAAGACCAGAACTCTTTAATGCTTTCAAGCCAACCATTAAAACTGCGCCTTGAATCTGAACTGATCCATCATCGACTCGCACACCACTTGGGTCAACAACTGTTAATTCATTTGCACCAGCTAATAGATTTGCATTTGCTTTCACCGTTACCGCAGTTGGTGAAACACTTAGGACCGATCCCGCAGTTGGTGATGTATTAACAACGGAGGTCGCTAAAGCGGGTGTAGTAAAGATAAAGGTTACGAAGATTACGGTTAATAAATGAACAGAACGCTTCATCGCCCACCTTCTCCCACTCGGTTAGCCCTTATCTTGCCACCTCCTTAAGATTATCTCCTATGCCAACCTATGAGTACCTGTGCAATGAGTGTGAAAACTCATTTGAAGCGGTTCAGTCATTTACTGAGGCCGCGATTGAGCGGTGCCCAAAGTGCAAAGGTGAGGTCCGTAAGGTTTACAACAACGTAGGTATTGTTTTTAAAGGAAGTGGGTTTTATAAAACAGATTCAAGATCAACGCAAGATTCAAAGAGTGAAAGTAAACCTGCAGTGAAATCTGACAAGAAGGCGACGCCAGAAAAAAAGGATTAACTAACCTTAATTATGGTGGGGTGGTTTATCCCGGGTAATTTCATCATCTCTGCTGGAATCAATCTCAAGGTCGATCTCATCATTTGTGATTTTCGGTAGAAGAGGGTGGCTAGGATCACTCTTATTTGACTCACCGTCTTTTTTATTGTTTTCACCACTTGTCATTAGAATATAAGTGTACCTTTAAAATAAGACTCGAAGTAATGGAGCAAAATGTTTGAAAAATTAGGCTCAGCGGTTGTTGCCAAAAAGAAACTTATCTTTGGAATTTATTTAGTTGCAATAATTTTAGCTGGAACTATCGGCTCTGCGGTTTTTGGGAAATTAGAAAGTGGCGGTTATTCCGACCCAAAGAGTGATTCAATGAAGGTATTTGATTATTTAACCGATGTATTTAAGGTTAAAGATCCTGCAGTAGTGCTTGTTGTAGAGACGAAAAATGGAATTACTAATCCCAATGAAATTGCATCAGCGACAAAATTAGAAAATGAAATTAAATCAGAGCCGGGTGTTGAATCAACACTTTCTTACTGGTCCGCAGGAGGTGCGCCTTCGCTTAAAAGTTCGGATGGAAAATCTGCCTTTTTGTTTATTTACAGCCAGAGCATTGATTGGGATAAAGTCCAAACTTTAGGAAAACAGATCCAGGCAAAATATGATGGAAAATATGGAGATCTTAAAATCTACGCAAGTGGCACTGGTGTTTTCGCTCATGCAATTAACACTAAAATTTCGAAAGATTTGGCTTTAGCTGAATCTATTTCAATTCCGCTTACCTTCATATTGCTTGCATTTGTCTTCGGCGCGCTTGTGGCAAGTGCAATGCCATTACTAGTCGGCGTTTCAGCAATCCTTGGCTCTTTCCTGATTATGTATCTATTGACATTATTTACCGGCGTAAGCGTTTTTGCATTAAACCTAATTACTGGTTTGGGTCTTGGCCTAGGCATTGATTATTCATTGTTAATTGTAAATAGATTCAGAGAAGAACTTCATAATGGCCGCACTGTTGATGAGGCAATAAAAAGAACAGTGGCAACGGCTGGTAAAACTGTTTATTACTCAGGTATAACAATTGTTATCACTTTGGCAGCTTTGATGTTGTTTCCGCAGATGTTTCTTAAATCTTTTGGATACGCAGGTGTAACAGTTGTAATAATGGCTGTTCTAGGTGCATTAATTGCATTGCCTGCCTTACTTGCAATTTTGGGTCATCGTTTGGATAAAGGTGTTGTTCGCAGAAGTTCTATAACTCCTAAAGAAGATGGGAGATGGGCTCAAACTGCCAGATTTGTTATGCGACGCCCAATTGCAGTTGTAATACTTTCTGTAATAGTTTTATCAGTCCTGGCTGCACCAATAAAAAATATTGTTTTTTCGCAGGTTGATTCAAGAGTTTTGCCTGCCAGCAATCCAGCTGCAAATGCAGCAAGCATTATTTCTGATCGCTTCCCAGGTCAAGAAGGAAATCCGATTGAAATTATTGTGCCAAAGGGCGCACTAATGGGCACGCAAATTAATCAGTACACGACCGAGATAGCTAAAGTTCCTGGCATTGTTCGAATTGGCGATTCACAAGTTTCTGGTGATGATGTTCGAGTAACCGCAATACATTCGATGGCACCTAGAACACCAGAGGCTGAAGAATTAATTAAAGAGGTTAGAAAAATTAAAGCACCCGAAGGCACTTTAATAGGCGGAGTTGCCGCTGATTATGCAGATACACAAATCGGAATTGCAAGGACGATGCCTTGGGCGCTTCTCTGGATTGCAATCGGAGTTTTAGTTTTACTCTTTGCCTTTACCGGTTCAATCATCTTGCCAATTAAAGCGATTATTTTAAATATTCTTTCACTAGGTGCCACTCTAGGAGTAATTACTTGGATATTTGTTGATGGGCATTTGAAGTGGCTTGTTGGTGATTTCACTGTAACCGGGTCGGTAGATACCGGATCAATTATCTTGGTTGCCGTAGTTGCTTTCGGGTTATCTATGGATTACGAAGTATTCCTGCTATCTCGAATTAAAGAGGAACATGATGCAGGTAAATCAAATATTGAATCGGTCGCTACCGGATTGCAACGCTCAGCCAGAATTATTACTGCGGCTGCAGGCTTACTTGCAATTGTATTCTCATCATTTATGTTAAGCGGCGTAACATCAATAAAGATGCTTGGGTTTGGAGTGGCATTTGCAATCTTGCTTGATGCATCATTAGTCAGAGCATTGCTGGTACCAGCGCTAATGCGTTTGTTTGGTGAACGTAATTGGTGGGCTCCAAAAGTAATGAAGCGTTTTACAATCAATCATTAATTAATTTAGTTTGCGTCCCCGGCGGGAGTTGAACCTGCGACCTACCGCTTAGGAGGCGGTTGCTCTATCCACTGAGCTACGGGGACAATATTTAATTTTAAATTCTTTTAATAGGTTAATTCTAATTTAATTCATTAATAATAGAAAACAATTGATTAAACATGCGTAAATTTGGTATTAAATTACCGTTCGGCTAGACTCTTAATAATTCGTTTGGAGTTGAAATCATGAAGGCCCTCGTTATAGGAGCCGGTGGAGTTGGTAGAGCGATAGCTAATATCGCATCACGTCGTTCATTTATTGAATCTATGGTGATAGCTGACCGCACCCTTGCAAGAGCAGAAGAAGCTGTTGCGCGAGTTAAAGATCCTCGTTTTTCTGCGGCCATGGTTAATGCTGCTGAACTTGAAGATGTCCGAGAGTTAATCCGCAAAGCCGATGTGGATGTTGTAATCAACGCAGTTGATCCACGTTTTGTAATGCCAATATTTTTAGCATGTGAAATTGAAAATACTAATTACATTGATATGGCGATGTCACTTTCCCGTAAGCACCCCCACTACCCATATACCGAAACGGGTGTGAAGTTAGGCGATGAGCAATTTGCTCGTGACTTCAACTGGGATGAGCGAAAGATCTATGCCTTAATCGGTATGGGTGTTGAACCAGGTATGAGTGATATTTTTGCTAAATACGCAAGCGAACATTTATTCAGCCGGATTGATTCCTGCACAATTTTGGATGGTTCAAACCTGAGAGTTGAAGGATATGACTTTGCGCCATCATTTTCGATTTGGACCACAATTGAAGAGTGCTTAAATCCACCTTTGGTTTGGGAAGATGGTCGCGGTTGGTACACAACAACACCATTCTCAGAGCTTGAGATATTTGATTTCCCAGAGGGCATTGGACCTGTTGAGTGCGTAAACGTGGAGCACGAAGAGGTAGTCCTAATTCCACAAAAGATTGATGCAAAAAAAGTTAACTTTAAATACGGCTTAGGTGCTGAGTTCATCACAATCTTAAAAACAATCAACATGTTAGGCATGGATAGAAAAGAAACAGTAGACGTGCAAGGTGTGAGTGTTTCTCCTCGCGATCTACTTACAGCTTCACTACCAGATCCTGGAACTTTAGGTGAGCGCATGCATGGTAAAACCTGTGCTGGCGCATTAATCAAAGGTTTAGATAAACAAGGAAACCCAAAGGCTTGTTATATTTATAATGTAATTGATAATGCATGGTCAATGAAGGAGTACGGTGACCAAGCAGTTGTTTGGCAGACAGCAATTAACCCAGTAATTGCGATGGAATTAATCCAAAAAGGTATTTGGAAACCACTTGGCGTTAATGGTCCAGAGTGGTTTGAATCCAAGCCGTTCCTAGACTTATTAGAAGAGTATGGAACTTCATGGAATATCCGTGATGAAGA
>Ga0214917_10007292_pt1 | contig 11234 bp, 9 predicted proteins | sample LL_1208_BB_MetaG_FD_177983 | JGI IMG/M metagenome (GOLD analysis project Ga0214917, IMG submission 177983) | Freshwater microbial communities from Lake Lanier, Atlanta, Georgia, United States - LL_1208_BB | ecosystem: Environmental > Aquatic > Freshwater > Lake | place: USA: Georgia | collected...
GGAAACCGTTCCCCATCTCCATCTCCACCTCCTCGGGGGACGCCACCTCGGTTGGCCCCCGGGTTAAATCCCCCGCTTTTCCATTTCCTCCGCGCCTCTACCGTGGGGGGCATGAAAAACCTGCTCCTCTCCCCCTGGTCCGCCGTCCTCGCTTGCGCCGCCCTCAGCACCTTGGCCGACACCCTCGGCACCGTCTGGTGGGAGCAAAAGAAACCCTGGATCCTGTTCGCGGTGCTCGGAATTTCCCCGCTGGTGTTTCTGGCTTTCGGTTACGTGGGTTCCCACTTTGGCCTCGCCAAGGCATCCAGTCTCACCAACACCCTGGTGGTCATCGGACCGATTTTGGTGGGCATCGTGCTCCGCGGGGAACTTCGCCAGCTCTCGGCGGTGGAACTTGCGGGCATGGGATTGGCCGTGGCCGGCATCGCCCTGCTGACGCTGTTCAGCCCCCGCGGGGTCAGTTGAGATCTTTGTAAAGGATCTTCGAATTCCTGCCGCTGGCCTCGTAGGAGGTTTTTCGTGCCGAAGGCAGCATCTCCACCGTCCCCTCGGCGAAGCCACCCTTGCTCTGGAGGTAGTTGAAGGCCTGGGTCGAAAGGGCCAGCAACTTTTTCATCCCCAGTTCCCGGGCCCGATTTTCCGCATAGAGCATCAGTTTCTTGCCGATTCCGGCATTCTCGTGCCCCGGCGCAACAAACAGACATCCCATCTCCGCCGTTTTTCCTTCCAGCGGGTGCAAGGCCACACAGCCCACCATGTTGCCGTCGATTTCAAAGACACTGTAGTCCCCGATATCCGCGGCCACCTGGGCCCGGGTTCTCCGCAACAGCTCCTCCGCCGCCACGGAATTGCCGATCAACCGCATGATCGACCGCACGTCTTTTTTCAACGCTTTCCGGATTTCGGTATACTCATCGGCGTAGATCATCGTTCCCACGCCCTCGCTGGAAAAAAGCTCGTCGAGTAGCGCCTCGTCTTCCCTCCCGTCGAGAATGTGGGCCCGGCTGACGCCCTCCTTGCAGGCCCGCAGCCCGTGCTCGAGCTTGGAGGCGATCTCCTGGCTGATTTCGCCCTTCTTCTTCTTCAGGTACTCCGTCGCCTCCTCCACGGAGAGCTGGGCGGGTTTCTTGCCGTTCTTTGGCAACTCCCCACCACCGGTGAGAAAAATCAATTTCTCCGCCCGCAGGGCCTCCGCCACTTCCAGTGCCACCCCGTCGGAGTTTACCCGGTAGGTCCGACCATCCCCATCCACGCCCAATGGCGGAATGACCGGGATAATCCCGTTGTCGAGCAGGGCCTCGAGAAACTTGCTGTCCACCCGCTCCACCCGGCCCGTCCACTGCTGGTCCACACCCCCCAGGATCCCCGCCGGGTGGGCAATAATCGCATTGGTGACCGCACCTTTCAGATCCACGTCGGCCAGATGCTGCAGAATGTCGTGGCTGTAGGAGTTGGCCGCTCGTTCCGCCACCCGCAGGGTCGCCTCGTCGGTCACACCCAAACCGTCCACATCGGAGGGCTTTACCTTCATCTCCGCCGCGACTTTTTTGATCCGGGCACTGGCTCCGTGCACCAGCGCGACCCGGATGTTCAGGCTCCGCAACACCGAGATGTCGAGAAACAGGCTCGCAGCCCGTTCATCCTCAAGCACGGCGCTGTCCACGCTGAGGACGAAGAGCTTGTCCCGGAAGCTGGGAATATAGGTGAGAATCCCCCGCAGATCGGATGCCTTCATGGTGCCTGTTCTAGCACCTTCCGCCTGTTTTGAACATCAGCCTCTCAGCCGCAACTTCGCAGAAATTTGAGGTTGTCCCTGTCTTCTTTTTCTCCGGGAGGCAGTTCCCCGATTCTCGGGATGCCCCGCAGCGCCGGGCTCCGGAGAAACGATCGCAGCGAAGTCGCCCCGATCTTCCCGCGCCCCAGATGTTCGTGCCGATCCACATGGGAGCCACAAGCGGATTTCGAGTCGTTCACGTGCAATACCTTGACCCGGCCCCAGCCGATCTTTTCCTCCACTTCCCGGATCAAACGGTCTCTCCCCTCGGACCGGGTCAAATCGTGGCCCGCCGCAAAGGCATGGGCCGTGTCCAGACAGGCGGCTCTCCGTGCGGGCGGCAGACCCGCCACCAACTCCCCCCATTCCCCGATGTCTTGGGCCAGCGCGGATCCCTGTCCGGCGGAGTTTTCCAAAGCCAAGGCGATTCGGTCCGTTCCCGATCGTTCCAGGGCTTCGAGGAATCCAGCCACCGCCCGCTCACGTGCCTCCCGGGGGCCAAGTTCGCCGCGGTTTCCGCAATGGACCACCAAGGCCTCCAGTGCCAGCTCCTCGGCCCGCGCCAACTCCTCCGCAAGGGATTGAATCGATTTCTTTCGAGTCTCCCCCTGTCCGGCCACGTTAATGAGGTACCCGGCATGGGCACAGATCCAGAGATTCATTGATGCTTTTCCCCTCCGAAACGCATCCGCCTCCGAGTCCGCCAGGGAGGAAACCCTCCATTGGCGGTTGCTCTTCACGAAAATCTGGGCGGCATCTTCGCCCAATGCCCGGGCCCGGACCAACATTGGCCCCAAACCTCCGGCCGTGGAGGTGTGCAGTCCGCAGCGGCTCATTTGCCGTCGAAGTTTTTCGGGGTCCACACCGGATTTTTCAGCGAGCCGCTACCTTCCACCTCGAGCATTTCGCTCACCGGCATGAATGGCAGCCCCATGGGGCCGATCAGGTTCTGCTTCATGGAGAAGTTTTCCAGACGATCCGCCGAAATGTCATAAGCCCCGTGACCGGTGGTTTCCACGAGCTTGGAAAAGATTTTCAATCGTTTCACGTCCAACTTTCCTTTTTCCAGCTCGAACTCCATCGAGGCCCCCTCCCCCAGTTCACCCATCCAGGCCACCGGGGCGTTGATCGCCTTGGCAAAGTTGCCCAAGCCCGGAAACTTTCCGTCCTCCACTTCGAGTTTGCCTCGGCCCGTCCATTGCCGCCACACATCCGATCCGGAAGGGCCGGCGAGATCGCAGCTTGCCTTGAGTTGGCCGTTGTATCCATCGTTTCCGAAGTAAAGCTCCACGGTCTTTCCGAAATCCACCCCGGCGAGCTCAATGTGGGTTTGTTGTTGTTTTTTCCCGACGGGCCCCTCCACCGCCACTTCCACTTTGACCTTTCCCCCGAGCAGCGAGGCCCATTTTCTTTCCTGGGTTCGGACGGTGGTTTTCTTCCCTTGGATTTTCACTTCCAGGTCCACATCGCGAAAATGCAGCTTTTTTCCCGCCACCACGTAATGGAGACCCGCGGCGCTTTTTCCCGTGGCCCGCATGTCGGTCCGGAACTTCTCTTCCAGATCGATTTTCCCCTCCAACGTCACAAAGGGCCTTTCCACAAACTCGTACGGCACCATCGTCTGACGCACCTTTTCCCCGAAGACGGTTGAAAATTCCCGCACCGGCAGGGTGGACTCCACTTGGTGAAAATGGACAAAGCGAGGATTCAGCTTGTAAGTAATCTCCCCTTTGCCTTCCCCGCCGCCGGAAGTTACCCGGACGTTCGTGGCCCGGATTTCCCGGGAGGCGTAGACAAGATCGGCGGACAACTGATCCATCGGCACCCCCTTGTACTTCATCCCGTCCACCTTCATCTGACCTTCCATCCGGATCAGGTCGGCGGAAAATCCCGCCCCCATGATCCGGAAATTGAGCTCCGGCGGACGGGCAAACTCCACGCTGGACCAAAACGGGGCCGCCCCGGGGCCGAACAAAGGAGCGAGTCCCTGCAGATCCAGATCACTGCGCAGTCCACCCTTGATCTCTGCCTTGCCATCGAAGGCCAACTGCAGTTCCAAGGCTCCTCCGGACGACGCCTCCAGCCGGAACCCCTGCACCATCCATCGTTTTCCATCCGTCACCCACGGAAGATGAAGACTCCGGAAAGGAAAAAGACCGAGGCGGAAATCTCCCATCTCCAGATTGCAGGAAGCGAAAAAGTTGGGCTCGCCTTTCCAACTGGCTTCGACCTTTCCGCTCCAGCGGGGAAGTTGCTGGGACCGAAATTCCTTGAGGGCGTAGGCGGCCGAAGGCCCGAAAGCCGGAGCCAGGCGGGCAGGATCGATTTGACCAAAAAATTCCAGTCCCCCGCTTCCACGAACAAAATCCGCCGAGCCGTACGCCTCCACCCCACCCCGCTCCAGCACCACCTGAAACCGCTCCAGTTTGAGGGCTCCCTCCGCCATCGTCGCCCTGATTTCCAGACTGGGAAGGGCCACCCCCCGCCAAATATTCCGCGCCGAGGTGACCAGCACATCCGCACGACTCTCTTCCGGTCGGCCGATCTCCGCGCTGAACTCCGCCTGAATTTTCGGCGCCGGTCCCCCCAAGTCCCGCAACACACCTTCCGCCTGACGCCAAAGTTGGGCGATCGGAAATTCCTGTGGCGCCGCTTGGCGACCCGCCTCCGTACCCACCCGGCCCTTGAGATCGAGATCCAGACCGAGCACCTGCCCCCGAAGCCGCTGGATCCGGATTTCTCCGGGACGGAACTCCACATCGGCTTCCACCCTCCGTGCCTCGGCCTCCACCCCATCGCCCAGCGGCCAGGAAATATGGGCATCCCTCAGCCTGGCCCCCGAAAGAAACGGCTCTCCCGGACGCCATGCGAGCCAGTTCGGGGTCAGACCCACTTCCCGTACCCTCAGCCTCTCCTCCCCCCGGGTTGCGTCCCGGTAAACCACCAGATCCCGGGCCACCAGACCACCAAGGGGATCAAGGGTGATTTTTTTTACTTCCACCTCGAGACCACGGCTGGCGAGTTCCCGGAGAAGCCTTTGCTTCCAGGGCGCCGGAAGACCCACCAGGCGTCCCAGCAAAGCCAGGATAAGGAACAAGACCAGCACCATGCCTCCGGCCCGTTGGAGCCAGCGCAAGGCCGAGCCGGCGGTATTTCTCCCCAAGCCGGAAGTCCGGGCTAACCGCTTCAAGATTGGGGTGTTCACGGGCACTCATCATCGCTAACAACTTTCTTTCGGGAATCCAACCAATCCAACTTCATGGCTGAAAATCGCATGGAAAAGATCGTGGCCCTTTGCAAACGCCGCGGCTTCATCTTTCAATCCTCCGAAATCTACGGGGGCCTGAACGGGGCTTGGGACTACGGCCCGCTGGGAGCGGAACTCAAACGCAACCTGAAGGATTTTTGGTGGAAGGCCATGACCCAGTGGCGCGATGACATCGTGGGCTTGGACGGATCCATCCTCATGAACCGGGCGGTCTGGAAGGCCAGCGGCCACGAGGCCACCTTCAGCGATCCGATGATCGACTGCAAAACCTGCAAGGGCCGCTTCCGGGCCGACCAGGTTTCCTCCACCCCCTGCCCCCAGAAGCCCAGTAAGATGGTCAACGCCTGTGGGGGCGAACTGACCGAACCGCGCCAGTTCAATCTCATGTTCAAAACCTACGTCGGTCCGGTGGAGGATGACCGCAATCTCACTTATCTCCGCCCGGAAACTGCCCAGGCGATGTTCGTGCAGTTCAAGAATGTTTTGGAGGTTTCCCGCAAGAAGTTGCCCTTCGGCATCGCCCAGATCGGCAAAGCCTTCCGGAACGAAATCAACCCGCGGAACTTCACGTTCCGGTCTCGGGAATTCGAACAGATGGAGGTCGAGTTTTTCGTCCGCCCGTCCGAAGGGAAAGCTTGGCTGGAAAAATGGCTGGCCGACCGCATCGCCTGGTACGAGTCGATCGGCCTGCCCCGAAAAAAGATCCAGGTGTACGACGTCCCCGCCAAGGACCGTGCTTTTTATTCCCAGGGGACCTACGACCTTCTTTACGAATTTCCCTTCGGCACCGAAGAACTCGAGGGCATCGCCTACCGGACGGACTACGACCTCAAACAACACCAGGAGGCCAGCGGCAAACCCCTGGAGTACTTTGACGAGGAAACGCGCGAGAAATTCATCCCCCACGTGGTGGAGCCCAGTGCCGGGGTGGACCGCACCGTGCTGGCTCTGATCTGCGAGGCTTATCAGGAAGAGGAAGTACCCGACGAGAAGGGTAACAAGGAAACCCGGGTGGTCTTGCGTTTCCACCCACGGATGGCCCCGGTGAAAGCCGGTATTTTCCCCCTCCTGAAAAACAAACCCGAATTGGTGGAAAAAGCGCGGACCCTCGCTTTGGATTTAAGAAAACATTTCCCGGTCTTCTACGACGAGGCCGGAGCCATTGGTCGCCGCTACCGGCGGCAGGACGAAGTCGGCACCCCATTTGGAATCACCGTGGATTTTGAAACCCTGGAAGGCGTCAAGGAAGGCCCTCTCGCCGGCCGGAAGGACACCGTCACTCTCCGCCACCGGGACTCCATGCAACAGGAACGTCTGCCGATTTCCGATCTACTCCCCCGCTTGCTGGCCGCCTTGGCCTAAAGACCGATGGCGCCCCGCCGCCATTCCCGGACGGTTCTCCCGGGGGCTTTTGCCGAGGTGGACCTGCAGCGTCACCACCGCCTCGGGGCCCCGGAAATCATTTACGGCGCCGGCAAAACCGTCCTGCAGATTGCCGCCATCGCCCGGAGACTGCGGGCCGAAAACCAGCCGGTGCTGGTGACCCGGGTGGACGCCGCCAAAGCCCGGCTGCTCCAACGCAAATTCCCGGGGGGGAAATATCATCCCCACGCCCGCACGTTCACGCTGACCTCCCGCCGGGGGAAAATCGCCGGGCGGCCTTTGCGCGTCGGAATCTGTGCCGCGGGCACCTCGGATCATCCGGTGGCGGAAGAGGCTTTTGTGACCTTGGAATTTTTGGGACACCGGCCCTGCCGTTTTTACGACATCGGGGTGGCGGGTCTGCACCGCACCCTTCGTCGTTTGGAAGAAATCCGCCGACAGGACGCCTTGGTGGTGGTGGCCGGCATGGAGGCCGCCCTGCCAAGCGTTTTGGGGGGACTCGTCCGCCAACCCATGATCGCCGTTCCGACCTCCGTGGGCTACGGAGCCCACCTGCAGGGAATCACCGCCTTTCTTGGCATGCTCAACTCCTGCGCCCCGGGCATCGCAGTGGTCAACATCGACAACGGCTTTGGAGCCGCCTACGCCATCCACCGCCTGTCCCTTGGCCCCCTCTCTTAAGCCTCCTCTTTAAAAAATACCCCCTTTCTCGTAAAGACCGGGAAGGCCACAATTCCCCGTGCCCACGATTCTCCTGGCCCAGGAAGACGCGGAATTCCGGAAGGTTTTTTCGGCCCTGATACTTGATTTTTTCCCCACCGCTCATGTCCAGTGCGTGAATTTGTGGACTGATCTGGAACCTGTCCTCGCCGCCCCCTCCTCTGCCTCCGTCCTCTTGGCCGACATTCTCTGGGGCCAGGAGGACCGTTCGGCAGAACTTCTTTTGCTGGCGGAAAAATTTCCCGAGGTCTCCTTTGCCGTCTTTGGGCGCTATGACTTGAGCGGTTCGTTGCCGGCCGGTTACCCGATTCCCTTGCTTGCACCGGACGATCAACTTCCCCTTCGTTTGGCTGAAAGCATGGAAAATCTTTCCGGCACGGAGTTTGGCGCCTACGGCCTCTCTTCCCCGGCCGGACCCCACGCCCTGGGACGGCTCTATTGGGCCAAACACCACCAGCTCCAACGCTCGGTGCAGATGCTGGTGCCTCCCTCAGGTTCCTCGGTGTTTCCCAAGGCGATCCGTACCTTGGCCCGGGTCAACCATCCTTCGGTCTACTCGCTGTATGAATCGGTTCCCGCCGAAAACCGCATCCTCGTGGCGCAGGAGCCGGTTCTGCATCCGTCCCTCCTGCATCTGCGTCTGGCGGGAGATAAACCCAGCCTCCTTGCCTGTGCCCGTCTGGCCACCACCCTGGGTTCCGTTTTGGCGGAAATGGAATCCTCCTCCGTGCCCGCGCGCCTGTTGGGCGAATATGACTATACCCTCTCTCCCAAGGGGACGCCGCGGTTGCGCAACCCGGCGGCCTATCCCGGCCAACCGGAAACATCGGCCTACGACAATGCCCAGCACCTTGCGGGGATTCTCGAGCCTCTTCTTGGCGGAGACCCGAAGGGGGCAGCCTTGGTGAAGCTTTTACGTCATCCGGGAACCTCCGCCTTCGACCTTCTGCGCCAAGCCCGTGATTTTGAGCTCCGCTTGGCCGAGATTCGCGAAGTGCACGTCCGCAAGGAGGAATTGGAAGCTGCGGAAAAAACCCTGCAGGCCCGCAAAATCCGCCGCTGGGCCATCGCCGTGGGCTCCGTTCTGGCGGCAGCTTTTTTAACGATCTACGCACGGGTGGTCTTCCACCGGTTCTTCCTCGATGAGCCCGGCACGTTGGCCGAGGCCGAACTGCCCGTTCCGGCGGGGAAAGTCACCCGGGATGGGGAAACCATCCCGGTGTCCGCTTTCTTTCTCGACCGGCATGAGGTCTCCATCGGGCAATATGAGGCTTTTCTGGCCGCCATGCGGGAAAATCCGGATTGGCGGAATTTTGTTCCGGAACCCTTCCGGGAGCAAAAAGCCACTCTCGCTTCCCTGGAACCGCGCGACTGGACCGAAATTCTCCGGCGCGCCCGAAAAAAGGAAAAATACCAGGAGCAGAAAATCAGCCGGGACACGCCGGTCTTCAATGTGGATTTTCCCAGCGCGGCGGCCTACGCGGAGTGGAAGGGGCGCCGACTCCCCACGATGGACGAATGGCTTCGGGCGGCTGGCGGAAATGAAGGGCGGAACTATCCGTGGGGGCCCAAATTCGAGGCGAACCAAGCGAATCTCGGCTTAACCCGGGATGAGTCATCGGGCCGGGATCCGGGCGACACTTTCCTGAACGCGGCTCCCGGAGAATCATTCCCGGGAGACCGGGGTCCATTCGGTCACTTGGACCTGGGCGGGAACGTCAGCGAATGGGCGGTGGGTCCGTTCCAGAAGCCGGTGGCCTTGGGAGGAAACTTCACCGATCCAGATCCGATCCCCCTGCCTCGGGCCCGCCGCCAGGATGCCAACCGGAACGATCCCCCCCCCTATTCCCGGCTGGAAATGATCGGCTTTCGAACCGCGCGCTAGATTGGCTACAGCTTCAGAAAATTCCGCAACAGATCCTTGCCTTCCCGGCTGAGAATCGACTCGGGGTGAAATTGAACCCCATGGACCGGAAACTGGCGGTGCTGGAGCCCCATGATTTCCCCCTCTGCCGTTTCGGCGGTGACCTGCAGACAGGAAGGCACCGAGGTTTTTTCCACGATGAGAGAGTGATAGCGCGTGGCCTCGAAAGGATTCGGCAACCCGGCAAACACCCCGGTTCCCTGATGTTGGATGGGGGAAGTCTTGCCGTGCATCAATCGCTCGGCCCGAACCACCTTGCCCCCATAGACCTCGGCGATGCACTGATGTCCCAGACAAACTCCCAGGATCGGTGTTGTTTTTCCCAATCGGCGAATGACTTCCATCGAAATGCCGGCTTCGGCCGGTGCCCCGGGCCCCGGGGAAATCACCACACGCTCCGGCCTCAGCTTTTCCACCTCGTCCGGGGAGACGGCATCGTGACGTTTCACCAACGGATCGGCCCCCAATTCCCCGAAATACTGGACCAGGTTGTAGGTGAACGAGTCGTAGTTATCGATGACCAGAAGCATGGGTCTTTCTAGGCCAGCGCCCGGGCCGCCGCCACGGCAGCCAGACCGGCTTTTGCCTTGTTCACGCTCTCCTGATACTCCCCTTCCGGCGTGGAATCCGCCACCAGTCCCCCGCCGGCCTGCACGTGTGCCTTGCCCCCCTTGAGGAGAATCGTCCGGATGGAGATGCAGGAATCGAGGTTTCCGTTGAAGGAAAAATACCCGGCGGCACCGGCGTAGGGACCCCGCCGCGTGGGCTCCCCCTCTGCCAGGATTTGGAGGGCCCGCACCTTGGGCGAACCGCTGACGGTGCCGGCCGGAAACGTCGCCCGCATCACCTGATAGGCATCCTGACCCGGCCGGAGCTTTCCCTCCACCCGCGAAACAAGATGCATCACATGGGAAAAACGCTCCACTTCCATCAACTCCACCACCTTCACGGTCTGATATTCACACACCCGCCCGAGATCATTGCGGGCCAAATCCACCAGCATGATGTGTTCGGCCCGCTCTTTGGGGTCGGCTTTCATCTCCGCGGCAAGCCGGCGGTCTTCTTCGGCAGTCGCTCCACGGGGACGGGTCCCGGCAATTGGCCGGATCTCCACCCGGCCGTGCTCACACCGTACATGCGTTTCCGGCGAAGACCCCACCAGAGCCAAGCCGGCCATCTCCAGGCAAAACATGTAAGGGGACGGATTGATGGTGCGGAGCGAACGGTACAGGTCAATCGGACGCCCGGAATATGGCACGGAGAAACGCTGGGACGGAACCACCTGGAAGATGTCGCCGGCCCGGATGTGCTCCTGCATCGCCGCCGCCATGCGCAGGTATTCAGCCTTGGTCATGTTGGGAACCGCCCCGGCCAATAAATCACCTTCAGGGCGGCGGGGAACTTCCGCCGTCGCTTTTCCAGCCGGCTGGACCAACCGCGCCGCCAAGGCCTCCAGCCGTTGCAAGGCCTGCCGGTAAGACTGCTGGGGATCCTCTCCCACGCGCGTCTGCACCACGAATCGCAGGGTGCGCCGGGCATGGTCAAACACCAGGAATTCCTCAACGAGAGCAAAACAGGCGTCGGGCACGCCGAGATCGTCCTTCCGTGCCATGCCGACGGTCGGCTCGAAATAGCGCACGGCCTCAAACGCCAGAAAACCCACCGCCCCCCCTTCAAACGGGGGGGGCTCCGCCGGCCAAGCCTCCACCGGACGAAGACCGGCCAACATGGACTGCACCTCATGGAGAGGATCCGGATGCTCCGGCGCCCGCTCTTCCACCGCTCCGTCGGAGCGGCTCAAGCGGATCCTACCTTGGCGGAACTCCATCACGGCAGCAGGCCGGGAACCGACGAAGGAATATCGGCCCAGCCGACCAGCGGACTCCGCGCTTTCCAAAAGAAATGCCGCGCCCCCCGGCTGGGCGGAAAGCTTCAGGTAGGCGGAAACCGGGGTTTCCGTATCAGCCAGAATTTCCCGGCTGACGGGGATCAGGTTTCCCAGGGTGGCCAGTTCCAGGAATTTTTTTTCGTCGGGATAGATCATCTGGTTTTTGGCGGACGGACCGGAATGTCATGTTGGCGGAGATGTTGTTTTACCTGAGGCACCGTAAGTTCCCCGAAATGAAATAAGCTGGCCGCGAGGGCGGCATCCGCCCCGCCGGCCG
>Ga0214917_10007293_pt1 | contig 11233 bp, 8 predicted proteins | sample LL_1208_BB_MetaG_FD_177983 | JGI IMG/M metagenome (GOLD analysis project Ga0214917, IMG submission 177983) | Freshwater microbial communities from Lake Lanier, Atlanta, Georgia, United States - LL_1208_BB | ecosystem: Environmental > Aquatic > Freshwater > Lake | place: USA: Georgia | collected...
CCCGAGTAAGTAACCGGCACCGTCACCGCCTGGGTCGATGCAGCACTCAGCGTCGCTTGTACCGTGATGGTTGAGGTGCCGCTGTTGCCTTCGGTGGCGGAACCGGATGTGGCAGCAAATTGAATTACCGATTTTGACGAATCGATAATCCTTGTTGATGCGGATTGGCCCTGAACTGTCACGGTAAGCGTTTCCTCACCCTCGGTCGTTTGATCAGCTGCTAGGGGTATCAAAATCTTCGCTTGACCATTAACACCAACGGTTGTCGTCCCCGTAAGTGATCCGCCCGTTATATCTGCCGCATTAACACCAGTGATCGCGTAGCTCAACGAGGTGTTAGCAGCTACGTTTGTTGTTGTAACTGTAAAGCTTGCCGAAGTGCCTTCGTTATAAGACGTTGCAACCGCTGCAAGCGCATACGTTGGCGCTAACATGTTGGCGATCTGAACCTTGCCATCTTTAAACTGATAAAGAACATTGGAGAAATCAAGAAACTCAACGTCTAGCGAGACTTTGTCGGTGCCTTCTGTTCCCGAAGTGTCTTTAATCAGATAGCTTGATAGTGTGTTGCCTTTACCTTCATACAGCGGGGTCACTATGTAATTCAAAAGAGGACTTTGGTACGAAATGGTATCCAGTCCACTTCCACCGTGCAACTGATCATCTCCGGGCCCGCCTTCGAGACGATCATCTCCGTCACCCCCATTGACATAATCGTTTCCAGTACCACCAAATAATGAATCATTTCCCGCGCCACTAACCAGACTATCGTCTCCGTCACCTCCGAAAAGAGTGTCGCCGCCTAGACCACCATAAACCGAATCGGCACCACTCCCACCAGACATGTAGTTACCGCCATCATCAAAAAAGCCACCCATGTCAGACGTACGCGAGTAGATTGCATCATCACCATCACCGCCAAACAAGGAATCAGCACCAGCCTGTGCAACTAGGGTATCGTTCCCAGCACCACCATCTAACCAATCGTCTCCGTCACCTCCATAAATCTTGTCATCACCTCGCATTCCACGGAGCGAATTGCTAACCTGGTTACCCACCAACAGATCATTTCCATCTCCACCAATTGCATTCTCAATCACCGATCCAGAACCAATCGTTAGGCCCCTTCCGTCTATGATGCTTTGAGCTCCGCTCGCTAGATACAAAGTGAGTGGCGTTGTTACTGAAGAAGCATTGATTTCGTCGACGCCGGATAAATCGGTCAACGTTGTTCTGGAGCTTTGATCTGCTGCCGATTCACTAAATTCATTAGTGTAAATATAAACATCATTATCGTTGACTGGCTTTCCTATAAGGTTCAAGGTCCATGAGTTAAGGCTTCCGATGTCACCCGCCACCTCATCAAAGACGGATAGGGTCCATACTCCAACACTACTTTCTCCCATTGAAAGTACAGTGTTAAAAGTGAAATTGATGTTGTTTTGACTTTGACCAAAAGGACTTGTATCAGTCTTCCCGGGGCGCCAAAGTAGCCAGCTATTAGTCCCGGCTGGAGAGGTAAGTAAGATACCTAAATCGCCGATCCAACTATGGGCAAGATTAATTGTTACTTCAACCCGTTCAACTTCAATCCCCTGCGTAACAGTCACAGACTGTTGAAGAAACGAAGTGCCGTCAGGGATGGCTTGAGGCATCGACCGCGTTGATGAGATTTCGAGAACGTTTGCGCTAGTTTGCGGGGTTATTGTCCATGTTTCCGCCAATCTAACGGCAGTGAGTGCGTCGATAAGGCCAAAACCTAAGTTATGGGAAAGGCTATCAAAATGGAGCCCTCCTCCATTCCATTTTTTTGCACCGTTATACGCCCAAGTATTTTCACTCTCACCAATCCGTTTACCTGAATAGGCAATGATTTGTTGAACATCCCTATACCCGAGGGTAGGATTGGCATCTAACATCAATGCAACGATGCCGGACACGATTGGACCGGAAAATGAGGTCCCTTGTACGAATGTATAGTCGCCTGCAGAGTACCCTAAGTCTCCTACTCGATCTGTAGTGAAGATTTGGCTTAACTGATCGTTGTTTACATTGCGTTCCCCACCAGGCGCTGCGATTAGCACTGAAGCGCCAGGAGAACTGTAGCTCGTCGCAGTCCCCTGATAGTCTGTACCAGCTACAGTGATGATGTACCGGCTATTTTGAAAATTATGTAAATTTGTATCGTCACCGAAACCAAAACTGTTGCCAGCTGATTGGACAACAATGGTTCCTAGACCAGCTCGACCGTTTCCCGCCAGTTGACGAAGTGCTTCACCTGCCTGTGAAAAGGTGCCGCTTTGGAAGTTATCTTGAAACGCCCAAGGGTAATCAGACCCAAGTCGGGAATAATTACCAAAACCCCAGCTGTTGTTTAGAACGTCAAAGTTCTGCGCATAGGTAAACGCATTGACGATTTCCCTACTAAATATTTGATCTGACGAGGAAAGCGATGAGTAGATGGAAACAAGGGATACTTTTGGGGCAATACCAATAAGGCCTGAGCCATTCGATTCAGCAGCAATAACGCCGGCAACCACAGTTCCATGATTGTCTGTTGATAGGACGGGGTTGCCTCCTATTGCCAAGTTCACCGCTTGACGCCCCAGACCTGTAAGCAAATTATCGTTTAAGTCTGGATGTGAAGAGTCGATCCCTTGATCGAAGACTGCTACCTTAATTCCTGATCCATCCCATGAAGTCCAAACGGGAAAAATGTTCACCCCAACCACTGGATATAGATGCCACTGATATCGTGATAGCGGCTCACTTGTAAGAGCATATGGCGCATCATCATCAAAAATCCAACCGCGAGCAGTACCGTCGGCAATCGTTGCAAAAGTTGGATCCGAAATAACGACAGTAAAGCCTTCGTTAGGCTCAAAGACTGCGTCACCATTTACGGTTATAGAAAATATTCCAGAAGTTTGACCTGCAGGAATGGTCATTGATGTTTCATATACGCCCTGATAATCACCACCCGCAGTCGAGGCGGTCCCTGCTCGAGTTCCTATAGTAAATGAGACATCGACCGGACTTGCTTTCGATAACGTAACTTTAAAATTGAGCAGCTCAGTCGACGAATTACCCTCCGTGATTGAAGCATCCCCGACTGAAATACTCGGCAACGTCCAAGCCTGAACCGTGAAACTGCCAGTAGAAGCCTGATTGGCATCCCTCGCGGCAAGAAAATAGGTCCCGCTAGTCGTTGGAGTGAAAGAAAGCAAGCTGCTAAGGCCTGGACCGCTATCGTCATCAGAAACTATCTCTGCACCACGCGAATTGAGCAACTCGAGGTAAGGGTCTGCCAGCGTACCGCTCGATATGGAAAACCCGTAACTCACACCAGCGGTTAACGTAATAGAAAATAGATCCGTGTCGCCGGGAAATCTTAGTGAATCTAGCAGGTTAGATCCGTCAATTTGTAGGCTTCCAACAACTGGAGCTTCATTGACAATTAGTGAGTAAACTCCGGCTGCATTAGCACCACTTTCTTGCACATCGAGGTAATAAACACCCGATGTTGAGGGAGTGAAAAAAATTCTCGACCCCAGGCCAACCCCGCTGTTGTCGTCTGAAACCAATGCGGTCCCAGTTGCACTTCTCAACCACAGGTATGGGTCAGTCAGCGCAAATGTCTCGCCGTCACGGACTGATCCGACAAGATCAAATTGATAGTTCACTCCCGCTGTAAGGTTAACGGCGAACCAATCTGATAAATCACTACCCCAACCAATTCGGTCTGTAACTTTAGTGTTGGTCGCAATTGTCGCAGCCGTAGCTATCGAATTTAGCTGATCTTGCCAGACGGTCAGTCGGTACGAGCCTGTTGCGTTATTTCCATACTCTTCTGCTGAAACAAAGTATGTTCCTGCCGTCAGTGGCACGTACGTTACAAAAGCGTCCCTATTAGCCAACGAAATATCATTTCCAGCGGCAAGCGGTGCGCCAGTACTGCTGAAGACCGCAACATAGGGATCAACAAGAGTACCGAGACCCGAAGTAAAGCCCTCCACCCAAATCTGATAGGCATATCCATTTTGGAATTGAACGCGATACCAATCTGTGTCGCCAATTGACTCAAGAGATCCGCTTACGTTCGAGTTAACAGAAATGGACGCAGTTGACGATACATTTCCAGGGATTTGAGCTGACACGTCAATGTCCTTCTCTATTTAAGCTGTGCGGGAGCCACGATAGGTCCGGCTACGTCTGAAGCGGTGAAACTATTTATCACTAAATGCTAATACGAAGTCAAGTGTTTGGCATCCACCATGCGGGTAAATTCGGTTTAATTTATCCAGCTCTGCAAGCACCCTCCACACTCCGATCCACCCGAGGCTTAGTTGGTTCCCTCGGGTGACTAGGTGCATAGGATTTCACTCAAGTAATCTCGGGCAGTAAGCAACGCGGTTCGGAAGACCTAATCGACCTCATACACTGGATTCGGCGCAGGTTTTTGGTCAATACTTTGACAAGTGGCTTCAAAAATGCGTTCCTATCTCCCTGCTTCAGATTCAACCCAATCGATCTAAACTTGCTAGCTCTACAGTGGTTCATGAGGGTCGGAAGCCTTTTTTTGTGCGTTGTCACTTTACGGGCGGTGGGTAAACACCCATGATTCTTGATACCAGAACGGTTTTAAAACCGCTGCAATTGAGGTGTTAGGATCAATCGGATAATCGGTACTCAGCCATGAACACACTCCGACAACACCTTCAAAAGCGGTTGGGCCATCTAGCTTTTGCGCTTATCACTGCTCTGCTTTCGGCTTGCGGTGGTCAAGGCGATGTCATTGCCGCACCGGATCCTGATGGTTTTAGTCCGTGGGTTATTGAGAAGCGTCCAAGTCAGTTCTCATCCCTTTGGTCTTGTGCACCGCATACCGACTGGGGGTTACCGTCAGTCAACGTTGACTTACTCTGTCGGGAGGGGTATGCCGTTGGCCATGACCCAGAGACCAAAGGGCCTCGTTGGGTGATCGAGCGTTTATCGCTTGGTAATTTCTCAGGACCCGCCCAGCGCAAAGATAACTTTCGTGCCGATCCTGATCTTGTGAAGGGCCGTCGCGCTGAATTGGCTGATTACTCAGGCTCGGGTCTTGACCGAGGCCACATGGCCGCAGCGGCCAACATGGTGTTCAGCCAACGGGCTATGGATGAGAGCTTTTATCTCTCCAATATGGTTCCACAAAACCCGGGACTCAATCGTGGTAAGTGGGCGAGGCTTGAAGAGGAAGTTCGCAACTGGGTCGGTAAGCGTGAAACGCTCTATGTCATCACTGGGCCCGTGTTTCGAACAAATCGCGTGATTGGTGAATCTTCGGTCCGAGTGCCTGATGCCTTATTCAAGGTGATCTTTGATCCCAATCGTCGCCAGGGCATTGCCTTTCTGATACCCAATGAAACCATTGACCGGTTCGACGCAACAATCTACCGCACCAACATCGAAGAGATCGAAACCCAGACTGGGCTGAAGCTTCTCAGTAGTCGCTAGAAGCTAGGCAAACTCAAACCTGCATAACAAACTGAGACTGGCCTTTTTTGGCTAAGCCTTCGAGACCCCTCAGACGTAAGCATCTTAAATGTCGACGCTGAGGGAATTGGTATAACAAAAATCCTACTGAACAATCTGCTAGCTTGTTGCTGATGTCTCGTTTATCCTAAACGCTCGTTAGAGAGGGCTCCAAGTGTCATCCATACAACCCACATCATCCACGCAGAACAGCGCACCCGTTCAGCGAGTTCAGGAGCCACCAAAGCGTGAGCGGGTCGAGGCCAAGCGAGAGCCAGAGCAACCCAAGGTTGAACCAGCTGTGAAGGTTGAAATCTCGGAGGGCGGTAAGTCAGCCTCTGCTGGAAGACCGCCACCAAAAGCAATCGAGCACGAAGTGGCACAGAAGAAGTCTGAGCACGCCCAAGCCGCTCAAGCAGCGGGTAAACGTGGTGCATCCGAGGGTGGTTCGCAGGGTTTAATGTCCTGATGGGTGGGCAAACCTGAAGAGGCATGGTCTGAGCCTAGAATTGGCACCCGCCCGCCCGAGTCTTCAAGGGCAGAAAAGTAGTGAGGATGAGAAGTTGCAAATAAGCAAACGTTAGTACGAAATGAGGCGTTTGGCATCCACCATGCGGCTGGATTCGGCTTAATTTATTTGGCTCGGCCAACACCCACCATACCCCCAACCACCCAAACTTGAGTTGGTTCCATCTGCTACCTAGGTGGATAGGATTTTGCTCGAATGACTCTCGGCATCACAAGCCAAGGACACAAACCAATTCGCAGCCAACGCACCTACCGAACTACGACCACCCACCCCTGCACCACAAATTGAGATCGACCCTCAACACTCAAGCGTTCAAGACCCCTTAAGTGCAGTCCTTGCGGCCCGATGAGGTAAAGAGCAACATCAAAAAGCTTGATGAAGGGTTCGGCGATGTGGTTGTTGGGGTCCCTGAGTGTGGCTACGGTGAGCACCCCTCGCTTGCTCGTACGCTGGTAGGTCAGTAGCTCGCCCTTTAGTTCGCCGCGTGGATGGTGTTGGTGCTCTCCGAGTCGAATACCTCGATGGTGGGTGAGATGGATGGTGACTCGCATACTGTGTTTTTACCCAGTATTATAGAGTCTTTCACGATTAGGGGCGGCCATGGACAACTTTGAAAAATTGATTGTGCTAGCGGGTGGGCGAATCACTTGCCAAAGATGTCAAGCCACATCAAAGCGAACAAAGCGTCAATGTCGAGGGCCAGCGGTTTGCGGATGGACCGTTTGTCGATTCCACGGCGCAAGGGGTGGGCCGAAAACTGCCCAAGGAAGGCAGCGTTGTGCCGAAGCACGATTACTGCACGGGCGTGAAACACGAACAAAACGAGAGGAGCGCTCACTCAAGTCAGCAGAACTTGCCGTGCTGGAATCAATAGGCCGAATGCTTAACCACATCGAAGGGCCAAGGACACGAGGTCGGAAGCCAGAACGTATGAATGAAGTGCGTCCTGAGCTTCAAGCGTGGGTCCGGGAACTAGTAGGACGACAAGCAGAACGTAGTACAAAGTAATGTATTGTTTTGTAATGTAATTTTTTAATGTTGAACGACACCAAGCGTAGGGGACGAACGGACAGTCAAAAAATTTTTAGTCCCAGCACCTCTTGAGCCGAATCTATCCCGCCATCGCTGAGTGGCACCTCGTCGGCGTAGGTACACCTAAGAATTCAGCCGAACTCAGGGCATCAGACACTTAAAGTGCTACCTAAGGTACCTTTTTTTATATAAAGCTAAACAAGATAAAGAAGAGGGAGAAGTGAGGGGGATGATGTAAGCGATAGGTGTCACGGAAACAACAATTACTTTATAGAAAAGTGCCCTACAGGTACCTTAGGTGCCACCAGACAGCTCAATCAATAAGGGCTGAATGCCTCTAAACTATTGAAACCAACTGCTCATACATCCGGTGATTCGGCGATGCAAGTGCGTAGCGACGCACGATCCGACAAGATTTTGTGCGTTTGACTAATGACCTTGCTTTAAGTGCGCCTGGCCTTCGCTACGCAGGCACTATATGGCGCTTGATACCATTCTTCTTGCGAGGCGGTTGGTTACCGTTATATTTCTTAATCGCGGAAGCGAGTTGCATCTGTTGGTGTTTGGTTATTTTATCAAACCCGATCTTGTCGCATATTTCCCTCATTGTTAAAGGAGTCCACGCAGAAGCGTTTCGAAAATCAAAGTGAGCAAGAAGCGCCTCTACCACAGGATCATGGACAAGATAATCTTCTGAGTAGCGATCCAAAATTCGGCTCTCTTGAGCGCTTAAGTACCAGGTCTCACGGGCGTCGTACCAAGTCTTGACCTCAGCCCAAAGTTGCTGGTAATCGATAGTAGAGTCACGGTTTATTGATTGAACCTCAATCGGCCAAAACCGACGATTTCCTGTAAGGTCATGTAAGAAGCTGTGGTCATTCACAGTGCCAGCGAAGACAGTTCGTCTAGGAAACCTGGACTCTTGCTTGGCATAAGGGCGACGAAGTAAATCCTCCTGGCGCGTGATGAACGCCTTGAGTTGCGCTAAATCAGACCTTCTAAAGGTTGCATCAATTTCTCCAAGTTCAACAATCCAATGCCTAACTGCCGCCATCACCGAGTCACGATTTTCCGGATCGAGAGTAGCTCCCTCAAGAAAGGCCCGCTCTACACCAGATGCTAAATCCTTAAATAGTCGTGATTTACCCAAGCCTTGCGACCCGGTCATAACGATTACCCCAGCGTTTGCGATCCCCACCGGCTCATAGACGGCTGCAACTGCCTGAATCAGCCACTTTCGAATTAGAACATGTGCAACTTGTGCTTTCTTCTTTATGACCAATTGACCTACAAATTGGTTAAAACGACTTGATCCATCCCACGCCTTCGACATTATGTATGCCTGGACGGGACAGTAAACGTTCTGGGCCGCCATCGAAAACACGATTTCAGGGATACGTGCTGAGGACATCCCAGATTTGATTGCCAGATCGGTCACTTTCGACGTCGACGCATTACTCCATTCATCCCCAACGCATGCAAAGCCCGGGATCCACATCTCGCAGTCCTTAGCTATTTGGTTATATCGCACAACCACCCCATGGTGATTAAGCACGGCCCTAAGGTTTTCCTCTACCTGTAACGGTCTATTATTCCGAATAAAAGGTAGCTGAAGGGGTAGTGAAGCTTGTGTTGTTTGGTCATCCCAACCTTTTGATTTTGCGAGTAGATAAATCGATCTAACTGTCACCGGACGCGGATAGGCGGCGTTATATGAGTTCCAGTGCTTTTTAAAACCATCTTCAGAATATGGCGCTCTGGTTATCGTCTGCGACCACTCCCTTGCAATACTTTCCCCGCAGGTCCAACCAAGCGAACAGATGCCCCATACAACACCGAGCCAATAGTCATCGACTGGATTACCCTCTTGATCAAATAATCGACCACTTCCCCGTTTGGCATCAGCATTCAGAAAGCTGAGGGCTGACTTAAGCTTCGCGACCTCTTGAGGTGTTTCTTCCGGAATACCGGCAAGAGTACGAGTTAAGTTATCCAACGAATCGACAGGGCTTTTTTGCTCAGAAAACACATCACCCATCCTGATCGAATCAGGTTGGCTCAGTTCCTCGGCTGCTTTCTTCAATAATTCGACTGAAATTAACTCGGTCATAGCAGCTTAGCAACCCTGAAAGGTCGCCCTCCCGATTCAACACCTTTGCGTGCAAGCGTGCCGATTACTTTGGTTATGCGAGAGGGATTGCCGACACTGGTATCGACACCTACGATTTCATTGTTAAACCGATTCGCGATACCTTTTAGTAACTTGCTCACCGATGCGCCAATTAAAGCCTCGTTGACCGGTTCGAGTCTGTAATAAAGATGAACGCCGTTTCCCGAGTGGACCCGCATGGGCTTCGGGAAGCCTTTATCTTCGAGGTATTTCGCCACCTCGCTAGCTAAGTCGAACGCGGCGCTTACCTCCTCATCAGTCGCTGGATTTTTGGTGTCACCGACCCGGTCAATATCAATGAGTAGCAATTGCCTTGCGACTATGTCAGCATCACCTACAGCGCGATTGGCCGGGAGATCTTCTCGTATAACATTCATCACGGTATACACGTTATAACCGCTATGACTCAGCTCAAGTGCGTCGCGCTCAAATTGCTGCTTCAACGCATCACTTGATCCAAAATCAGCAGGAAAGTAGGTCCGGTTAAGCGTGTATAGGTTTAACGGTGAGCCTGGTGGCTTGAGCGCCCGGAGCGATATAGGGTTTGTGCCCAGCAGTGGATGGACCTTCCAATGGTCTGTAATCACGTTACTCATACTTTACCTTCGTTAAGTGCTTCGCCCAACCGGTCGGTATCGGCACCAGTGGGGATCTCTTTGTGGTGAGTCGCAAAATACAGCGTGTTGATTTTGCGAATTGCATAGGGGTTTGCTTCGGCTGACCCCTCATGATTGCATTCCCAAGAGGCGTTTCACGTCGGCTGTTTGCCATGCGCATTTTCATCCAGGTATCGCGATCATGAGGATCGACTAACTGAAGCGCTTCTTCGATACGGTGTAATTCGTTTGCTTCAAATAACGCTCGCGAATTTAGCGGTAAATTCTCAATGCGCATCGTGATTACCCTTAAACTTATTCGCCCAAAGGTCTAAGTCACTTTTTAGCCATGCAGTTATTCCGCCCGAAAGTTTAATGGGAGCAGGGAATATGCCGACTTTTACTTGCCGCCAAAGGGTGGAGCGAGAAGCCGGCAAGTAATGTTCTAAAACCTGATCTTCTCGAAAAAAGAGTGGAACGATCTGTGAATTCTTGGCCATTTGTCGGTCTCCATGAAATTGCATGGATTCACGATAACGTACCCAATTCACGCGTAGCCGGCTAACGTGCGGCGTTTACAAACCTCTCTTGAGATTTTTTCTGGCTCTTGAAATTCGGCCCCGAAGCGCACTTAGCTTCACGGTCTCCCCACGCCGGCCATAAATCTCTGAATCCGTTATCTCCGTAACGATATCTTCGTAGCGACCGTAAGACCTCTCTCGAAGGGCTTGGAGGACCTCTTGCTCGCTAATCTCCGGGTTCTGTGCCACAAGGTCGGCAATCAGCTGACTTATTCCGCTTTGGCGCTTAATCCTACTTTGTTTGGCTGCGTTACGGCTCTTCTCAGCATGTTTTTCTTTGAGCCAATTGCCATAGGTTACGAAGAACTCCGCCGAGGCGGGAAGGTTCGATGCTGCCCAATGCCTAACGATGCCATGAGGCAAAGCAACTTTAAAGTCGATGATGCTAGCGTCGGCCATTTTTAGAATTAGTTTAGCCGCTTCGTCCCTGGTAGCCAAGGCTCTGGCGACGCGGAGGTACTCAATGAAGAACTCGTGAAACGCGACCATCGTTGCTTCGTCAGATTCGCTCCTTTCGCCCTCTAAGAATCGTGTCTCGAGCTGGGCGAGCAATTCCTGAACCTCATTTGAATTTTTGCTCAAGAGTAGGCCTTGTCAGCAGGCTAATGCCAAGTAAGCTTGATACCGCAACCATACCGCAACGGATTCTTCCAACTTCGCAACTTAAAGACCTAGATACTTCTCTAAGTCATTGATTTATATGGTGCCCCCCCGCAGAGTCGAACTGCGCACCAACGGATTATGAGTCCGCTGCTCTAACCAGGCATGAGCTAGGGGGGCATTGGGCCGAATTATTTCACAAGCGCTCCTC
>Ga0214917_10007294_pt1 | contig 11233 bp, 14 predicted proteins | sample LL_1208_BB_MetaG_FD_177983 | JGI IMG/M metagenome (GOLD analysis project Ga0214917, IMG submission 177983) | Freshwater microbial communities from Lake Lanier, Atlanta, Georgia, United States - LL_1208_BB | ecosystem: Environmental > Aquatic > Freshwater > Lake | place: USA: Georgia | collected...
AACGGCCTGGGCGAGGAAGGCGTCATTCACGTCGAAGATGCGGCCGATTTTCTCGGTGCGCTGGGTGAACCGACACCAAAGCGGCAGAAAGTGGAAGTGCAAGCATGCGTCATCTGTCACGAGCACACAGCCTCTATGGTTCTTCTGCCGTGCGGGCACGTCTGTCTTTGCGAAAGCTGCTGTGGGCGGGTGGTCAAAACATGCCCTGTCTGCCGAAGAGAAATCACAAGCTCCACGCAAGTTTATTTTTAATATTATATCGTCAATCAAACAATGCACTCACATACTTCATTACAACTGGATCAAGGCAGTCATCCTCAGGGCATTCAACGCCCTGCAAACCTGATTTGATGTTGTCATTTGTGTCAAAGCTTCGCAACCAGTTGTCATCTTTAAGTGGCTCGGGAATTTGGGTGAGTGGGCTGTCGTCCTCAGTCCAGTTCTCAATCAACGCATCCATGGCATCTTCCATGGCTTTTTCGGTTGGGAAAACTTTCCATACATCGCCAGTCAACACAAACCGCCGTTCAGGACATGACTTGCTGCGAAAGATAGCCCAATCTGCTGGGCAGTTGTCTGACATGTCAAAGCATTGCTCACCCACATCCGAAAGCAGGTCGGTACACGCTTCCATTCTTTTTGTGTTATGATTTTTACCACCGTATTGTTGTATTTTTTTGGAAAATTGTTTTTTTTGTTTTTGTTGAAAATATTTAAATCACTCAAACTACCCCGACGTTTTTCGCAGTAACTGATGCAAATTTTCTAACATTATTTTCCGGACAGTGCAAACGTCACAGTGCTCATTGCGCGTCATGTCGAACACTCTGTTGTTGCGCGAGCTTGCAAACCATTTTTACTCGTCGACATCTGACAAAGCGAGCATGCGCGGCAAGGTGGCTCTGACCGAGACGCACCTTCAGTTTCTTGAGCAACAACCAGGGGCAGTCGAGCATTTTGTGGATTTGATGTATGACACGCCCAATCTCGACTTGATCCGCAACGGCTGCTGGCTTGTGCAACGACACGGCGTGCACCTCCATAAAAGTTTGTGAAAACATTATTTTTTATTTTCTTTCCCTCGCACTCATTGTTGGACGGGTTATTCTGCACCTCCATAAAAGTTTGTGAAAACATTATTTTTTATTTTCTTTCCCTCGCAGTCTTCTTCCACACATTGTTGGAAGGGTTATTCTACAGAGTTTTCTACTGCAAGTCTTTTGCCACTTTTGCTACTATCAAAACAGACACCACCTTCTCTCACACATCTATTTTTGATTTAGAACAACAGTGGGCCGTTGGCAGGATGAACCACACTACCAGAGATGATGAGGAGTGGCGTCTGCGCGTCTTTGCCAACCAAGACAACATTTGGACCGATGTTGTGGGCGAACACAACATTCTTCAGGTTGAGTAAAAAAGGCAAGAGTGACAAACGTAATAATATAATAATGATTCTTGTGTTGGCAGCTGTTGCGCACAGTGCGAACCGATGATGGAAAAATCTTTGGGGATACTGGCTCGCAGACACTGGCGAGCATCTTTGATCGCACTTGGGTCTCCGTGGAGACGGCTCGCATCCAGTGCGGCGGCTTCGCGTTTGATTTTGCTGGCTGGGCCAAACATCCTGTTCCAGATGGATTTCCATCAACGGGCATCGTGGCCACGTGCTCGTATGAGAGTGAACGTCAGCTTCAGCAAACTTTTGGCAACGAGCTGACACCTTCACCTTGCCGAACCCGAGTTATGATTGCGCGCTGGAGACCCGATGTTTTTGCGGAGATTTACGGCGATCCGAAGGCGTTTGTTAACCGACACGCGATTACACCATCTTCAAACCGGATACTTTTTGAGAGACTTGATGAATTTCTGCAACTCAACGTCTCTCACACAATCGTCTCAGAGGATGATGATGATGATGATGATGATGATGATGGTGGCTGATGATGACGATGATGATGGTGGCTGATGATGATGGTAGCTGATGATGACGATTACGATGGTAGCTGATGATGATTAGGAAATATGCAGGATTGAAAACCAGAACAATATGTAAAAACTTTGTAACAACTTAATTCTGTGTCGTATTTTGCATCAACAAAAAAAACAAATAAGAAAACAAAAAGGTGCCGTAAACATTTTTTATTCCAACTCAAACCACCCCGACGTTTTTCGCGGTAACTGATAAAAATTTTTGACACAATTTTTTAAAATATGTCGATCACCCTGTAAACAATAAAAAAAATGCGCTTTCACCTTGCGGTGGATTCTAGCAAACTGCCCGTGGTCGAGCCCGATCTCGAGTGGGGGCCGATGATCAAGCGAGGCCGGTCGCGCGGTGATTACCAAAACCCACCGCTTGGATCCCGCGCGCAGCAAATTCTGACTGACACGTGGAATCTCGTGTGGCCCCATCTCCGGGCACGGTTCAAAAAGCACACGCTCCTAAGCCAAACGCTTGCCCGCGTGCCGCCAGGCGAGCCTGAACAGCCGTTTCATTGCGATCGAGACGGCGACTCTGCGTATCACACTATCATTGTTCCTCTGACTACTGAGCATGCCGCCGGAGGTACCGAATTTGAAGATGGCGTTGCGTTTCTGGCCGTGCGTGGCATTGTGTATTGCTTTAACGGCGCCGTTGTGCACAGGGGCAGCGCGCATCGGGGTGAGCGTGAGCGCATATTTGCTTCTTACGTCATACATCCAAACGCAATTGTAGACGAAAACATATTTGTATGAAATGAATCACAAGAATAAGTCAAACACTCCAAAAAAGTTCATTGCACAACTGCCACACTGATATTGCAAAAACACCACTCTTTTCCGACCACTCTTCTCTCATACAGCACCCTTCTCAGTGACAACGCACCACTTTTCTCCGATACAACGCACCTCTCTTCTCAGAAAACACACCACTTTTCTCAGATACATTCTTCAAACTGCACTCTTCTTTATTCTCACACTGCACTCTTCTCTGTGTATCACCCAGTGCAGCGCCTGGCAGTTCGTGCCGCAATAGCAAACTTGGTGGCAAGGGCAACGCTTCTCCGGAAGAGGCCGAAAACACGCGTCGCACAAAGTCGGCCACTTGTATTTCCCCCAGAGCATCTGCATCGACGCAGCTGCAATCTTGCGTTGCATGGGTTGGTCGGCTGCCTGGCCGGCCAAGCTGTAGAAAAACTGCGATACGTCAATGGGCAGTTTCATTGACACAGCACCACACATGCCTTGCCACATTTCAAACATCCGCTGAATAGATGGCGCGCCTGGTGGGCTGTCGTGCAGGCACTTGCCGCGCATGGCCTCAAACAGCGCCCGGTATGCGGCTCGCGTGTGTTTGCATTTCGTGGCCCTTTTCGCGTCAAATTCGCGAAGAACGCGGATACACAGCTCGAAATTGCGCGGCAGCAACGCCTCGACGCCGCCCAAACGGAGACGCGATGCCCAGGACAACGCAAGCAGCGAATGCGCATGCTTGTACCAGCCGTGCCACTCCTCGCCGTTAATGACAACGATGCTGTCGGCCTTTTCGTTGCGGGCAAACAGTTCCTGCACACTGAAGCAAACCTCGTGCTTGCCGCCAAGCATTCCGCGCGCCACATCCAGCAATTCGCTGGGAACAATGTCCAACACGCTGCGCGACGGACACACCGTGCGTTGCACCGAAAGCCACAGCCCCTGCCTGGCAACTTCGTAAAACATCACGGCATTGGCCACGCCGTGCGTCCCCGTTGTCTGTGGACGAGGGCCGATGCACAGAATGCCGGCGAACGCAGGCTTGCGTTCCATGTACGTCAGTATCGTCTCGGCACTGGCCCACACCGTCACGACAAGAACGTCAGCATCGCCTGGCTGAAGATTTTTGTCTGCGGCTTTTGCCTTACTGCTCAGATCGTCGTGATCCGTGTGGACATGCACGACCTCAAGGCCAGGCGCAGCATGGCGAAGCTTTTCGGAAAACCACGGATATGACTCATCGACCCACACGGCACTGGCCCCAACAAGCGCAGCACATGCGGTAATCCGTCCCAGCACATCAGTAGTTGGCTTCTCGGGTCCCTTGAACGTGGAGCCATCCCAGTGGGTCCAATCCATGCTGCCAGGCACAAATAACATTAACTATGTGAATAAATTACGTCATGAAACTTTTATTATTACGTTATAGTTTTATTCATAAATTACGTCATAGTTATATTTACTACATTATTACGTGATAGTTTTATCAATTACGTCATAGTACAGTGAGCCTTTCACGTTTATCTTTCAAGCATGGAGGCAGACTCCGTGTCATGCGAGGCCGCGTATGCTGACATTCCACCTTTGCCGGCGAACATCCTTGAGTTGGCCAACAGAGTGCGGCATCTGAAGAGCCTGAAGGCAGATGCACATCTTCTTCGCGAAGCGATGGAACAACTAAAACAAGCAAAAATCAATCATGCTTGCAAGGAATCCAGTGCGTCAAACGATGCCTCAAACCATTGAAAATAAACTGATGTGATTTATAAATAAATGAATCGCAAAAACACAGTGCGATTTAGCTCAGAAGTGACGGTGTATGTGGTTGACGCCGACACCGCATCAAAAGTGCAACAAGCGTGTGATCTGATGAGATTGCGCGAGCAAGAACATCGAGACGCCAGCGCTTGCGTTATCCAATACTTTTGGTGGAAATTTAAAAAACAAAAAACCCGGTTTTGATCATTTGAAACCAAAAAAAACATCATTTGTGTCTGTCTCATGGGTGGGGCGCGGGCATCAAAACCGCAAACAGGTGGGGCAAGCCACCCCAAACCACCAGCAACGGACAAGCTCAAGCAACCGGACAAACGACCCGAAACGGGCAGCAACCCCAAACCACCGGCAACGGACAAGCTCAAATTTGAAAGAGGCGACCCGCCACCTTACGAGTTTCCCAAAGAAGAAGTTCCATTTGTTGTTGTTCTGCCTCTTGTCGGCAAAGTCTACCCCATCGAAGCACTTGACGCCACTCCTGGCACACTATGGGCGCGACGGATGCGCTTGGGTGCGCAGGTTGTCGATGTGCCCTTTTGCCGCGCAACCAAAAACTGCTCGTGTGGAGGCAAGCTGCCCGTGCCTATGGGCTTTCTACGGAGCGGGGAGATTTGTTTCACTGCTCCGCACTTGTGCCCTCTGAACTTTGATCGGCACATAACAGTGTGGTCGCTCACAGCAAGCAAGGTGAGGGTTGATCCGTGTTGTTACTTTTGCAAGATGCGAAGCACGCTGCCGTTGATGTTGGTGGAATGCGAGGAGAATGCCACCCACCAGATTCTGATTATGTGTTCCGAATGTCTAAGGGTGAAATATTGAAGATGTGTGCTTTGTCTGAAAGTGTGGGTGATTTTTGTATGAGGATATTTATGTGAGCCAACACTACATGCTACGCGTATTTTAAACATGCTACGCGAACAACGCTGTATTTTAAACGCGTAAGAAACCGTTGCTTGTGAAATTTATCACAAAAAAGAAAAAAAACAGTCTTGAGATGACATCATTATATCAGTGATGTCATAGTGATGATGATGATGATAATAAAATATCATTTCCGTCTCATGGGTGGTGTGTGCTCTTCGCGTCCCACAAGCGGGGCGTGCTCCGAGAAACCACTTGGTGCAGGCGACCAGATACTGCCACGTCTCACAAGCGACCAAAAACCGCCCTCGTACGAGTCGACCGCTGAAGTTCCATTTATCGTTGCTCTGCCTCCTGTCGGCAAAGGCGTCCACATCGAAGCACTTGACGCCAATCCTGTCACACTATGGGCGCAACGGATGCGCGTAGGTGAGCAGGTTATCGATGTGCCTTTGTGCCGCGCAACCAAAAACTGCTCGTGCGGAGGCAAGCTGCCTCTGCCTATGGGCTTTCTACGGAGCGGAGAGATTTGTTTCACCGCTCCGCACTTGTGTCCTCTGCAGATTTATCGGCACATGTCAGCGCGGTCAGACACGGCAGGCCAGGCAAAGGCTGATCCGTGTTGTTACTTTTGCAAAAAAAGAAGCATGCTTCCATTGACGTTGGTGGAATACGCGGAGAGCTCCTGTCCCCAGATTCTGATCATGTGTTCCGCATGTCTGAGAGCGAGATATTGATGTTGTTCTTATGAAGTTCACATAGTCCACCCAATACAAATAAAAAATGCAAATAACACCAAGAATCTCAATCAAGAAGTTGCACCCAACACTCGTCCGAGAGATGATTCGCATGCAAAGTCCGGGCAGCAAGCACCAAAAGCAGCAATTTAGGCGGCGCGTATCGCCGTCCGAACCACAAGAGAACGTCTGCTGGTCCGTGTTTTACAAACGGCGGAACGTGATGTAATGCGTGCGACAGAGGGGAAAGAAAAAAAACTTCCAAACGGTCCAGCTGGCACAGCGTGTCGGGAAGCACCTCCACTCGGTCGCATTTCAGATTCAGCACGCAAAGCGCAGAGAGTCGGCCGATGGAATCGGGCAGCCTCGTCAGACGTCTGGATGAAATCTCCAGTACTTTGAGCCGCGAGAGATTGCCGATGGACTCGGGAATCTCAGCTTCCGGACAAATGAAATGCAAGTCGCTGATGTGCAATGCCTCAAGCGCTCCAAGCCGACCTAACGAATCAGGAAGACGAAACCGAACTGTACCCCCCAGAGACGGAATTTCTGATATTGGACACTGAATATTCAGAATTTGCAGCGCCTGAAGATGGCCGATCGACTCGGGCAAGCAACCAAATGCCGGGCAAAAAACTCCCGACAAAACGCGGAGCGCTGTGAGGCAGTAAACCGATTCTGGCAGTGTTGTGAGAAGCGGACATTCCTGAATGTGCAAATGACAAAGTGCCGTCAGCTTGCCAAGCGAATTCGAGAGATTTGTGAGCATGGAACAATTGGAAATACGCAAGGTGTGTAGTGCCTTTAGTCCGCCTATTGAATCGGGCAATGTACCCAGCCTGTTGCACCTGTCTATTTCCAAAATGCAAAGCGCGGCAAGCGCACCCAACGACGAAGGCAGTCGAAACAGAAATGTACTGCACCTCCAGATAATCAGTACAAGAAGGCTAGATTGCAGACATTCCTGAGACCACACAGTCTCAGGGATCTCCCGGCATGATAGAATAACCATGAGTTTCCAGTTGCGATAGTCGACCGAGTTCCACTCCACACTCCCAAACCGTCCATCAAAGTACGCACCATCAGTCCTCCAAAAAAACTTCCCAAAGTCGGGGCGCCAGAAATTGTCGCGCTGTTCTCGGATGACACGAAGCAGCTGGCTTGTGCGTGTATCTAGCGGAAAGATCGGTTCCTCGTGAGGACCATACTCGACGTCAAAGTCGTCGTCATCATCATCCGACATGGCGGACCGTCAAATCTAACGTTCGATGCTGACAAATCATCAAACCCACGAATCTGACGTCATTTACAGTCAATTCTGTTCGCAATGACAGATCAGCAACCCCACGAATCTGACGTCATTTACAGTCAATTCTGTTCGCAATGACAGATCAGCAGTCCCAGTCTTACATATCGCGCATCTTCTTGTTCTTTGGCGTGAAACGTGCCGATCCGCCGCCTACTGACCCTGTGGAAAATGCGTGCCCCGATCCGCCCGATGACCTTGTACGGATTGGGAGTGTGGAAAAGGCGTGTAGATGCGCTTGCCGTTTTGTGAGCGGCATGACGTACATCTTCTCTGCGGCATGCATGCTCATACCGATCTGGTTCCCCGCGCTGATGTTTTTACTGAGATATCAAGACGGCAATGCCTCCGAGAAGGAGTGGCACGCAAGTTTGGCCATGTTTGGCGTCGTTGCTGGCATTGCTGTTATCGTGGGTGTGTTGTGCGGGATCCGTGCTGTGATGGTGAAAATAATGATGGGCCATGACGATTTTTGATGTTTTGTGTACAATTTCGTTTACAATGATGTCATCCATTACAATCAGTGTAGTACCCGGATGTCGCGAGCAACCAATCGCGCTGTGCGGCGCGCATCACGTAGTGCAAACCGCGCAGGGCTCTGCGGTTTGGCGAGCAGCATCGCGTTGTATCCAATCTGGTTCAGCGTGCTGACACTTTTGCTTGGGCTTGATGGGCCGTGGTACGCAAATTTAGCCACGGCTGGCGCCGTCGCAAGCATTGTCGCTATCGTGGTCGGTTTGTGTGGACTGCGTGTGAGAGATGGTGCGGGTGGACCTGTGCTGTATTTTGTGCATGATGGATAGTTTTTTTTTGTTTTCCTACTTTTGTTTTTTTTACGGCTTCTCCTCCACCACACATCATAAATAAATAAGCATCTGAATATACGAAATGAAGCGAACATTGATTGTTGGATCCGGCGGATTCATCGGCAGTCATCTGCATGCGCGCTTCCCAGACGCTAGTGCGATTCGAGGGCGGGAGCACATTGACTTGCTTGATGCGGCGCAGGTTGCGTGGTTTTTCAAGCAGCACGGGCCGTTTGGCTATGTATTTTTTTGCGCTGCAGTCGGGGGCCGCCGCACGCGCCACGATGACGAAGCCGTCTTTGCCGCAAACGTAAGCATGTTTGACAATGTTGCGCGGAACGAGGACTGTTTCGATCGGTTGGTGCATTTCACAAGCGGCGCCGCTCTTGATCGCGCGGGCCCCATCACTGCCGACACGGAGCTTGGCTCAGCACACATACAAGACCCGTACGGGCGCGCAAAACAGCACATTGAGCTCCGCCACCGCAGCAGCCAAGTGATTCACATACGAGTGTTTGGATGCTTCGGCATCGGCGAGTCCGAGTCGCGCATCATCACGTCAAGCATCCGCGCCCACGCGTGCGGGATTCCCATCATCATCCCGCAGGATCGTGTGTTTGGTATGGTTCACGTGGACGAGTTGGTGGATCTGTGCGCCCGTATGGTGCTCGATGATGTTCCATCCACCACGCTCGTTGCATGCAACCGAGACCCGGTTACTCTGGCGGATCTGGCGCGCATGGCGGGCGCCGAGCCAGTGGTGCTGTCGAGCGAGATGGGCCTGCCGTACACGGGGCGGGGCAACAGCGTCGGCCTGCCAAAGCAGATTGCCCTGCTGGCCGAGGCAATGCGGCACAACCACGCCGTTATCTTTGGCGCCGGCGGATCAATTGGTGGCGCGATTGCGGCGCGATTTCGCGCGGACGGCTGGCAGGTATCGTGTGTTGGCCACCAAGACGCGTTGCTGCAGGACTGGCCTCCCCGGTGGCTGGCTGGCGTCAACGTGGTTGTCTGGGCCGGCGGCCTCAACACGAACGATGGCGTGGGCGACTTTGACAGTGGTGTGTTTGACGCAATGATGCAAGGCAACTGCAAGTTTGTCGTTGAGACGGCGCACAAGCTGTGGTCGGCAGACAAGATTGCCTACGGCGCACGCCTGTGTGCCGTTAGCTCCGTGTGGCAAACGCACACACGTCCGGGCAAGCTGAGCTACACGTGCTCCAAGGGCGCGCTGGGTGCTGCGGTTCGCGCGCTGGCAGCAGACATGGCCCCGCGCCAGGTGCTAGTCAATGCTGTGTTGCCGGGCGCGGTGGACAATGAGATGACGCGCTGCACCATGCCGCAGGCGGCGCAGCAGCAGGTTCGCGATCGCACAGGTTTCCATCGCATGATCAGTGTGCAAGAGGTGGCCAATGCCGTGTGGGCGCTGACACACACGTACACCGGCATCACCGGACAGTCCATCCCTGTGGATCTTGGTCTCACAACAAACACCGGGTTGTAATTCACGACAAACGGTCTCGCTTCACGGGATCGATCACGGATCGGGTCCAACGTGTGGTGAACTGGGATTGATTGTGATCGGGTGATGTTGAGGATTGATATTGAATGTAATGGAATATGATGAGGTTGTCCAATTCGGTGTGATCGGGTCCCTGCTTTATCCCGCAGCAGCGCTCCAAGGCCTCTCACGAAGCGCTTGCATCGAGCCGCTCAGGATGTGAGCGGCGAGAAGAGACGCAGGTAGAAATGGCGAAATGTGCGCCGGGAACGCCAGGTACAACGCCCCGCACAATGCTGCAAAAAACGCTAGCAGCGCTGATGTAGACGGCGTCCACCATCGACACCCGCGCCGTACCGAGAGGAAAGCGTTAAAGGCACACGCGCCGCAGCCGGCAGCAACAGCCGCGCCTGCCATGACGCGCGGGAAGAACCACACCAGCGTTAACAGGATGGCCAGCAGCGCGGTTCGCGCCGGGACGCATGCAGCCCAAAATAGAACTTGGCGCTCTTTCGGCGAGCGACGGCTTGCCATGGCAGCACCGTTATGTTTGCATGTGCTTGTTGACATCGGTTGGATTGTTTTTTTTTCTTGTATGTAGGGGTAGAAAAATTGATTGTATGTATTGTTCGTCAAGTAAACACACAGAAAATAAAGTGAAAAGCTCATGTGAAAACTAAACCCAACCATGTATTGAAAACCACAACAGTTTAACAACAATAGGTAAACAGCAATGCGGAAAAACAATAGGTAAACATCAGTTGAACAACAACAGAGGCAATCGCATCAGACGTTGCCTGACGCAGCTTTTTCCTGATGCAGCTTTTTGTCCAAACACTCAAATCTTTTCTTCGTCACCCTTCCTCTTGATCGTGAAAATTGACTGCGTTAGTCAAATTGCATGCTGCTTTCTTGGCCTCTTTCGCTCAGCCTGTTACCATGCAGCCTGCTTGACATTTGCTGCCCGCTTGGCCTCTTTCGCAGCATCGCGCTCGCGCTCGGCAATCATGCGGCTGTGATCATCCATCGCGACCTGAACTAGTTTACGACGTTGATCCAGTGGAGGAAAATCGGTCCGCACATCACAAGCGCCAAAAAAAATGTTAAAGGCACACCGTGTGGTGGTTCCCACTGTCGGGTTGCTACAGCACGAGCCGTGACGTTGCGACAATCCAGCAGATTGCTGCTTCTCAGCTTTCTCAATTTTCCGCAGCCGCTGCCCCCCAGCCTTCAGATTGTCCAGTTGCTTCTTGACCTCCAGCTTGTTTTCTTCAAACTGTCGCTTCTCGTCCTTCAGCTTGTCCTCAAAGCGTCGCTTCTCGTCCTCCAAAATCGTCTCAAACCGCCGCGTAATCTCCTGAAACCGTCGCTTCTCGTCCTCCAGCTTGTCCTCAAGCCGTTGCTCCAAAATCTCCTCAAACCGCTGCTTAATCTCCTGAAACCGCTGCTTCTCGGCCTCCAGTGTGTGCTTCTCGGCCTCCAGTGTGTGCTTCTCGGCCTCCAGTGTGTG
>Ga0214917_10007296_pt1 | contig 11232 bp, 6 predicted proteins | sample LL_1208_BB_MetaG_FD_177983 | JGI IMG/M metagenome (GOLD analysis project Ga0214917, IMG submission 177983) | Freshwater microbial communities from Lake Lanier, Atlanta, Georgia, United States - LL_1208_BB | ecosystem: Environmental > Aquatic > Freshwater > Lake | place: USA: Georgia | collected...
GAAGTATTTCCCCTAGGTTATAACCCAAAGTGGCATTTCGATCCAACTAAGAGATAACCCCACCGACGTATCTTTAATGGAAAGTGCGCTTGGAGGGACTCGAACCCCCAACCTTCTGATCCGTAGATATAGGTTGCACCGCTTCCGATACAGGATTTGTATCGTTCATAGCACCATTATATATCTCTAACAGTCATGAATAATCAGCAGTTGGCAACGATATGGGTACCAATTGGGGTACCAGTGCGCCAAGGGCGGGGCTTTTATAGTCGTTTCGTTGATTTGAGTGTTCTCAAGTGGAACAATTAGAGGCATGGCAGCTGATAACAGGCATAAAGAATCATTCCTGATTCAGCGAGCTAATTTTGAAAAGTTCAGAAAACTTTACAAAAAGAAAATATCTGATTTGGACGAGAGTCCCTTCGAAGTCACTCATGAAATTGATGTTAAATTCACTACCGGTGGATTGAAACACAGGCACCAGATGAGAGTCCCAGAAAGCACCAACTTACGCTTCATGACTCACAAGACCAGTTGTGATCTGTTTAACGATGGCAATTCAAACGGGTGGAGGTATGAATTCCATCCATCCGTTCAAGAATTAGTTGACGATTATTCCTACATACTTTACGAAAACTCTCCCTTACTGCGCTATGCCCTGGATAATTTCGGAGGCTTCTGGAGAGTCTATGTGGACGCTATCCAATCTGCCAGCGGTAAGAGTTATGCGGATTTGGAAGAGACAGAAGTCAATGGACTCAAGTGGCAGTCGGTTACCTACAACTTAGAGTACCTAGTGCCAGGTTTCTCAAGTTGGCTGATCTCTGATTACTTTGCTTCAAATTTTGATGTGAAACGGATTCGAGTGTCGGACATAGAAGACTTAGGTGGCAATCACCTAGGGCGACACATTGAAGAAAGGGAAGCGGATGACTTTTTGGTTCTCAACGAACTAGAGCGGTTGATTGCCCAAGAATTAATGGCCTTTGTTGAAACTTGTAATCACCCAGAACCAATGAAATGTGAGCTGTGCGGAGAGTTTGAAATGCCCGATATTCCACTCAACATTGGTTTCAATTTCCCAGACACCTTCTGTTCGTTCTGTTCGACAATCGTTGGGTATTCCCACCCCCAACCAAGCTTTCTAAACGAAGGCAGATCGGTCGAGGACAGGAAACAGTCTTTAGTAGAAGGTTTCAAATCTTTCCTAAAGATTGTCAACATCCCTTACTGGAAATCACCGCTAATTGGTCGAATTGAGATTTTTCCGCTCAACTTACGCAACAAAACACCAAGTGTAAGGAAGAAATTAGCACACATACTCTCGAGTGTGCCTAAACATTCCAATTTCCAAGACCTGTTTGAAAGCCCTCGACACTTCCTACATGAGGCAGATCTTGAATCGCTAATCCCGCCTGACAAAAGCAGAGGAATCAAGAGTATCTCAAGATGTGGGCACCTTTGTCTTAGCAATGGAGAGAGAGAAATTTGTGAATACTTCTACGAAAAACAGATCGCTCATTCAAGAGAGCCTTTGTACAAGGATTTAGTAGGGTCAACAAAGGGCTTCGGGGAAATGAGGGGAGATTTCCTTGTGGGGGTGAAGGTAGTTGAATATGCCGGTCTACAGGGCAATGAAGAATACGACACGAAAATGCAACTCAAGTCGGAGCTTGCGACGAAACACGGTATTGACTTGCTGATTATCTATCCACACGAGTTAGACAATTTGTCAGAGAAACTTGAGACCTTTGATCACCACCAACGCTGACCTTTTTAGGATTTATCATTGCTTCGACTCACCTCAATCGAAGGCTGATGTTTCTAAATATGATCCCAAGTCAATTAGTTCAACTAGTGACCGTCGGAACTCGAGAGAGACTGAACCTGGGTTGATTTTAACTAATTCGGCAAGTTGTTTCGCCCCTGACTCATACCAACTTCGGTCGCCTAAGTTGACTGGCCCGTAAATCGAATCACGTATTCCCTCTAGAATCCACCTCAAAACATCCAGAATGAGTATTGACGTTAAGCACTCTTCCGGAGAAGCCATCGCCCATCCCATTCCTTCAGAAAAAGTTACGTCTTCGGTGGGTAACGCAGCTTTTGGTTTACCCAGACCAGTAAGGACTATGTAGACAGGGGGCCCGCCTCGAGTTTGAGTTTCCCAATTTAGCAAATGTGCTTGTTGTGGGTGGTTAACAATTGTTCGAAATGCATGTGTGGGGAGAATTGCATTTTGAACCGCGAACTTATGCGACTCTTCCAGAACTAGCCATTCCATGAACCGGGTCACATTGGATGTTCCGGCATTTTGAAATGTGTTTGGATATTTGTTCACGACATTTGCCATTCCGTTCAGAAGTAGATACATTGCGTTATGGAATTCAATTGTTGATTTATAGATTTCAAGTTGTCCGAATTCGCTGATACCCAAATCTGGAACATGGTTTGTCGGGTGCCGAGATCTAACTTCTTCAAGCTCAAACAAAGTTGATGAGGCGAGCCATGTAGTTTCTTTCAATTGCCTTAAATGCTGGGCCTTTTTAGGATCAATTTCAGTATCCAGTAAAACATCCAATAAGCTCTCAAGGGCCTCCAATCTGGCATCGACACACGCTCGATGGATTTCTGGGGCATTAATTGGTATCACTTTCGACATATCGTTGAACCCGGAATTCATAGGCAACACCTAACTGCTTCTTGATGGATTCTAAGATTACTCGCTTGCACTTCCATCTCGTACTCTCTAGATGCGTTCCCGAAGGGAAAAAGACCACTATTTGTCGGGCCTCCAAATTACACTTAGTGGCAGGAGCACTAATTGGCTCGAATCAATGAAAAGGGTTGGATATTAGGAGGTTGGATAGTCTTGACCGCATTTAGCGATGTCTTAAGGAGTCTCGAACTATCTACCCGGGGCAAGGGAGCGGCTTTCGAGATTGCTGTGAAATGGTGGCTGAAAAATGACCTGGTCTGGTCTGGTTTTTTCATCAATGATTCAGTTCGTTTGTGGGGGGAGTCGCCTCTCAGGTACGGTCCCGACATTGGAATTGACCTCACAGCTACGGACCTAAATGGTGGCCATTGGGCAATTCAAGTCAAGAATTGGAATCCTGATACTGCTCTCCCTAAGGCTGAGCTGGATTCATTTCTAAGCGCCTCAAGCACAGGAGATTTTGTTGGTCGTTTACTAATAACTACTACAAACACGCTTTCAGCAAATGCTAAGAGGACCATAGAAGTCCAAAAGGTTCCATGCATTGTCGTTACTTATAGCCACCTTGATTCTTCTGGGGTTTGGAAAGAGTTCTCTCAGACCAGCCCTAACTTTACTCCGACTGTACGAAAAGAACGTCCACTTCTCAATCATCAGATTGAGGCAGTTGAGTCTGTGGCATCAGCATTTGCAAATAATGAGCATAGGGGGCAACTGATCATGGCTTGTGGATCAGGAAAGACGCTCACAGGCCAAAGAATAGCCGAAGCGATTGAATCAGAACGCACTCTTATTTTGCTTCCGTCGCTTTTGCTACTGCAACAGACATTACTTAGTTGGCGACAAGACAGGCGGAAGGATTTTCGCTTCATAGCAGTTTGCTCCGATGAAAGCGTTGGCAAAGACGAGTTCTCTTCAAACATCATCGACCTACCTTTTCCTGTAACTACCGATGCAAATGCCATTGCAAATGAACTTCTTCACCCAGGTCCGACGGTTGTATTTTCTACCTATCAATCTTCAGACAGAGTTTCGGAAGCGATTAATAAAGTTGGTTTGGAATTCGACCTGGTGCTAGCCGATGAAGCCCATCGACTAGCTGGGATTAGTGATGGCCCCTACGGAACAGTATTGAAAGAAGGAAGGATTCCTTCGAAGCGTTTTCTCTTCATGACCGCAACCCCTAAAGTCTTTGGGGCAAAATCTAAGAAAGCGGCGGACGATTCTGGGGCTGTCTTGTGGTCCATGGATGATGAATCTGTTTTTGGCAGAGTGCTTTATTCTTACTCATTCGCAAGAGCAATTGGCGAGAACCGGCTTTGCGACTACAAAGTTGTAGTTATGGGGGTATCAAGTGCTGAGCTTAGAAACAAAATTGAAGAGCGCCTGATTTCTCAGCACCCAATTGGGACACTGGACCTCATGACTCTAGCTGCCCATTTGGGTTTAGCAAAGGCTATGGAGAAGTACTCCATTGGAAAAGTTATTAGTTTTCACTCCAAGGTCTCCGCTGCCCAGACCTTTTCGAAAATTCACCCCATGATCCGTAACGAATTTCTGCCAAAGACCGCAGCAGGTCGGGAGTTCTATTCTGCTGCGCTCTCAGGGCAAGACCCAACAAGCAAAAGATCACTAGTTCTAGAAAAACTGGGCGAAGGCGAAAAGGAGCGGTTCGCTTTAGTGTCAAACGCGAGGTGCTTAACTGAGGGAATCGATGTGCCCAGTCTGGACGGAATAGCATTCATAGAGCCTCGTTCAAGCCAGGTTGATATTGTTCAAGCAGTTGGCCGGGCAATCAGAAAATCTGGTTCAGAAAAGAAAATTGGTTATATAGTGATACCAATCTTTGTGTCGCCTGAAGACATTGCAGCTGAAAAAATAGATCAAAGCAAATTCAAGCCTGTATGGGACGTGATTAACGCCCTTAAGTCACATGATGAAACTCTCCAATTGCAGTTGGATGAATTGCGACAAAAACTTGGTAGTGAAAACTCAATCAGCGGTTTTCCGGAAAAGTTAATTCTTGACATTCCGACCTCACTCCCTGAGGACATTGAACGACATCTTGAAGCTTTTATCCTTGAAAACACAACGAGCTCGTGGGAAGAGATGTATGGAAAGGCTCAGTTGTTTGCTCGACTTAATGGACACGTTCGTGTTTTTAGAGAGAGCAGTGACGATAACTTTAGACTCGCACATTGGCTAACTAAGCAAAGGACTGAGTATAAAAGAGGAAGATTGCAGGAACACCGAGTAAGGAAGTTGGAGAGCCTCCCTGGGTGGTCATGGTTGCCATTTGATGAAATGTGGCTAGAGACTTTCGAAATCTTGCGTGACTATGTCAATGAAACTGGATCTGCCCAACCTCCGGCTTCGCCGGGTTTCACATACAAAGGCAGACTGCTCGGAAAATGGGTTTCGAAGCAACGAGGGTTTTATAGATCGGGCCAGCTGGATTTAAATAGAGTAGCCCTCCTTGAAAGCCTAACCGGTTGGTCTTGGGATCCTTTTGGTGAAAATTGGATGAAGAATTACGAATTAGTTAGAGGGTTTGCGCAGAAGCTAGGGCACGTCCGCGTTCCCGACAGCGTGAAAAATGCCGATAATTCGCAACCCTTGAATCGCTGGCTTATTGAACAACGATCCAAGCGTTTCAAGTTACCTAATGATAAAACAACTTTGCTTGAATCTATTCCTGGATGGAACTGGAATCCTCACTCCGATCGTTACGAGATCGGATTTAGAATGTTGAAGGATTTTATTGCAGAGTTTGGTCACTCTAGAGTCCCTAAGGATTGGCCAAAGGAAGAAAACGTAAGTTTGCATCAGTTCGTGCAAACAGCGCGGGGAGCTTACAGGTCTGGGGAAATGACCCAATCAAGAATCGATGAATTTGAATCCTTGGTTGGATGGAGTTGGAACTTAACGGAATCTGCCTGGGATCGGAAATTTCAAGAGTTCGTCTTATTTATTCAACATCAAAAGAAGATGCCGAGTCGCGATTCGAGCGACAAACAAGAAATGGCCTTGGCGCGCTGGGCTAGGCACCAAAGGGAGCTTTTCAATGAAGGGAAATTAACGTCAGACAAAATTGGCAGTTTGGAAAAAATTCAAGGTTGGCAATGGGGCTCGGGTGATAACTGGGATGAAATCTTTAAAGATCTTGAAGAATTCATCAATCGCGAAAATAGGAATCCCCCTAAAGGCACAAAAGGGAGAAGTACTCAAGTTCGATTGGATAGTTGGTACTCGATTCAGAAAAAGGAATTTTCCATCTTAGAAGATACAAGGCAGACCAAACTTCGGTCCTTACCCTATTTTGTTCCCCTCGCCCAAACCACACAGTCCTGGCCAGCCAAATTTATTAAAGTTTTAAATTTTATAGAAGAACACGGAACGATTCCTAATTACCCGAACGCTGACAAAGAAGTGGCGACTCTTGGGCTCTGGCTTATGCGGCAAAAGTCTGGGTATAACGATTTGTCCGAAGACAAAAAAATGGCACTTGCATCCATACCGGGTTTTGAACCATTGAAATCTGATTCTGAGATCTGGTACGAAACTTTTAACCGCCTAAAAGAGTACGTAGGTTCGCACGAAGGATCCTTGCCGACACGAAAGGCAGATCTACAGCTTGCTAACTGGCTATACAGGCAATCGTCTAAGTTTCACAAGTTGCCTGCTGATAAGAGGGATGCCCTCATGACAATCCAAAGCTTTAGGCGGTTAGTTGAGGAAGCTTGAGACTTCCCCCAACGCGCACATTTGGTCTACTTAGGTAATGTTTCGTTTCATCAAGTTGATTCTTTCGTGGCAACATTGCGTTATTTGAACTCGTTACATCCAACAAATGAACTTGTTTCGTAAAAATTCCAATTTCGGGGGTGTGCGCTCAACTCTGGCAGGGCAGGGTATTGGACGAAGTTTGTAGTGATTCATCCTCCCTACCCCTTACCTGATTCGGTTAGGACTCTTTCAAGTGTAGAAATTTCTTTGGCTGGGACAATCATCTTGTTGAACGCTTCAGAAACTTTCTGGCCTGATCCTGGGATGCTCTTCGCGTAAATGTCCTTGGTGACCATGATTGAATGGTGTCCCATGACATCTGATAGGGCTTCAAGTGGTGCCCCTCCTCGTAGAGAATTGACTGCATAAGAATGCCTGAGGTCGTGGAGTCTTACCTGTTCGAAACCAAGTTCTGTTCTGATCTTCTTCCATCTCTTGGTGATGTTAGATGGCCACAGGTGACCACCTATAGAATCTCGAAATATGCGGGTGTTATCGTCTTTGATGCCTAATTGGTTCTTATAGGTCATTAGGTCTTGGTAAAGCTCGCCAGAGATGTTTATAGCCCTGTTTCCGTTGATTGTTTTAGGTGGCGTCTCTTCCAGAGTGGAAGTGCCTTTCCCATCTTTGCTCTTACGGGTAACTTCTTTGAGTTGCTTGGTAACGGTGATTAGGAAGTCTTGGCCGTTGTATGAGAGATCTCCCCATGTAAGACCAGCAACCTCTCCTCTTCTCATGCCAGTAAAGATGTAGGTCTTGAATAGGAACTCGTCTTCTTTGCCAGAGAGGTAGTTCAATACCTTGACTGTGTCATCTGGGGTTAGAACAACCTTTCGTTTAGCAAACTCTCCAGGGGCAAGCTTTGGGGGCATGCTGTTAGTTACTGGGTTCCGATCTAGGAGGTCACGCCTGACCGCAGCAGTAAAGACTGTAGACATGACCCTTCTAGCTGCTTTCCTGCTACTGATGCTCAAACCTTTTCTTTGGATCTCAGTTAGAACATCGTCTATGTGTCTGCCTCTGAACTCAGTGAGCCTCATGTTTCCGACGACTGGCAGGATATGAAGATTTAGACAGATTGCATAGTTGTTCAAGGTGTTCGGGTTACACGTATTTGGAGCGATGTTTTCAAGCCAGTTATTAGCGAAGTCTCTGAACTTGGTTGTGTGACCTTCAGGCTCGATGTTTCGAGACATGTTGGTCATGTAAGCATCACGCTTATCCAGGACACCTTGCTGGGTGGTTGAAGTGAACTTCTTCCGTCTGCGCTTTCCATCGGGTCCAGGGGAAAGTTCAATTCTGGTTATGAAGGATCTTTCACCGACTTGGATGACTCCTGGTCGAGTCTTTACCTTCCGGTAGCCCTTACTTGCTTTTCCAGGTTCTGGACGTATTGCTTTAGAGCCCCTTGGGTTACTCTTCGGTTTCTCCCGATCTGAATTGAGATCACTTCTCTTCTCTGCAGTAATCTCCTCATGCTCGAGACTGACACTTGCAGGTATTTGGCTGCTTGTTCGACTGTTAGTACGTCGGTTTCTAGTTGGTTCAAGGTTCTCCTTTTGGGTAGGGGAAACCTCTTGTGAATCAACCTGATAGATAGGTGTTGGTTCTGAAGTTTCCATACTGCATATGAGAACACTGGTGTCACGGCAAATGGAGTGCGAGGGTTTGCTACACCTGCAACAATTTGTAACTTCAGATTTAGGGGTACCAATGGGGGTACTTAAAGCAGTTGTTAGCTGCTCTTGTGATGAGTCGCTTAAATGTTTACAGGCCAGTGATTTACTGGCCTGTTCGGAAGTGCGCTTGGAGGGACTCGAACCCCCAACCTACTGATCCGAAGATAGATAAGCGAATGTACTCAAGCTCTCTGTAATCCAATGTAAGGCCAATAACTAGTTTGATTCATGCTCCTAACCCGCTATTAGATTATGTCTTGAGTGCTGGAACCCTGATTCAAATCTAGGTAAGGTATGAATTAGGTTGGGCTAAGACGAGTAGCCGAGCGGACGTAGGGAAGGCGCAAATGTCTGTTTGCAAGATTAGAAAAATCTATTCAGTAGTTTTTTCGGCAGTCTTGGTTTTTTGTGCGAGTTTTTTTGTCGCACAAGAGCCAGTTGCTGCTGAGAACGTAACAATTTCAAATCTAGTTGCCGGCGGGGGGCATACATGCTCAGTGTCATCCATTGGCAAGGTGGAATGTTGGGGATCGAACAGCCGAGGCCAACTTGGTCATGGAAATACTGCCGATAGTTACACCCCTATGCCAGTACCGGGACTTTCAGGCGCAATCACGGACATCGACGCAGGTTTTTTGAATACTTGCGTACTAGTAGAAAACAAGACCGTTAAGTGTTGGGGAGATAATAACGGAGGTCAGCTCGGGCATTCGATTGGGAATCAAAGCGTGCCGGTTGTTATTCCTGGGATTTCTAATGTGCAAAAAATTCAGACGGGAGGTCAATTTATTTGCGCTCTGCTGGACGACGAAACAGTCAGATGTTGGGGGTGGAACGGAATGGGGCAACTCGGAGATGGCACGAACTTCGATGTTGTACCCCCTAGAATGGGGTCCACGGGGATAGGCGGTGTTGCAGACCTTTCAGCAGGTCACGTGCACGTCTGCGCCTTGCTCTCTGATCAAAGCGTGAAGTGTTGGGGCTCTAACAGTGATGGGCAACTAGGCAATGGAAGCAAAATTTCGAGTAACCTCCCGGTTTCCGTAGCTGGATTAACTGGCGTAAAAAAAATTCAAGCGGGCATGGATTTTACTTGTGCGTTGCTGACGGACAACACATTGAAATGTTGGGGATCGAACAGCCGAGGCCAACTTGGCAACGGAACGCAAGAATCCAGTTATATACCCGTTTCGGTGGTTGGAATTTCAAACGCTTTAGACATAGATGTGGGGAGCAGACACGCTTGTGCTTTGCTGTCAGACAAATCAGTGAAGTGTTGGGGATCGAACAGCCAGGGCCAACTTGGCAATGGAACGCAAGAATCCAGCTCTGTTCCAGTAACAGTCTCAGGATTAGCAGATGTGAATCAAGTGGCTGGAGGTGGTGCACACACTTGTGCTTTACTATCTAATCAAGCGATTAAGTGCTGGGGTGCAAACTATTATGGGCAGTTAGGCGACTGGTCAAAAGTTTCAAAAACCTCCCCTGTTTCAATTTCTAGGGCAATTGGAATCTCCGATGCAGTGGCAGGACAGAATCACACCTGCGCACTACTTTCAGATCAAACAGTGAAGTGTTGGGGCTCTAACAGTGATGGGCAACTAGGCGATGGAAGCAATATTTCGAGTAAGTTCCCAGTTTCCGTCAAAAATCTCACCCAAGTTGTTGCAGTCAGCGCAGGCGGGACTCACACCTGCGCACTACTTTCAGATCAAACAGTGAAGTGTTGGGGCTCTAACAGTGATGGGCAACTAGGCGATGGAAGCAATATTTCGAATAAGTTCCCAGTTTCCGTCAAAAATCTCACCCAAGTTGTTGCAGTCAGCGCAGGCGGGACTCACACCTGCGCACTACTTTCAGATCAAACAGTGAAGTGTTGGGGCTCTAACAGTGATGGGCAACTAGGCGATGGAAGCAATATTTCGAATAAGTTCCCGGTTTCCGTCAAAAATCTCACCCAAGTTCATGCAGTCAGCGCAGGCGGGACTCACACCTGCGCACTACTTTCAGGTCAAACAGTGAAGTGTTGGGGCTCTAACAGTGATGGGCAACTAGGCGATGGAAGCAATATTTCGAATAAGTTCCCAGTTTCCGTCAAAAATCTCACCCAAGTTGTTGCAGTCAGCGCAGGCGGGACTCGCGCCTGCGCACTACTTTCAGATCAAACAGTGAAGTGTTGGGGCAAATTTTCCAAAACCACACCTCAGAGCATTGAATCCATAGCCAAGGTTGGAATTGAGTCAGTTGCGATTGGGACCAACCAAACTTGCATCCTGAGGCTAGATAAAACAGTCACCTGTTTAAATGGAGTTTTGCCAACCACCTTTGATTTATCGGCTGTATCTGAGATAACAGTTGGTGGCTCTCATGGTTGCGCATTAGCGATTCCCACCAACTTGAAATGCTGGGGATCAAACACTTCTGGCCAACTAGGTGACGGTTCCACGACCAATAAGGTTTCTCCCACTCAAGTATTGAGAATCATCACTCCAACCAGCTTGAAAATTACAAGCTTAAAGATTCTAGGTAATGGTTCAGTGGGGAAGACTCTTCAAGCCGATTTAACCCTCGATGGTGGTTTCGGGCTAGTAGAGTACCAATGGTTAGCAAATAGTTCTGTGCTTAGGAATGAAACCAAATCAACACTAAAGATATCAAGTGCTCATAAAGGAAAAAAGGTGACTTGTAGGATCACTGTTCGCTACCCTGGACTTAATTCGATAACCAAGGTCTCAGGCCCTATCCCAATAAAGTGAACTTCTTAAATTCCTTTTGGATATGACATTGGCTCAGCTAGGAGTTATCTCAAGAGAAGGCGTTTAATTAGCGGCTTCTTTTTTCACCTAGACTATAGCTTGTTTTTAAGGGCCAAAATGTGGCATAAAACTAAGTAAATCCGAAGCTCCGAGCTTCCTCGGCTGCGCGCTTGGAGGGACTCGAACCCCCAACCTTCTGATCCGTAGTCAGATGCTCTATCCGTTGAGCTACAAGCGCTGAAATGCTACTAGTTCATCTTACAAGTTGTTAGAACACAGACCAAAAGGTCTC
>Ga0214917_10007297_pt1 | contig 11230 bp, 7 predicted proteins | sample LL_1208_BB_MetaG_FD_177983 | JGI IMG/M metagenome (GOLD analysis project Ga0214917, IMG submission 177983) | Freshwater microbial communities from Lake Lanier, Atlanta, Georgia, United States - LL_1208_BB | ecosystem: Environmental > Aquatic > Freshwater > Lake | place: USA: Georgia | collected...
AAATTTTTTCTTACTTTGTTATAAAAAGTTGTTAATCATTGATATTTATATTATCATTAAATACGAGTGAATTTACTCGCTCTTTTTTTTTTAAAGATAGATATATAATGGAAGAAAATAAAACTATAGATAATTTGAATGAGAAGAATATATTAGGAGAAAATACAAATCCAACAATTCAGAATTTATCCGAAGAAGAATTGATGGAAACATTATCAAATATAACCAATCAAAATTTAGGAGAAATGAAAAAAGAAGAACCTCTCAACAAAAAAATTGTTAAAAATGGATTCTCTTATGAAAAAGATGGATGGACTTACATGGCCATTCAAGGTGATGCATATGAACGTGGTATAGCATATGGTTCTCTTTGTGCTAAAGAATTTAAAGAAATTCAGCGAATGCTTAATTATTACATTTATGAAAGTTATGGTGTAGAATGGAAAGAGATGATCGAAGAAGTAAATCAAGACATTTACGATTTAACCAAAGAAAAATTCCACGAATTCTTTGAAGAAATGCGTGGAATTGCCGAGGGATGTACTCAGGCTGGAACCGAAACCTCTTTAAAAGAAATTATTGCATGGAATTTCTACATGTCTATTCCATATTGGTTGTCTGTCCGTTCAGGCAACAGTGCAGGGAAAGAAGGTGGAGCGAAAGATCGTTGTAGTGCATTTATGGCCGTAGGGAGTTATACCAAAGACGGCAAGATTGTTTGTGCCCATAATTCTTTTTCCGATTTTATTGATGGTCAGTATATGAACGTAGTTTTAAGTATTCAAGTCCCAGAAGGGAAAGGGTTCAATATTCTTATGCAAACAAGCCCTTGTATGATTTGGAGTGGAACAGATGTATTTGTGACTTCCAAAGGTATTATTGGTACCGAAACTACCATTGGCGGATTTTTCCCTTACGAACAAAAAAACCCGATTGGATACCGTATTCGTAAAGCCATGCAATATGGTGAGAACTTAGACGATTACGAAAAAATATTATTGGAAGGAAATTCAGGTGATTATGCCAATTCCTGGCTTTTTGCTAATATTCATACAAATGAGATTATGCGTTTAGAATTGGGTCTCAAGTATCATAATACGGAAAGAAAAACCGATGGGTATTTTATCGGTTTTAATGCAGCATATGATGCGAAAATCCGTAATTTAGAATGTGCTGATAGTGGATTTTATGATATAAGAAGACACCAAGGTGCTAGAAAAGTACGTTTGGGTGAATTGATGGAAGAATACAAGGGACAAATCGATTTAGATACTGCAAAAACAATTATTGCTGATCATTACGATGTTTATTTACATAAAAAGGACAATCCTTGTTCTCGTACAGTTTGCTCACATTACGATTTGGATGCCCGTGAATATATGTCGGATCCTAGTCGACCCAAACCTTTCTCTCCCCATGGTGCAGTAGATGGATTTGTGGTCGATTCTGCCATGGCTGCAAAAATGGGATTATGTGGCCGTTTCGGAAATTCTTGTGGAATTCCTTTTGATAAAAATGCGTTTTGCGATAAAAATATGCAATGGGATAATTTTCGTCCTTATTTAAATGACCGTCCAACCAAACCTTGGACCAACTTCTATTTCTCTCCTGTTGAAGAATCAGATGAATCCTTAGAAGAAAAAGAAGAAGAAAATGCAGATAATTCGGAAAAAACAGAAACGACTATTGAAACAATCCAGCAATCTTTGGAAAAATCTTTACATAAAAAAAAGACGCGCAAAGGCGGAAGAAAAATCTATAAAAAACGAACGATTCGAAATAAATATTAATAAATTTTTTGAATTATTTTCTTTTACATTTCTTTACATATTAAAAAAAATATATAATACGAAATTATATATTTTTATTTTTATTTTTGTAAAAACTATTTATAAATCATATTCCAAACTATTTTATGAGTAAAATGCAAGACAAGCGTGAATACAAAGGCATGAACTAATGCAACTGTAATCTTTGACCCTTTAGGTGGGATTGTCAATAAAATTCCTGGAGTTAAAAGAAAGAAAAGAACGAAAATGAAAAGCGACATTAAAATATGCACCATTTTTATAAAATATAACAATATTATTTTTTGTATTTTGTGGATGTTTGATTTTAATATATAAAGTATTCCAAATATAAAAATAACAAAATAGTATATATTATGATTAAAAAGGAGGAAAAAAAAGAAAACGAAGAAATAGAAGAAAAGGTAATATCAAGTGATGAAGAAAGAGAACGAAAAGAGATAAGAAAGAAAAAAATAGAAAAAGAAACCGAAAAAAAAAGAAAACCCGATAAAGAATCAAAGGTGATTGTTCCTAAATCGAGTATCGATCTTATTTCTTGGAAAATTATTGATACATATTTTAATGATAACCCAAACAATTTAGTCGCCCATCATTTAGAATCATATAATCATTTTTTCAATCAAGGAATCTTCAATATTTTCCGTGAAAACAATCCCATCCGATGGGTTGAGAGAAAAGACGAAAGCGATGGAGAACCAAATGAATGTCTTCTTTTTTTAGGCGGTAAAAACGGTAATAAAATATATTTTGGAAAACCGATTATATATGACGATACAAATGCTCATTATATGTTTCCAAATGATGCCCGTTTGCGTAATATGACTTATGGAATCACGATTCATTACGACGTTGATGTAGATTTCCTTTATTATACAAGTTCAGGAGAGAAAAAAACACACACAACTACATTAGAAAAGATTTTTTTAGGCCGATTTCCTATTATGCTTCAAAGTGATCTTTGTATTTTAAAAGGTTTGACACCCGAAGTACGTTTCAATATGGGCGAGTGTCGCAATGATTATGGCGGTTATTTTATTATTGATGGGAAAGAAAAGTGTATTGTCTCTCAGGAAAAATTTGCAGATAATATGCTTTATATAAGAAAATTCAAAGAAGGAGAGATTTATAGTGCCAGTGCCGAAATCCGATCTGTTTCAGAAGATGCGTCGAAACCGATTCGTACGAGTGCCGTGCGTATTGTTGCACCTACTCCTGCATGGACTAATCAACAAATCGTTGTATCTGTTCCCAATGTTCGAAAGCCAGTTCCCCTATTTATTTTGATGCGTGCATTAGGCATATACAGTGACAAAGAAATTATTCAGACGTGTTTACTAGATTTAAAAGCAAATGAATCATATGTAGATCTCTTTATTCCTTCTGTACACGATGCTAACTATATCTTTAATCAAGAAACCGCATTGCGTTTTATTGCCACTTTTACGAAACGAGGTTCCGTGTCAGGTGTACTGGAGATTTTAACCGATTATTTTCTTCCGCATATTGGCGAAATGAATTTCTTGGAAAAAGCCTACTTTGTCGGTTACATGGTATATCGTTTGTTACGTGTTCATACAGGAGAAGAACCACCAACTGATCGTGATAATTTCCGTTTCAAACGTATTGAATTATCTGGAACATTGATTTATGACTTGTTTCGTGAATATTATTTGATTCAACAACGTGCCATTTATACAAAAATCGATAAGGAATATTATTATCATAAGGGTGCCTATAAAGAAGATGAGGAGGGACAAGAAAACGTACAAAAAGAAAAACGAGAAAAAGAAAAAGGACGAGGCGAAGTATCCAATAAATACAAGGATAACTTTATTAGTTTGATCGAATCAAATTTCACCGCTTTTTTCAAAGTGAGAGATGTCGAAATAGGATTTCGTAAGGCTTTCAAGGGAAATTGGGGATCGCAAGAGCATACAAAGCGTCTTGGTGTCGTGCAAGATCTAAATAGGCTTAGTTGGAACAGTTTCATTTCTCATTTAAGAAAAATTAATTTACCTTTGGATGCCAGCGCCAAAGTTGTGGGGCCTCGACTTTTAAATAGTTCACAGTGGGGGTTTATTGATCCACTAGATACACCTGATGGTGGAAATATTGGCTTACATAAACATATGGCCATTAGTACCGTTATTACCAGTGGTTATTCGGCTTTTACCTTGATAAATTGGCTAAAACGATATATTCCGATGAAGAGTTTACTCGAATGCGATTCTGATTATTTGGCTGGAAGTACCAAACTTTTTGTTAATGGAAATTGGATTGGTGTCGTAGAATCACCAATTGAAATTGTAGATCTATTACGATTGTATCGTCGTAACGGTATTTTACCCGTTTTCACCAGTATTTCTTTTGATTATAAAAACAATGAAATCGCGATTTATACCGATTCTGGTCGATTGAATCGACCGATTTATTATGTCGAAAAAGAGGGAAAAGATAATGGAAATGGTAAAAAAGATTACGGTAAGGTTAGTTACGATCGTAAAGATGTGAAAGATAGAATCAAAGAAGGAAAAATTACATGGACCGAATTGGTGGCGGGTTTTAAAAAGAAATCGGATGAATCTTTTTCTTTTAAAAAAAATCAGATTTATGATATTGACGAATTGTATGCGATAAATGAAGTTACGGTCTCATTAATAAATGTTCTTAAGGAAAATGCAGCAGTTCTCGATTATGTGGATACGGCAGAAGAAGAATCTGCGCTCATCGCGAATACTGTCGATGAATTGGAAAAAAACGCATTTTATACCAATGTTGAAATCGATCCTTCTCTCCTTTTAGGTGTAATGGGAAACCAAATCATTTATCCTGAAAATAATCCTGTGACGCGTGATTCTTTTTCTTGTGGGCAAAGTAAGCAGGCCGTTTCGGTTTATCATTCAAACTATCAAGTACGTATGGATAAAATGGGAGTCGTTCTCAATTATGGGCAGATTCCTTTGATCAAATCACGGTATCTCGAATATATTAATAATGAACAACAACCTTATGGTGTAAATGCAATTGTAGCCATTATGTCGTATACTGGCTATAATGTGGAAGACGCCATTCTCATTAATGAGGGATCCGTACAACGCGGTATTTTCCGCACGACTTATTTTTCCACTTATGAAGCACGCGAAGAAAGTGCTAAAGTTTCGGGTTTGGTAAATTCGAAGTTTGCCAATATTGAGAAAAATAATGTTGTCGGAATTAAACCTGGATATGATTATAGTGTCTTGGACGATTATGGAATGATTCAAGAAGAAACCGTCGTAAATGATAAGATGGTACTCATTGGTAAAATCACTCAAAATTTGGAAGCAACCGGCGGAGCCGGAGGAACATCTGGCTCGAGTCCTTGGATCGATGATTCCGTGACACCGAAAAAGGGACAACTCGGATTTGTGGATAAATCCTTTGTAACCCAGGGAGAAGAAGGATTCAATATTGCCAAAGTCCGTATTCGTGAAGAGCGTATTCCTGCGATTGGTGATAAAATGGCGAGTCGTGCTGGACAAAAGGGTACGATTGGTCTGATCATTCCCGAATCTGATATGCCTTTTACAGCGGATGGAATACGGCCGGATCTCATTATCAATCCACATGCAATTCCTTCGCGTATGACCATTGGTCAATTGGTTGAATCCTTTTTTGGTAAGGCATGTGCAATGTATGGAACTTTCGGTGATTGTACCGCGTTTCAAGTGAAGGGATCCAATTATTTCAATTACGGGGATTTATTGGTGAATATGGGATATCATTCAAGTGGAAATGAAGTAATGTATAATGGTATGACAGGAGAGCAATTACAGGCTGATATCTTTATGGGACCTACTTATTATATGCGGTTGAAACATATGGTCAAAGATAAGATCAATTATCGTGCTACTGGTCCGCGTACTCAATTAACCAGACAAACGGTTCAAGGACGTGCCAATGATGGTGGATTGAGAATTGGTGAAATGGAACGTGACGGGGTTTTGGCACATGGGGCTTCCTATTTCTTGAATGAATCTTTCTTGGTAAGAGGTGACGAATATTATATGGCGGTTTGTAATAAGACGGGCGCAATCGCCATTTACAATGATGCACAGAATCTCTTTTTGAGTCCATTTATTGACGGCCCAATTCATTTCCATACGAATCCCGATGGATCCTTAAATATTAAAAATGTAAGTCGATTTGGTAGGTCTTTCAGTTTGTTACGTGTACCTTATGCGTTTAAATTATTGATGCAAGAATTACAAGCGATGAATATTCAAATGCGAGTGATTACAGAAGATAATGTGGATCAATTGATGAATATGTCTTATTCTGATAATTTGAAGATGGTTGTTAAACCTGATGCGGAAAATCTAGAAGAAGTATTGAAAGAATATTCTTCGATGATCCAAAATAAAACGAGAGAAGCAAATCTTGCAAAAGGAGAAGTATTACCGGTTCCTATGCCAGAAAAGTATGAAGAAGAACTAGAATCAAAAACTGATTTGGAAGAAGGACAAGGACAAGGACAAGATCAAGCACAAGCACAAGAGGAAAAACCGTTAACGCCTGAAGAAAAGGGAACAATGTTACAAAAATTATTGATGGTGGATAAACATACTTTGGCTCAACGGTATAAGAAATACTTGTCTGAGAGAAAAAGAATGGAAGAAGAAACGGGGGAAAAACAACCGCTTATTTTACCGATCCAACCAGGCGATGAAATGTATATTCGTGTTCAAAATCCAGATGGTACTACCAATGTAAGTCCACGATTCCCGGGTGAATTAAATTATTATTTCAGTTTATTGAGTGAATCGAAAAAGTATGAATTGCTTGTGAAACCAGAGGCAGATCAATTACGGATTTTAACATTAATTGCAGAGAGAGAAAAAGCAAAACAACAGCAAATGCAATCAAGTCCTTTTTCTCTAGGTCAAAGTCAAGGTCAAAGTCAAGGTCAAAGTCAAGGTCAAGGTCAAAGTCAAGGTCAAAGTCAAGGTCAAAATGAAAATTCAAACATGGAAGAATCACCACCTTATGCTTCTGTATCTCCTAAATATACTCCAATATCTACTGAGGTGATTGTTTCAAATGAAAATAAATTTGAACCCAAACCTAGTATTTTAACGGTAGAAGAACCCAAAAAAGTTGAAGAGGAAAAAGAAAAAGGGGAAGTAAGTGAAGGAAATAAATCATCTGAAGAAACACCAAGTGGAGAAACAAAAAAGATTACATTGTAGGTGAACCGAACGTTACCCTAAGACCCCTCCCTTGTCCATTCGGGAAGGTATAATTTTTACACCAATGCACATTAAAAACACCCACTTTGTGGGCGGTTATGAATGGCTTGGAACGGTTACTTTGCGCATTTTAAATGCGCAAAGGTGTAAAATTTGACGCGCGAGTTCTACAACTATTTATACAATGATATTATGCTTCGCAAAATATGATTGTCTATTTTTGTAGATTTTCGCGCGCCAAAACTTTAATCAATGGAGTTGGTGTAGGGCGTAAGCGAAACGGAAAACCCACAGTGAACTCTCACTGAACCATTATTCACTAAAGATATACTAGAGATACACTACCCCCTACAAGAAAATTGAAAATCTTTAATTCCTTCTTAAATTATATAAAGTTATATCGATATATATTATTAATCCAAAAAATGTCCGCATCATCAACTGCCATTCAAAATACAAGCAACAGTACCTTTGTCAATTCCATTTATACAGCAAGAAAAATTTTGCTTGAATTAATGGAAGAACAAGGATACAATGTCGAGGATTACTCCCAGTTTAGTTTCAATGAACTAACTGCAATGTTTCAAAATAAACAATTGGATCTTCTTTTAGAAAAAAAAGAAGAAAATCCAATAACCAAAAGAAAAAACAAAATTTATATTCGATTTTATCTTGCAAAAGTAATACGTCCGAATAACATTCATGAAATAATCGATGATCTTTATCATATTGAAGAAGTTCTTCAAAAAGAGGATACACTGATGGTGATCATTAAGGATGATATGAATGAAACATTAATGAATGAATTGATACATATTTGGGAAAGCGAGGGTATTTTTGTTGTTGTACAAAGTATAAAACGTCTACAATTTAATATATTAAAACACACCTTTGTACCAAAACATACACTTATAAATTCAATTGAAGTTAGTGAAATGTTAACTAAGTATAATATTACAGATAAGAATTTATTACCAGAAATTTCGCGTTTTGATCCAGTAGCCCAGGCCATTTGTTTACGACCCGATCAAGTTTGTAAGATTGTAAGACCTAGTAAAACGGCTATTGAGGCGCCTTATTATCGTTGGTGTGTTAATGTGGCAATTTAAAGTAACTGATATTTATATATTTTTATATTTTTATATGATTTGTTTTGATTTTCGTAATAATTATATAAAATAATATATATATTACGAAAATCAAAAATAAAAAAACAAAAAAAACAAATGAAACTAAGACAAAACCTGAGTCCAAAAATTATTATAATATTGATGATATTATTTATTATTTTTCTTTACATTTTTTACTTAAGTCCTCATTTTTTAATTTTATATCGACTCATAAAAATAAATCTTATGTTTTTTATTTATGATCTTTATTCCTTATACGGTCTTTATTGGCGTTTTGAACCACAATATTGTTCTCCCATGAAATATGGATTTAAGCCAGTTATGCCACTCGATTTCTATGCCGAATTTAATAAGGCTATTTTTCCACGTATTTCTTCAGGAGATAATAATTTAAACAAAAAAGAAATTATTAAAATATGTGATAGAAATCTACATTGGTTACGAAATAACACAACAACATACTGTAATCCAAAAAAAATCGATATTTTGTATGTTAACACACCAAATTTTAAAGAAAAAATAATGACATACATTAAAAACGATTATCCCTTTGTTATACGTGGTGTGAATCTAACATGTTTTGATACCATGCGATTTGATAATCTTATGAAAATCGCTGGAGAAACTAAAGTATATATGAGTCCAAGTCCAGAAGAAACCTGTCCGGATAATATATTTACTGAACTTAAAAATATAACTGAAAATAAATGTTATATTACTAATTCCACGAATTTATTTCATTATTATCCCGATTTACTTCCAGATTCAGATATGGATATTATTAAAGATCTAATTGATGGTTACATGAAAAATGATAGCAAACAATTGTTTTTAGGAGTGGTAAAAGGAACAGGAACCGCATTACATGCTGCTTATACAAATAACTTTTATTTAATGATACAAGGAGAGAAAAAATGGACTTTTTTCAATCCAAATCAAATCGCCTTATTATATCCAAATTTTCAGAAAAAGGGTATATACATGGCTTCACAATCCAGATTTTTAAAAATTGATAATGACGCTACAAATACAGATTCGTTTTTAGACAAGTTTCCCCTGATTCAATACGCAGAAAGATATGAAGTCGATTTACAAGAAAGAGATATTTTGTATAATCCAATGTCTTGGTTTCATTCGGTTTATAACAAAACGGATATTTCGGTTGCTTGTTCCACAAGATGGTCAAAAAATTTAATATTTCCTGATACAAAATTGTTAAGATATGGAAATATGACTAATCCAGAATTACGAAATTATGTGAAAGAGATCTATATGAATACTGGTATCTTAGGTATATCACAAATTGATGAGCATAAACATATGATTGGAGAGAATAATCCTGATGTAATACCTTATTGGGATAAATATACAAATGATTCACATAAACTATGTAGTGATAAAGATTGTTCTTTAAATTGGCATAAAGACATAGTACATAATGTATAATAAATTAGTAATAATCAATTCAAAATACAAAAATACAAAATGAATAAATTAACTGGTGGAATAAAACCTTTTTTAATCGGATATGGACTATGGGGTGGAGTCGGATTTTATCGTGGAATGGAAGATTATTGCAAAAAATATTATATTGAAAATAAAATATATAACAATGATTCAAAATATTACAAAAAACCCCAATTTTATTATTTGAGTTGTTTGGGTAATTCCATTTTTTATTTAGGTATGTATATGTTTCCTGTATCACTCCCTCTTCAAGTGGTTAATGAATTATTTAGATTCGAAAGATACATTCGAAATATTCAGGATGATAATGAATAAGTCAGAGAAGGAAATCATTTATTTCTATACATATCGGTTCAATAAATAAAGATCAACATTTGCAATGAAAAAATAAAACAAATACAATTTCCAAATATGATTGAACCATTCTGATTTAGTATAATTATAGGCTTTCAAAAATAATATCAAAAAAGTTACAAAGGTAGGGGCTAAAAATCCGATCACTAAATATCTCATTCTTGTTGAAAGATGTAACATATTCGCAATTATTAAAGAAAAAACGTTCATGAGTCCTAGTCCAATAGGGGCAAAAAAGGTATAAGGAACATAATCAAAATTTATTTTTTTAGGATTGAATCTTGATACAAAAAAGAAAAAAGGAGCAAAGACTAAAAAGGATGAACCAATTACAAATGCTCTTAAATATTCATTATACATATTTATATAATATTGATAATATAATACAAATATAATACAAATATAATACAAATATAATACAAATATAATACAAATATAATACAAATATGGAAAATTCTAATATAAATAATATTATTTTATCACCTGAGCAACTAGATGTTCAACTTCAACAAATAAAAAAATATAAAAATAATACGGAACAATTAACATCTCAATTGAACCCTATTTTAGAAGAATTTCAAAACGCTTATGTTAATTATCACATGAATCCTACCAATAATGAAACAGAACAAATATTTCAAACTGCAAATTCTAATATGCAGTCACTTAATTCTCAACTTTTTTCTATTGATAACTCAATTCAACAAAACATTCATACCATTGATAAAAATTTAATACAACTTAATAAAATGATACAAAAAGCAAAAAACGAAAATCAAAAATTAAATAGGATGTATGATAGAACAAACTCAAAACAAGAAGGTTCGGTAGGAATGGTTTATGAATTCAATCAAATTTATCATCGCGATTATTTAACAAATATCAATCTTTTTATAGGAGTCATTTTATCTCTCTATGTAACTATTAAAATGTTTGGAGATCGAAAAATCGATTAGAAAAAATCTTGAGTAAAAAATTTTTATTTTTTTTATTATTTGCTTTCATAAAAAGTTAATAATGAATTCCTCTCTATTTAATATAAAATTTCCATCTTTTTTTCCATTTGTTTATTTTAATTATAAAAATTCAAAAATTAAACATAATAATGATAATAATAATAATGATAATAATGATAATAATGATAATAATGATAATAATGATAATAATAAAATAAATATTCATCCTTTTTTAAAAAAACAAAATCTATCAACTTTTTGTTATCCACTTTTTGTATCAAAAA
>Ga0214917_10007299_pt1 | contig 11229 bp, 10 predicted proteins | sample LL_1208_BB_MetaG_FD_177983 | JGI IMG/M metagenome (GOLD analysis project Ga0214917, IMG submission 177983) | Freshwater microbial communities from Lake Lanier, Atlanta, Georgia, United States - LL_1208_BB | ecosystem: Environmental > Aquatic > Freshwater > Lake | place: USA: Georgia | collected...
TACGGCTATACTTTTACGGTGCCTAAGTAATTAGGTACCAGGAGAATTCGCCTAGTGGCCTATGGCGCGCGCTTGGAAAGCGCGTTGGGTGCAAGCCCTCGGGGGTTCGAATCCCCCATTCTCCGCCATTGTGTTGCCTTGTATTCATTGGGATGTAGACCCATTTTGTGCTCCTTATATGTGTTGTATGTGCACTTCGATGTGCAGTTCGTTATTTATTTTGTTCTTTTGCTTTGTTTAGTACTGAGGTTAGAAGTTCGACAGCTTCGCGCTGCACTGTAGGCGTGACGTGTGAGTAGGTGTCCATTGTCACGGTGATAGTTGAGTGCCCTAGGCGTTCCTGGACAATCTTTGGATTAGATCCATTAGCCAGCATCAAAGTTGCGTGTGTGTGACGAAGAGTTTTTAGTGTGAAGTGCGTCAATTCCACTTTTGTAACTCCATCGACGGCTTTCTCCACTGCCCTAGAGAACCTGGCACCAACATCATTAGGTACACGTAGTTCATTGTTTAGAGTCCCAAAAATGTAAGCGCTGGAAGAAACATACGCAGGACCAAGTTCCGCCCTAGTTTTCTTGTATTCCAACAACGCTGAAACAAGTTCTGCATCCAGTTCTAGATTCCTATCCCTGTTTGTTTTAGTGCGCTTGACTCCCCTACTGACACTTGGATCAGCAGCACGCCTAATTGATAAGCGTGAATTACCAACATCCAGATCAGACCATTGAAGAGCTATAGCTTCACTCCTCCTAAGCCCGGTTTCTATAATCAAACGCCAAAGTAGATGGAGGTCATCTTCTTGCTGTTCGTTGAACTCTAGGAAAGCCACGAGCTGTTCCGCAGACAGTGTTTGCACTTCCTGTTTTTGTGCCCTTATATTTGCTGGGCTAGGTGGCTTTACTATCCGCTTTTGCTTTGCCGGATTTGTAAGTATCAAGCCATCTTCAACAGCGAGATCGAGAATCTTGCGCAAATTTTGATGCACCTTATTGATGGTGTTTTCTGAAAGTACACCGCCAAAGTCTTTGCCATCTTTCCTACCTTTAGCGCGAAGTTCTTGATACAGGGATTCGATATCTTTTGCAGTTATGGATTCCAAAGGCTTATCCCCCAGTGTTGGCAGAACGTGGTTGCGAAGATTCTTGTCGTAACCCTGAATAGTTGAATTAGCCAAAGTCAGTGAGGAAAGCCATTCCTGGGCATATTCCTTGAAGGTGGTTTGAAGCGGATTGGAAACTGGCTTCTTTACCTGGCGATTGAACTCCGCTAAGAAACTTTGTGCTTCATTCTTAGTCTTGAAGGTCCTTGAGGTGCGCTGGCTATCGCTTGCTTGAGCACGCCACCTTTTAACCCCTGATTTAGTCACATAGGAGTAAACCGAACCATGGCTCTTTCTAGCTGGCATCTTTAACCTCAAACTTCTGAGGAAGAACACCCAAACTACGAAGTAAAGGAATACGCAAGATCTTCTTGCGAGTGCCAACTTTGAGAGTCTCGATTTGTCCGGAATCCATTGCCTTCTTAACTGTCTTAGGGTCGAGTCCTAATAGCTCTGCTGCATCTTTGACAGAGATGATTCCTTTGTCATCTGCCAAAGCTTGTTCTAATGTCATTTTGTATACCTCTTCTGTTTGGAGTATGTATTACCTATACTATACCCGTGATGTTTGAGGTATGTCAATACCCTTGCTGTTTTGGGTGTGTCATAATAGGTTCATGACTTCAAACTTCAGAATTTCTAAGTCCGATAAGCCAGATGGTTTACTAGTTCCATTCGGACCTCTGGATCCAGATACAGGTTGGCAGCTAACAATCCCAAAGACTTTTACTAGAAAGGTTTGGTATGGGCACCTGGGATTGGATGTAAGAATCTCCTTCATCTTTACAGGGCAGAAAGTAGAGATTCGGTCATTGAGCGTGAATTCAGAAGGTCAAGAAGTAACAAGCCGGTCACTTACCCAACTTTCATTGCCAGAAGTGATTCATGAAGCTACATTGAGCGCTATTCCAGATTCACAGAAATGGGAGCTAAGCACTAAGAAGACAAGGCTTCAATACGGTCCCGTAGATAGTAAGAGCCTTTTTGTAGCGCAACTTTATTGGCTGGAACACGTGTCTAGTGGCGCACCAAGAGCTGCGATTATGGAATATCTAAACGCACCAAGACCTACTGTTAATCAGTGGTTAAGAGAATTTAAGAAGTTCGGGTTCATCCCCAGTTAGAGAACTCATCCGTATCATCAGGTTTCAGCAATTGCCAGATAATGATTTCAATAATGTTTCAACTTACCCGCGACTATGCGCCACCCCTTTGGCAAAGTCTTTGGTTTACCAATGACAATCTTTCCCGAATCTTTCGGGTTGAGCTTGGCGTTTGAAAGATTAGCATTAGTAATGTTAGCGCCATGAATAGATGTGGTTGTTAAGTCACAGTAAGAAAGAACTGCCGAATTCAAGTTAGCGCTTCTCAAGCTTGTGCCCTTGAAATTTACGCCGTAAAGATTTGCAAAAGCCAAATTGGCTTCAGGTCCAACCAGGTACCCTCTAAAGATGAGCCAATTGCTCGGTAATTTAGCTGTTACCCCAATTAGCGATCCTGATCGAACGCCCCTTAGCACTGCATGCTGCATGTCTGCGCCGGTTAAGTCAACTCCGTAAAGGTTTGCGTTTATCATATTCGCGCCTACCAAGTTAGCTCTACTCAAGTCTGAGCCACTAAAATCAGCTGACTCCAGTTTTGCCTTAGTAAAGATTGCTTGACTCAAATCAGAATTAGAAAAGTTGGACTTGTATAAATTTGCCTCGCCCAAATATGACCTTGAAAAATCAGAGCCACTCAGGTTCAACCTGGATAAGTTGGTGTACCCCAGATTCGCATTCGCTAGCCTAACATTTGTGAAGTCACAACGGTCAGGTAAAAAAGTGTTTGGCGATGAGAGCAATCGATCTACGCAAGAGCGATCATATGCGTTAGCCTGCAAAGACGGAAATAGTAGACAGAGAAAAACAGCAATTGAGAATATGGCTGATTTACGTTGACTAGCTCTAGCCATTCACGACACTCCTATTTCTGTCACAGACACCCAGGTTTATGAGCCTAAGACTTGACGGACACAATGACAATCAATCGTGATTGTATTCTCTTTTATTTAGATAAGGATTATTCCCCATCTACAACTCCATCAGGCTCGCCAGTTTCTTGCAATCCGTCAATGATTGCCTGAATCTCATTCAATGCAGATTGAAGGCTGTCAGCAATCTCTTGGGCAATGATGTCTGGGACAGGTAAGTCTGCTGCATCGATAATGGAATCGTCTTTTAGCCAGAATATATCTAGGTTGGTCTTATCTCTGGCAATAATTTCTTGATAAGTGAACTTCTTGAACCTATCTGTCTCTACTCTTTGGTTGCGAGCACCTGCTTTGAATGCCTGGACAAACTCTTCCAAATCAGTTCGTCGCATTGGCTTGGTCTTCTGAGTGAAGTGCATGTTTGTTCTTAGGTCATAAACCCATAGATCTTTAGTCCAAGGGTCTGAGGATGCCTGTCGCTTCTCAAAGAACACCACGTTTGCTTTCACACCACCTGCATAGAAAATACCTGTTGGAAGGCGAAGAATTGTGTGAACCTCAAATTCCTTCAGCCAGCGCTTACGGATAGTTTCTCCAGAACCGCCTTCAAACAAGACGTTATCTGGCAATACGACAGCAGCCCGCCCATTGATTTCAAGAATGGTGTTGATGTGTTGGATGAAATTGAGCTGCTTGTTGGAAGTGGAAGTCCAAAAATCAGTTCTCGTTATCTCGAGGTCAGACTTGGTCATTTTGCCGTCTGCACCAACAACGACGTTTGAGGACTTATTTCCAAAAGGTGGATTCGCCATAACTACGGAGTATCGATTACCCGTATCAGCTGCAAGTGAGTCTCTTAGCTCTATCGGACTTTGCCCATTAGGCGAAACCATTCCATGCAGAACCATGTTCATGGACGCGAGACGAGCGGGACCATTGCTGAGTTCTGTGCCACTTACAAATCGGGTTTGAAGGTGAGTTCGTTGCTTTGGGGTCAAGTTGGTTAAATGAGCCACGTGTTCGTAGGCAGAAAGTAGGAATCCACCTGAACCTACAGCTGGATCGTGCACTGTATCTTCAGGAGTCAACTGCAAGCAATCAGCCATAGCAGCGATTAGCGGTCTAGGAGTGAAATACTGCCCCGCACCTGACTTCATGTCTTCAGCACCTTTGGCCAACAAAGCTTCGTAAGCATCACCTTTGATGTCGACGCCAGTACCAGACCAGTTCTCTTTATCAATGAGTTCGACAATCAATCGTTTCAGCTTGGCTGGGTCTTGAATCTTGTTTTGAGCCTTGCGATAAATAGTTCCAAGGACACCGGTCTCTTTGGAGAGCGTCTCAAGAATTTCGTTGTATGTATGCTCGAGTTCAGCACCGTCAGCATCTAATAACCTTTGCCATGAACAAGAATCAGGAACTATCTTCTCGGGCTTCAGCGGGTTCTTAGCGCGCTCTTCAGCCATCTTAAGAAATAGCAAATAAGTCAGCTGATCGGTGTAATCAATAGTCCCAACACCATCATCACGAAGCACATTGCAGAAAGACCACAACTTGTCTACAAGCTGTCTAGCGCTCGTACCAGCAGCGAGTTTCTCCTCATTTTCTCGACATATCTTGCAGTCAATTTGAACGGACATTAGTTTTCCTTAGTTAGTTGCCCTGCGAATGCCGCGTGTAATAACGACCTTCTCAGATTTTCATGCTGGTCTATAAGTTCTTCTATCTGGTTATCCAAGGAACCAAGTCTAGATAGTTCCCCATCCACAAACTTGACGATGGACCTTTGTTCATCCAGCGAAGGGACTGCGATTTCCAAAGTTTTCAAGGTTCTAAGTACAACACGTCGAATGGCTGTACCAGATTTCATGCCGAGAGCTTGCTCAAGCACTTCAGGAGACCTCAAAGACAACTTCAAAAACTCAGGGGTGATTAGGCTCGAATTTGGGCGCAAAATTGCTAACGAAGACAATACAACAAAAGGCTCTGTGGAAGAAACCAAGGCGACCTTGCCTACAGTTCCATCCTTCGAGAATAATACGTCTCCAGGTTTTGGACTACATCCGCTACGTTCAAGTTCCAGAAAGGAATCCTCGTTTATGTATTTACAGTTTTCAAAATCAATTCCACTATCTTGCAGATCTCTAACAGTTATGTAAGGAAATCCTCGTTCAACCGTCTTGGGAGAGAAGTGGCTGCCATCTGTGATTAAGGTGCACAATTCCGACAACGAATAGAGATCACCATGCCCACTAACATTATGGTGAAGTAAAGAACGAGATAGAGATTTTAGAAGCAATTTCAGCTTTACAAGGCTTTCTCTAGATTTCTCTAACTTGTAGAGTTGGACGTCTAGTTGCTCAACGATTCGTCTCTGATCTTCTAAAGAGGGTAGAGGCACCTCCATTTTGGGTAGTGCTCTTGTTTGAAGATTCATAACGGTGGTGCCAGAACCGTGTGCCTTCATGAACTGTCTAGCTATGGGGCTTTCTAAGAAGTACTTTAGGTAAAGCTTAAGAATCTTCGTTTCATCAGGTATCAATTTTGTTATGTGGTGCGTAAAAACCACTTCGCGACCTGCCACTGATGATGGAATAACAACCGGAGCTCCAAGCACATCTTTTGCACTTGAGAGATCTGTGTTCGCTATGACTAAGTCACCTGGGATCAGTGTTACATTCTTTTTGCTAGGTCCGGAATAATATTTAAAACCGTCGTCCCGAAAACCTCCGCCTTTTCCAATATTCGCCAGATTAACCATGGGTGTAGCATCCGAATCTGTTGTCAAAACAGATTTTGAGTAACTGATTCCTCGAAAAACAAAATCAACAACATCACCCATCAGAACCCACGGGAATGCGCCACTCTGATCAGTCATGCGCTCAAAGCCTGGTTTAGATCTTGAAGCACTGCGACTGGATTTTTGAATTCTTGTGCGAATCCGTATGTGCCACCGTGTTCTGGGAATGGTGCTTTATCAAGGTCATCTACTTCAAAAGTAACCGAAGTGCAGATGGTGTTTTTGATGTTGTCTAGCCACCACATTTGTTGTTCTGTGAAGGTTGCTCCAGCTTGTTGTTGTTGAGCTAACCAGTTGAGATATCTGGCTTCAACTACTTCTTTGAATGGCACTAATTCAGGCATGACCCCAAGGCTATATCTAACTAGTGACACAAGGTCTGCAGTTGAGTTAATCATAGATTTATTGGTCCTATTTAACGCCAGATAGGCTTGCCAAATCACTTTTGGAGTCCACTCTGGGTGTGGCTCTCTAATGGCTTCTATGAGGCTCTCAAGCTGTTTATAGGTTACTTTTGCACCCTGTCTTTGGCTGTATAAAAGTTGAATTGCTTCAATTTGATCTTTGTTTTCTTCCATGTATTTTTGCCAGGATTCAACGACAAATTTAGCCTTTTCGGTGTCTATGACACCACCTGCTCCAATAAGAATATCTGGAGTTGTCTCATCGACATAAATGTAAATGCTCCTGTTTATGGCGACCAGTTTTTGTCTAAGAGTTGGGTTGGTGGCTAGCGGTGCAGCGAGTTGTTGGATGAATTGATGAATAGCGTTTTCAGGGGCTTCATCTGATGCATCAATTGCTTCTTGGATGAGATCTTGGTTGCTGGCTTTGATTAACTGACCCGCTATTTCTTCAATGGAAGTTCCTGATACTTCTTGAATTTCTTGTCTTTGCTCTGGTGTTAACTGGCGACTAATCCTGGAAAGCCTTGAGGCTAGAGTTAGTGCTTCATCTTGGGTTAATTCGTGGTTGGCAGTCTTCTCTAAAAGGCGTTCTATAGATTCAGACTTTGTTCTATCCAGCACTGTTACGTCGTTGAATGGGTGCTCTGTTACTCCAACAGCATCGACAATTACAAAGCGCTCTTTGTGTGTTGCGTCTTCGGTAACTCTCTGGAATTCAGCGTCATCGATGCTTCTGGCACCTCGACCCTTCATCTGCTCAAAGTAAGTTCCAGATCTGATGTCTCGCATGAAGAAAACACATTCAAGAGGTTTAACGTCAGTTCCAGTGGCGATCATGTCTACTGTTACTGCAATACGTAAAGACGCATCGTTTCTTAGCTTCTGCAGCAGTTCTTTAGGTGATTGGGCTGTGTAGGTGATCTTGGCTATGAAGTCATTGCCTGCACCAAATACTTCTCTAGCTATGCGCACTATTGAGTCAGCATGGGCATCGGACTTAGCGAAGATAAGAGTCTTAGGCACTTTTGTTCTACCTGGGAATATCTCAGGCATCTTGTCTTTGAAAGTCTGAAGCACAAGCCTTATTTGATTAGGATTTTCAACTGCCCTATCTAGTTCGCTTGGCTTGTATTCAAGGTCTTGACCTAATTGCTCTAACTTCTCTTCGTTTGTTCTCTTATCAATTGCTGGGACTATTGAACCAGCCTCAATAGTGCCACCTTGTTCAGTAACCTGAGTCTTTATTCGATAAACATCAAAGTCAACGTTCACACCATCAGCAACGGATTCAGGGTAGGTATATTCACTCACTAAGTTCTGTTGGAAGAAGCCGAAAGTCTGCTTGGTTGGAGTTGCAGTTAGCCCAATGACGTGAGCATCGAAGTATTCAATTACATTGCGCCACAAACCATAGATTGACCTGTGACATTCATCCACGATAACTAGGTCAAAGGCTTCTGGTGGAAGTGCCGGGGAATAGACAGCTTCAACAACTGAGTTAGGTGTGTAGTTGTCTAATTGGGGATCATCAACATCTGCATCCGGGATAACATCCCCTTTTAGCCCAGCCCAAACGCGTTGAATGGTTGAAATAACAACGCTTGCAGATTCAGGTAAACCAGCTGTACCTAACTTCTCAACTACATACAACTCTGTGAACTTACGACCATCATCAGGAGTTCTATAGTTAGCAAATTCTGAAAGTGTCTGATCAGCCAGGTTGTTTCTATCAACTAGGAAAAGTACTCTCTTGAATCCACCAAAGTTGATCAGGCGATAGCTTTCAGTAACTGCCATGCGAGTTTTACCTGCACCGGTAGCCATCTGAACTAGAGACTTGGAGTAGTGATCATTCTTCAGGCAGTTTTCAATAGCAGCAATTGCTCTTTTAGATGCTGGTCTAAGTCTTGTTTCAGGATCCGCGTCATACAAATCCAAACTTGGAAGGTTTTGAACTTTGCCTCGCCAAGTTCTAGTGTCGGGTTTTGCTTTAGCATCTCTTATCCATTCAGCTAAAGTTTCAGGCTTCTGGAAGTTGAATATTTTTCTAGAGCGAGGTCTAGGGTCATAGTAATTGGCAAAGTAAATCTCAGTGGATGTCGCTACAAATACAAATGGAAGAACATCATTAGGTGCGAATATCGCAGTTCTTCTTTGACCTTCTGTCAGGTTTTGAGCGTATCTAAGAGCCTGAAATTCAACTTCAGCCAAGTTGGTTCCAGCAGGTTTAGCTTCAATAACACCAACAATCTTGGCGTCGACATAGAGAAGATAATCGACTCGACCAGCTTCTTTAGCTACATAAACTTCGCGAATAGCAACGCCTTGGGCGGCGCTCAGGTCTGTTTCAGCGCGATCCTGGACAACCCACCCAGCCTGAGCAAGATTGGCATCAATAACCTGCCTGGCTCTCTGCTCTGCTGGAAGCTCGTTTGGACTCATTTCATAAGCCTACTGGTGATGCAATTTGACAACAAAGGTAAGAATCGAGCCAGAGGTACCTAGAAACATGAGTAAGCTACGAGTTTTAGTAGTCCTCAGGATTGAGCCATGTTTTCTTCCTGTTATCAGGAAACACCCATTGAATAAAAGGGAACAAGGAATTCTTATTGAGCAGTACTAGATCACTGTTATTAGAACGAATTGAGCTTTTTGAGTGTTTTTGCTTATTGTTTATGACACTGTTATCAGATGGTTTGGTGTTCCTGATTGGGGTTGCTAGCCTTTGATAATGGACAAATCAAGTTGGTTGGCTACAAAATTGAAGCAAAATTTGAGCCTCGGTCTTCAGCGTACAGCTTCAATGTTTATCGCTTTGTTAGTCAGCTTTTCGCTATCTGGATGTTCAGGAAGAGATAGTTCGGCTGAGCTTGGATCCGCGGCTGGGGACTGGCTAGTCAATGGAGATAGTTTTTACGATCCATCTGGTAGCGCTGCTAGCATAGACGCTTTGTGTGAAAGCAACTATCAGGCTGACTCTAATCGGGTTGGAAACAAAGCCTTGTACATCGAAACATGCAAGAATGCTTTTTTCAAGGCTCAAAAAGATACGAATAATAATTACGTAGAGCCTGCGCCTATTCAGCCAACCTCAGACCCTAAAGATCAAATGCCTCCTTACTGGAAGCCAACAGTCGAGAACATGATTCTTTGTGCATCTGACCGTTATTCTTGTGAGGGATGGAACCACCCGGTAAGTTATGAAAATACTTTTGGGGTAAACGCATCCAAAATTGCTCAGAAACTAGTGGATTTGGGTTTATGTAGCGACATAGATAGATATGACGAAACAAGTGACGAAAATTCTTCCCAATGTTACATAGATGATCAAGGAAACCGCTTAGAAGTTATTACGAATGACAAAGACATTCAGCTGCGACTTGCTTACAACCTCGGCTATGAGAGAAAAATGGTCCTAAAAGACGGACTTATCGTAATGGTTTCGACGACGGATAGACCTGAACTAATAGACCAGATAGGTCCAGCAATAGGTGGTCAGGTAGTTTCTCTTGGATGAAAGCTACTGCCTCAAGTCGCGATCAACTGAGCATCACTAACACCTGACTACTCGCTATTTTCACCCGAATTAACCGGTGCCCGTTTTTGTTTTTGAATTTCAGAGCTAGGTTTTTGTAGCCCAGAAAAGAGATCTAGGGTTTGGATTAAAGTTTCGTCAGAATCAAGTGTTGATTGTGATAGGGCTTGATCTATAGATGCTTGATACTTTTTAGCTGTTTTAGGGTCTATATCTGGAGTTATCCCTAGTTGAGTCAGCTTTAGATAGCCGATTGCCGCACATGCTTGTTGATCGAGTAGACGATAGATTACTGAATCCATGGAAGCGAACAATTTTTGATTAGCCCAAGTGGTTTCCTCCCAACGTGCTTCTAAAGCCTCCCATACCGAGACCCGGCTTATATCTGCGATAGAGCGAAGATTCAGCTTCTTCCGGCGACCTTTACGCAGTTGGCTTTCAAAGCGATAAATGCCTTCCTGGACTTGAATATGCTTGACCGCTAGTTCAGCAGTCTTGTTGTAGAGCATCTCCTTGCCACTCCTCTTGGTTTGGTGTGAGACTGACCAACCGTCTTGCCGACTCTTTATTGTGATGTGGCTGGTTTTGCCAAAATGCGGAATGTTCTGCAACATAGACCTAAAGGAGCTGTCAGGTAAGTTGAAGTTCCTTGCAACGTCTATCCTGCTAACCCTGACATGCTCCTGCCAGTTATTGAACAAAGGCTTGTCTGGTAAAGCCTTATTCCAAACCTCTGATGGTGCTACTTCAGCCTTGATAGCTTCTAAAAAGAGAAGTATTTCAGTAGAAAGTAAATCAGGGTCAAGAAGAGATAAAGGATCGCTGTGAATAAGTTTGGCTGCATTTAGAGAGAAATAGCAGCGTGTATCAATAGTGTTTATCGTGATACTGACAACCTGACCCTTGTAGTCATACTTGCGAGTAAATATTGAATACTTATTGCCCTTTTTAGAGGTTCTAGCTGTTTCACGCCATTCCTGATTTATCTGATAATCATCAGGAGCAACATAAACCCAGAACTCCAAGGTATCTATACCCCATTGAGAATCGCTTATATCTGGGTAAATGGTTTGAGGGGATGATTGCGCATGATTCTCTTCTGTTAGATAGACATTGCCGGGAAATTTTTCTTCTTGGTAGACCATTACTTGATCACCTCAAAGAGAGTCACTTTGAGCGTATGTGCATGCGGTTGTGCAATAGCTTCTAAAACCTTAGTTAAAGGCTTGAGATAGCAGTTGCTTTGCCTTGTTGGTGTTGCGCTTAGTTTCCTGTTATTTACTAGTATTTGGCTTAGAAGGGTGTAGAGGTTTGCGCTGTTCGAATCCCCCATTCTCCGCGCTCCTCGAAAGAGGACGTTTCGCAAATGAGACAGCGATAAAGCCCCAGAGCAATCTGGGGCTTTATCACTTTTGA
>Ga0214917_10007300_pt1 | contig 11226 bp, 12 predicted proteins | sample LL_1208_BB_MetaG_FD_177983 | JGI IMG/M metagenome (GOLD analysis project Ga0214917, IMG submission 177983) | Freshwater microbial communities from Lake Lanier, Atlanta, Georgia, United States - LL_1208_BB | ecosystem: Environmental > Aquatic > Freshwater > Lake | place: USA: Georgia | collected...
GAACCGGTCAGTGCCCTTGATGTCTCCGTCCAGGCTCAGATCGTCAATCTCCTGATGGATCTTCAGGAAAAACTCAACCTCACCTACCTGTTCATTGCCCATGACCTGGCCGTGGTGGAACACGTCAGCGATCAGATCGCCGTCCTCGAGCATGGCAAACTGGTGGAACAAGGGTCCGCCGAAAAGATCACCACCCAGCCCACCCACCCTTATACCCAGCGTCTTCTCTCCTCCATTCCCTCCCTCGCCTGACCGAATCTCATCTTCACCCTAATCTTCACTTAAACCATGCACGCACTGGAAATTCGAAATTCCTCGGATTTTCACAGTGATCTCCCCCAAGCCTGGATCACCAAGCCGGGCCGATCCCCCGTCCTTCAGGTCTACTCGCCCCGCATCTCTTCCCTAATCCAACTGCAAAAAGTTCACGGGGGCCGGATTTTCAAACTCACCCTTCGTCCATCCTCCCCTTTTCACCTACGCTTGGGGCAGAGTTTGGTTGTCACCAGCGACTCCCGCACGCTCCCCGCCAGGGAACGCACAATTCCCCGACTCAGGATTCGTGCCGGCCCCGCCTTTGGCACGGGAGAGCACGCCACCACCCATCTCTGCCTGCGGTATTTGACACGCTTCCTTTTGCGCGCCCCAAAAAAGAATTGTAGGGCTTTGGATCTCGGATGCGGCTCCGGCATTTTGGCCCTGGCTTGCGCCCGTTTGGGCTCCCATGCGGAGGGATGGGACAACGACGAATCCGCTATTCGCGAAGCCGAACGCAACGCTCGCCTTAACCGACTGACCGGAGGGGCACGTTTCCGCCAAGCCGAAGCCCTTCGCGCCGCTCTTCCGCCCGCCGATCTGATTTTGGCCAATCTATATGACTCCCTCCTTCTTCAGCTTCTTCCCCGGCTCGACAAACACCGCCGTTCAGGCACGACGCTGATTCTCTCCGGCATCCTACGTGGGCAGGAAAATGCCGTCATTCGGACCGCCCGCAAACTAGGTTGGAAGCTCCAGCGCCGAGGCCGCCTTGGCCGGTGGTTCTGTCTTCAGTTCGGCCACCAAGAGAAAAAGAAAAGAACCCCCTAACGCCCCAGTCCCGGCAGCCACATTCTCCGCTCCAACTGTCGAGACACCACCACGATGACGGACACCAGCACCAGATAAACCGTGGCGGCAAACAGGTAGGCCTTGAAAAACTGGAAGTTGGTCGAAGCCAACTCCTGGATTCGGGCAAAGAATTCTGTGTACTGAATCAGGAAAGCCACCGAACTGTCTTTCAGGTTCCCGATGCACTGATTGGTCAAGGCCGGAACCGAGGAGCGCAAAACCTGCGGAAGAATGATGAGCCGGAAGATCTGAAAATGTCCAAATCCCTGCGCCTGGGCGGCTTCGATTTCGGCGGGATCCAGTCCGTGGAAGGCCGTCGTCAAATATGCGGCATTGTAAGCCGCCACGTTCAGGGTGAAGCCGATGACCGCCACCCAAAAAGGCGGGATCTTCAGCCCCCACTGGGGCAATCCGTAGTACATGAGAAAAAGCAGAACAATCAGAGGGGTGCCGATGAAAAAGGAAATATAGGCCCGGGTGACGGTTTGGATGATTCGACGGCGGCCGACGGACAGATAAAAAACCACCACCCCAAACAAGAGCCCCGTCACGCTGATGACCACCGTCAACTCCAAGGTCTGACGCAACCCCGCCAGAATCAGGGGAAGTTGATCCAGAAGATCCCGCTGGAAGGATGTCCAGCCTCCCATGCCGTTTACTCCTTCCCCCCAAAAAACGTCCGCACCCGGGGATCCGCATGATCCCGGGCCAGATGCCGAATCTTTGCCTCCGCCCGAACCACGCCCCGATCCAAAAAGACCACCTTCTCGGAAATCTGGCTGGCCAAGGCCAGATCGTGGGTGACACAAAGCATGGTGACCCCTTCCCGGTTCAAACGAGTGAAGAGTTCAGCCACCTCCCTCACCATCACAGGATCCAGGGCCGAGGTCGGCTCGTCGAAAACCACCACCGCCGGATCCATGGCGAGGGCCCGCGCGATGGCTACCCGCTGTTTCTGACCGCCTGAAATTTGCGCGGGATATTTGTGCCGGTGGGCCTCCATATCGAGATGTTTCAACTGGGCCAGGGCCTTCTCCTCGGCCTCCGACCGTTTCATACCCCGAAGCTTCCGCAAGCCCAACGAAACGTTGTCCAAAACGGTCAGATGCCGGTACAGGGCAAACTGCTGGAAGACGAACCCGATATTTTGCCGCAACGCCCGCACCTCAACGTTCGGCCCAAGGATATTCTCCCCCCGGAAATGAATCTCTCCCGAGGTCGGTTCCACCAAACGGTTAAGACAACGCAGCAGGGTCGACTTTCCACAACCCGAGGGACCCATCACCACTTTTAGATCCCCTTTTTGCACCTCCAAATTGACGCCCTGGAGAACCGTATGGGTTCCAAAGGTTTTCACCAAGTCACGGATTTGGATCAGGGCCATCTTAGTTCGTTTCCATTCCCGGGATCTGATGCCGCCGCTCCAGCCATTGAACTCCGGTCAGGAGAACCCGATAGATGGCGAAATACAGCATGCCAACCGCCAGATAGATCTCGATTCCCCTTAGGGTGGTGGCCGTCAAGGTCATGGCTTGTTTGGTGATTTCCGGAATCCCCACCGTGTAGGCAAAGGGTGAATATTTCAGGATGGAGGTGAACTCGTTGACCATGCCGGGAACGGCAAAACGGAACATCTGCGGCAGTTCGATGTGCAGGAAGACCTGCAACCGGCTCATGCCCATCGCCTCGGCAGCGAGGATTTCCGACCCGTCCACCGAATCCAAGGCACCACGAAAAACCTCCGCCAGGTAGGCAGAGGCAATCAGCCCTAGGCTTAGGGCCATCGCCGGAAGAGGACTGACCTTCAGTCCGAGGCTAGGCAGCCCGAAATAGACCATGAACAGCATCACCAAAACCGGAATCCCCCGGAAGACATAGGTATATCCATCGAGAATCGAAGTCAGGATCGGTGACCCCATCCGGCGCAACCCCGCGACGGCCAAACCCACTGCCATCCCCGTGGCACTACAAACCAGGGTCACCCATAAGGTGTAGACCAAGCCCTGCGCCAGCTGAGCCAGGATATCCCAAAAACTCACGTGTGACGAAATTCCTGCCCTTACTTCATCCGGGCATCAATGATGGCCTTCACTTTTTCCGGTCCGAGTTCCTGCAGGTACTTGTCAAAGTCATCGCGGTACTTGGATCCTTTGGCAAAGGCAAAACCCAGCCGGTCGAAACCGGTGAACACGCGGACACTTTCGATGGGAAGCTTCATTTTGTTCAGGTAGTTGGCCAGCACCGGCTCCTCGACAAAAGCCAGGTCGAGATTTCCGTTCTGCAGATCGGTGATGACTTCACTGTAGGAGGGATAGAGCTTCACCTGGCTCAACGAGTAGTAACCCTTGGGTTCCAGTTCCTTTTTGATCAGATCATTGTAGGCCATCCCCCGGGGGTAGCCGATGGAGTAAGGCTTCAACTGGGCGAGATCGGTGATCTTGATCCCCCGGCTTTTCAACGCCACCAGATGCCAGGCGTTGTCATAGTAGGGCTGGGAAAAATCCATCACCTCCTTGCGCTTGTCGGTGATCGAGATTCCGGAAAAAGCCACGTCCGCCTGCCCGCTGGAGACGGCCCCCAACATTCCCTGCCAGTCGTAGGGGGTGATTTTCATGCTGATTCCCCTCGCCTTGCTATAACCCTCAAACAGGTCCAAATCCGCTCCTTGGATCACCCCACCTTCACTGAAAAGCATGGGAGGCGAGGATGGAGATACGGCCACCTGGATGACTTTTCCGGCAGGACTGCCGGAGCAACCCGCAAAAACCATCACCAAAGAGCCGAGGGACAAACACAAACGAAAGGGAGATTTCATATTCCCTTTCCTATCGGCAAAGCAAAGGGAAAGCGAACCCTTCTTCGAAAAATGCAGGCTTAGTAACGCAAAACCTCACGCAGAGCCGCCGCGATCCGCACCGCCGTCGGTCGGTGGGCTGCCCAAAGATTCGGATGATAAGGGATCGGCGTGTCCTTGGCGTTCAGTCGTTTGGGCGGCGCATCCAAGAGCTCGAAACCTTCGGAGGCCACCCGCGCCACCACCTCCGCCGAAGCCCCACCCCAAGGCCACGCCTCGCCCACGGCCAACAACCTGCCGGTCCGGGCCACACTGGCCAGAATGGTGTCCGTATCCAGGGGTTTCACCGTCCGAAGATCCACCACTTCCGCCTCGTACCCCTCCGCCGCCAGTTCCTCCGCCGCCGCCATGGCCTCATGCAGCATGGCACTGTACGCCACACAGGTCACATCCCGACCCGCCCTTGCCACCCGGGCCCGGAACGCCGGCACCGCCTCGGTGGGCAGGGATTCGGCCTTGAGATGATAATAGAGAAGTTTGTGCTCACAAAAGACGACCGGATCTTCCATGCCGATCGCCTCCAAAAGCATGCTGTAGGCATCCTCTACCGTGGCGGGCGTCATCACCACGAGTCCCGGATAGTGCGAATAAATCGTCTCCATCGACTGGCTGTGAAAAGGGCCACTGCCCGGAGTTCCGCCCGAAGGCAACCGCAAAACCATGGGACAGGGCCGACCGGTCCGCCAGTAAGTCGTGGCGGCATGGTTGAGAACCTGGTTAAGCCCCACGGTTGAAAAATCGGCAAACTGCATCTCCACCACCGGACGCATCCCATCCATCGCTGCTCCCACGGCCATTCCCACCATCGCATCTTCCGAGATGGGGGAATCCATCACCCGGCCGGGAAATTTCTCCGCCAGATTTTTGGTTGCCTTGAAAGCTCCGCCAAAACGTCCCACATCCTGCCCATAGATAAACACCTTGGGATCGTCGTGGAGTGCTTTTTCCTGCGCCGCACGAATGGCCTCGAGGTAAGTGACACTCATTCCTCCGGCAGAGCCTCCGTTGCCCCCTCCGTCACCGTGGCCCGCCAACTCTCCTCAAAAGGATCCGGCACCGGCTCGGCCGAAACCTCCGCCACCACCTCCTCCACCTCCCTTTGCGCCTCCTCTTTCCATTTTTCCCAATCCCGGCCCCGGCCTCTCCCCTTCATTTTTTCCTCCATCACCACCAGACAATCCCGGCCCCGGCTGGAACTCCTCAGCTTTTCGTCCACATACCGGCCGTCGTCATGCTCCCCGTGGCCGCATAGGCGCAACAAGCGCCCCACCACCAGCTGCGGACCGGCTCCATCCCTGGCTCTTTGCACCGCCCGTCCCACCACTTCGAGACAGAGTTCGGGATCCGTTCCATCCAATCCGTGTCCCTCAATCCCGTAGCCTTTGGCCCTTTCCAAAAGATCTGTGCATGCATATTGCCGTTGGTTGGGGGTGGAGTAAGCATACCCGTTGTCCGCCACCACGGTGACCAGGGGAAGTTTTTCCACTGCCGCCAGATTCAGTCCCTCGTGGAAAGAGCCCGTCGAGGTCGCCCCGTCCCCCACGCAAGTCAGCCCCACGCCCCCTTTTTCGCCGCGCATCCTCTTCGCAAACAAAACCCCGACGGTGGCCGACAACATCGCCCCGAGATGGCTGATCATGGGCAGAATTCCACGCGAAAGATCCCCCCGGTGGATGTTCCCGTCGCGCCCCTTCATCGGCCCCATTCGGGACCCAAGGTACGTTCTCACCGCATCGATCAATGGCTCACCGAAAGCCAACCTTCCCGCCATGTCCCGGATCAGGGGAGCAAACACATCCCCCTGCTTTAGGGAAACTCCGCCGGCGGCACTCAGCCCCTCCTGGCCCTTGCCCAAATAAACCCCACCCACAATTCTCCCCGCCCGGTAAAGACTGGCCAATTTGTCTTCCACCGTCCGGGCACGGAGCATTGCTCGTCCCAGGTTCTCCGTGATATCCGTCTTGAGATGGGGGGCGCTCTTCGCCTTCGGCCCGGCCGTTCGGGTAGCCATCCCCCTAACCTACCCCGCCCGGCCCTCCCGCCAAGCCCGCGGGCAGTGAGTTGCAGACTGTCTGGCGGTATGGGAGAACACAGAAGAGATAGCGATTTCGTCTTTAGTTATGGCGGGAACAATGAAGCTTCTCGGCTTGATACGTGGCTAAAGACGAAACCGCCAAAAGCCTAACTAGACCGCCCAACCGGCGTACATTTTCTCCAAAGCCGACCGCAAACCCGCTTCCGTTTTGGGTTCCCCGAAGGCCCCCTGATAGACAGGTAACTTTTCCAGGAGCCGCACCAAACGCCGGGCTAGGGATTCCAGCATCTGACGTTGGAATTTACCCTTGGCCCCGACCCCTCCCCCCAGCAGACCCTTGACCCGGCTCGCCGGAATCACCAAGGCCTCCACTTTTCCTTCCGCTACCACCGTGGCCGAGCGCCGGCCCCCCGTGAGAATGGCCAACTCACCGATCAATTCACCCGCGCCCAGCTTGGCCAACACGAGGGGATCCCGGCCTTGAATCCGCTTCTCCACCCGGGCCCGTCCCGATAAAATCACCAGCAGATCCTTCGGCAAGCCACCCTCCACCACCATGATCTCTCCCTGGGTAAAAACCTTCGGCTTCGCGCCGGGAAAAATCCCCTGCCATCCGCTGCGTCCCATTTTCATCTTTCCCTTTCTACCCGAAAGCCCTTCTCTTCACCAGCCTCACTCATGAATCCCCCCATCTCCAACGGCACCCGGGAACGCAGCCTCCAGATAGCCCTCCTCTTCTGCTTGCTAGATCTGGCACTTATGGGCACCGCCGCCTGCTTTTCCAACTCCGTGACCATCCTCAGCGACCTGCTCAAGGAATTCACCGATTTCCTCTCCGTGCTGGCCGCTTTCCTCACCCTTCGCGCCGTCCAGCGCTCCCCTGATCACCGCTTCACCTACGGCATCGGAAAACTGGAAAATCTCGTGAGCCTTACCATCGGGCTGATCATGCTGTTCTCCGCCCTCTTCGTCTCCTGGCGTGCTTCCGTTCATTTGGCCCATCCCCGCGTGGCTCATGGAACCCTCCCCGGGATCCTGATTTTTAGCCTCTACACCCTCATCGGCTACGGAATCTATTTCCGCACGCGGTTTCTGGCCGGCCGGCAACCCTCCGTCATCATGAAATCCCAGTCCAGTCTGTGGTTCTCCAAAGCCAGCTTTGACGCCGCCATGGGGGCCGCCCTGACCTTGGCCTATCTATTTCGCACCGAAAAATGGAGTTGGTATCTTGACCCGCTCGCTTCCTTGGTCGGCGTCCTGTTTATGCTCCACGCCGCTTGGGCCATGGCCTCTTCCTCGGTGGGAGACCTGCTCGATGCCACCGTAGAGGAGACCACCCAGTTGCGCATCCTCAACCAACTGGTTCGGCATATCGATGATTACGAAAAACTCCACAAGATCCGCAGCCGCCGCTCTGGACCCCATCTCTACTTGGAGATTTTTCTGGAGTTTCACCCCGAACTGAAAATGGCCGAAGTCGACCAGAAGATTCGACACCTGCGACAAGCCATCAGCGAATCCATTCCCGGGGCAAACGTCTCCATCCTCCCCCACGCCCCGTAGCACCTCGCAAAGTTGCGAGGCCGAATCTTTTCCTAATCTTAATCCTAATCCTAATCAAACAACGGTTTACTTTTTCTTCTTAGTGGAAATCTTTGCGCGTCCCCTTGTCAGCCAACCCGACTGGAAATAATCGTCTAGTCCTTTTTCGAGGGTGAACTTCGGCTCAATGTTGAGATCCCGCCGGGTGGCCGACATGTCCGCCTCGGTGTGGGTTTGGTAAAAGGGATAGGGGCAATCGAAATATTCGGGCCTCAACTTCGTGCCTAGGACACGATTCAATCCATCCACCATCTCGTTGAAACTCCTCGGCTGTCCGGACCCCGCATTCCACACCCCGCTCTTGCCCGCCTTCATGGCCGCCAGAGTGAAGGAGACAATGTCCTTCACATAAACGAAATCGCGCCTCTGCTCCCCATGCTTGAAAATTCGGGGCCGCTTGCCCAGCAGCATCTGCCCCGCCAGGTGCCACGCCATGCTGGCCGGCACGCCTTTGTGTCCCTCCCGGGGGCCGTAGACATTGAAATAACGTAACCCCGCAATCTGCCAGGACGGCTCCTCCGCCTGCATTTTACGGGCGAGATTTTCCAACTGCACCTTGGAAAAAGCATAGGCGTTGGCCGGCGCGAGCGGATCCCCAATCCGATTCACTCCGGCTCGAATTCCGTAGGTCGCCGCACTGGAGGCATAGACGATCGGGGTTTTGGCCGGCCTTAGATAATCCAGCAACCGGCGGAACCCCTCCACGTTGTCATGGGTCTGGACCTTTTGATCCAAAAGGGTCGTGTCCGTGATCGAAGCCAAGTGAAACATCGCATCCGGCCTCTTGCCCCCAAACTGCCCCTCCCAATCCAGACGAGAAATATCCGCCGCCACAAAATCGCCCTTAAACCCCTCCAAATTCGGAAAAGAACCACTCCTAAAATCGTCCAGAACCGTCAAGCAAGCGGATGGATACTCCTCCTGGAGGGCGAAAACCAAGTTGGACCCGATAAACCCACCACCCCCTGTGATCCAAATACTCTTCATTGTTTTTAAACTTATATAGATAAAAAGTTATTCCCAAACAGGAAAATCTTCTCTAGAAAAAATAAAGCCAATTCCATATATGGTATCCATGACTCTACTCACCAAGTGTTTAAGATCGGCCAGAGAGATGCAAAAACATCTTCTCAAGACCTGTCTTTTTATTACTTTTTGGTCTTTAGTCACAACTTGTTGGTCCGGCACAGAGATCTCGAAAGGCCCTTCCACCTCTCCTTCTCCCGATACCGTGACGACCTCATCCCTTTTTGGAGAAGACGTGGTCAGCTTGTCAGCCGAAACGGCTGGTCTCTTTTCAATTAACAACTCCAACAATTACCGTTATCTCCCCCAACTCATCACGGTTGGGTGGCAACTGGATGAAATCGGGAATGAGGGATGGAACCGGGGAAACACCGAGTTTCTCTTCAGCGGGATGTATGCCCCTGTCATCCACGGCCCCAATCCTTGGTTTACCGGCGGCCTTTTTGGTCCTCGCTATAACTTCATTCAGGAAGGCTGGCCAGTCATCCCCTATCTCGAATCCCGGGTCGGCTTCATGTTCACCGATGCTACGGGTGCTCCCAACTCCCAAGGCCAGGACTTCTGCTTCAGCTTCGAGATCGGAATTGGGGTACGCATTCCGGTCATGGATCAACTCTCGGTTAATGTGGGCGCCATGTACCAGCACATCTCCAACGGCGGCCTCTCGGAACCGGAACACGAAAATGTCGGCCTAGACTCGATCGGCCCCACCCTCTCCGTTACCTGGGCGTTTTAGCGAGCTGTTTGGCTATTTAGGCCTTAGCCAGACGAGAAATCGGAGGTTTAAAAGTCTCCTCCATGACTCAGGACTAAAAAACCTAAAGGCCTTAAATCTTCCCAACTTATTCACACACAGGTCTTCTTTTTGTAAAACCTTGTCCAACAAAAATTTAAACTTGTTAATTGGTGCTCATTTATGGGCTTTCTAACAACTTGTTGACCTATAGGATTTGCTCCTTCCTATGCTCGAGACTCGCGATCTCCATAAATCCTACTCCTCGGGCGTTTCCCAAGTTCACGCCCTTAGGGGTGTCACCCTGAAAATTCTTCCGGGGGAGATTGTGGCCATCACCGGACCCAGCGGATGCGGGAAAAGCACCCTTCTCCATATTCTCGGAGCCCTCGACACTCCCTCCGCCGGCCAAGCCTACCTCGAAGGTCACCCCCTCCACTCCTTGGATGACGCCAAGCTCACCTCCCTTCGCCGTCTTAAAATCGGCTTCGTGTTCCAATTTTTTCATCTGCTTCCCACTCTTACGATCGAGGAGAACGTCCTGCTTCCCCTTCTCCTCTCCGGCCGGATCAATGCCCTCGGCCAGAAACGTGCCCAGGAACTCCTATCTTCCGTTGGGCTCAACGATCGCTCTCATCATCGGCCCCATCAACTCTCTGGCGGCCAGCTTCAACGCGCCGCCCTCGCCCGGGCTCTCATTCATCAGCCCTCCGTCCTTCTCGCCGATGAACCCACAGGCAATCTCGATTCTGCCTCCAGTATCGCCGTCGTCGAACTCATCACCCAGCTTGCCCGCCAGCAAAAAACCACCGTCGTCCTCGTCACCCATAGCCCGGAGGTTGCCGCCTCCGCCGACCGGCGCATCGCCTTGGTCGATGGCCGGATCCATTCCACCAGCTGACCTTGAACTGGCTTTCCACGCTTCGCATTTTTCTGGCCCATGGCGGGCGCGATTTTCTCCGGCACAAAACCCTCTCCCTTCTCAACCTGCTCGCCCTCTCCGTGGGCGTCGCCGCCATTGTGGCCATCCAAACAGTCAACGAAACCGCTCTCCGCTCCTTCCGGGCCTCCCTCGACCTCGTAGCCGGTCGCCCTGATTTCACCATCGAGGGGCAAGGCTTTCGGCTCCCTGAAACCCTCCTCACCACACTCCGTCAGGACCCCTCCGTCCGGGAAGTCACCCCCACCGTCTCTCTCGTTGCCTCCCTTCCCTCCCACCCGGGCGAGTTCCTGCACCTGGTGGGTGTCGATCCGTTCTCCAATCATGAGCTCGTCACGTACCGGCTCGAGGACGCCCTCCGCACCCCGGCGGATGCCGTTGCGTTCGTTTCCGAACCGGACACCATCGCTCTCACCCGGGCCCTCGCGGATCGGCTTCATCTGAAAATCGGAGACACGCTGCGGGCGGTTTCGGGAGGACATGAGGCCAACCTGCGTGTCCGTTTTGTGCTCGAACCCTCCCCTGATCTTTTGGGGGCCGATGACCACCTCGCCATCTCCGACATTGCCACCGTCCAGACTGCTTTCGGGCTCCGTGGCCAAGTCGACCGCATAGAAGCCCTTCTTCGCCCGGATGCCTCCGGAAAATTGGATGCCCCCCGTCGTGAACTTCTGGAACGCCTCACGCCGCAGCTCCCCGCCCACGCCCGGGCCGGCTCACCGGAGCGCAGGGGCCGGGAAGTTGAAAAAATGCTCGGCGCCTTCCAACTCAACCTCACCGCTCTTTCCCTCATCGCTTTGGTCGTCGGCATGTTCCTCGTCACCAACACCGTCGCCGCCAACGTCGTCCGCCGCCGGACCGAACTTGGACTGCTCCGCGCCTTGGGCATGGATCGCCATGCGGTCATTGCCCTTCTGATCGGAGAGTCC
>Ga0214917_10007301_pt1 | contig 11226 bp, 19 predicted proteins | sample LL_1208_BB_MetaG_FD_177983 | JGI IMG/M metagenome (GOLD analysis project Ga0214917, IMG submission 177983) | Freshwater microbial communities from Lake Lanier, Atlanta, Georgia, United States - LL_1208_BB | ecosystem: Environmental > Aquatic > Freshwater > Lake | place: USA: Georgia | collected...
TACTGGAATACAACTAGAAGCAGGCTCAGTAGCCACCGCCTTCCAAACCGCAACTGGCACAATCCAAGGCGAGTTAGCCGCTTGCCAGAGGTATTACTATCGCACCAATGCGTCTGAAAACTACAGTCCTTTTGGACAAGGAATCAGCACTACCGCAACAGTAGCGCAAATAGTTGTTCAACATCCAGTAACAATGAGAACCAAGCCGTCTAGTATAGATTTCAGCACATTGGTTTTGTCTGATACCGCCACCTATAACTTGGCTATTAGTGCTATCGCCTTCTCGTATTCATCGCCTCAATTTGCGGAGATTTCTTGTACGAGCGCAACGGGGGCAACTGTTTATAGACCAGCATTTATTAGAGCAAACAATTCAACAGCAGGTTATCTAGGATTTAGTGCGGAGTTATGACAATGAACTATGAATTATTTACGGATAAAGACGGAAATGAACATATCATTATTGACAGAGGCAACGGCGAATTTACGTCAATGCCTAAGGCAGTCTGGGATGAACTAGAAGCCGCCAAAGAAAACGGCACAATCTCGTAGGTAAGTGATATAGTCCTGGTATGGAACAAATACCAATGGACATCATAGAAGCAAAACTACGGGACAGGTATGAGACCCAAGGGTTCTCAATGGCTATGTTTCGTAATGATTGGAACTTACTTATACGAATGGGTGTTCACCCACAGGTGGCTACTGTAGAAGACCTACAGAAAACTATTATGGGAGTCAAGGCAGCCTCTACTAAAGGCACCTATGCTGCTCGCTTACGCTCTATGTTCAAGGCTTTGAACAAGATGAAACTAATAGACAACAGGGTCATTGAAGACTTACCTAATGTCCGTAAGGGCAGAGGGCTACCTCACCCCATTACCCCGTCTGAGGCTAAGATGCTAATGACTGAGGCTAGACAGCCTATGAGAGACTGGTTCATCATAGGTTGCTGTGCGGGTTTAAGGGCTATGGAAGTGGCTAACCTGCGGGGGGTAGACCTGGAGAAGCAAGACGACGGATACGTCCTTAGAATCGCTGGTAAAGGCGGTACAGACCTATCTGTGCCTGTGGCTCAGGTGGTAGCAGATACCATCTTGAAGTACAACACCAGCCAAAGGCTCTGGAATGTAACACCTAACCGCCTATCTAAAAAGACTTCCAATGAGATGAAGCGTCTAGGTATCCCAAAGAAAACCTTTCACGCCTGTCGCCATTACTTTGCCACCAATATGCTTGAGAAATCTGGTGGGGATTTACTGGCAGTGCGAGATTTGATGCGCCACTCAAGCGTGGCTACAACACAAGTATATACTCAACTGGCTAGTGGCAGAACTCGCTCGTTGGTTAACTTAATAAACTAGGGGACATAATGATAAGTAAGTCAGATACAGTAGCAATCGGCTGGTGTGATAACGGTACTACCGACGGTAAGTTTACCGAAGGGTTGATGACAGCAGTACTTGCTGGTCCAGCCAACGGTATGCCCATTCACACCAGTATCCGAGTCCAAGGCAATCAGATTGGCAGACAACGCCAAGTACTCTTTGACCATTGGGCAGATAAGATTAAGACAGACTGGCTACTCTGGGTAGACTCAGACATAGTACTGAACCTAGAGTCAATGCAGAAACTCTGGAAGACAGCAGACAAGATTAACCGTCCTGTTGTTAGCGGTGTGTACTTCATCTCTAAGGAGAATGAGGGCAGCCTAATGCGCCCATTCCCTGTACTCTTTAATGACATATCAGAGTTTCAGGTACAGTATGTACATCCGCTACCTGAAGACCAAGTAATCCAGATTGACAATGCTGGCTTTGGTTTTGTCTTAATGCACAAGTCAATCATTCCTAAAATCCGTGATGCTAATCCTGGTAAGGGTATGTTCACAGAGACAGGTGATGGGAACGACGACCACTTTATCGGTGAAGATATTATTTTCTTCCGCCGTATGAGGAAGGCTGGCATTCCACTTCACGCACACACTGGTGCCCTAGTCAAACACATCAAGAGATTCTCACTTGACTATGACTACTACGCATTGTACTGGGCACATCAACATTTGAAAGATAAACTTAAAGAAGAACAACAAGGCTAGGAGAATAAGTGGCTGGTCGTGATATTACCGAAGGTCGTGCCTCTCGTGCGATTGCAGTTGATGTTGGTGTACTAACTGATACCTCCGTCTGGGTCAATACAGATATTGCCTATGATGTTGCTATTGGTGGACAACCATTCATCTATGCAATCAGCGATAGCCGTCCCTATATAAGACAGACTGCTCCTTTCCGTAAAGAACAATTTGATAATCAGACCGAACCTGGTGAGCAGTCCCTCACTGGGTGGTGGATTAGAAGCCAGTCCTCGTTCCATAACGGAGCGGGGATTACTTTTTTTGACCCTGCTTTGGTATCTAACGAAGGCTCATATCGCTTTGCCGATAGCCGTAACGTAGATGTCTGGACTCAAGGGCAGGTCACTTTACTTAACTCAGTATCTGAAGGTCATCAAGTAACTGGTCAAGTTCAATCCAACGGTAAGACAAATCAGAACTTACGTTCAATCAAATGGAATAACACCAGTGGTGTCTTACTTCGTGATGAATACGACGTCGATAAGATTGCTTCAGATGGAACAGTAACTCACTTCATTGATTACAACAGTGGTTCTGACTACCCTGTTTACGCCGTCTGCGACGATGGAACGACTGCCTATTGGGTGACTAACGTACTTAATGCTGGCACCCCAAGACTTCGTGTTTACTCCAAGCCTTTGACTGGAACATCCTCTACAACTGCCAGCCTAATGATTAGCGATAACTCAATTACTGCTAGCAATGCGGTTATGGAATATGTCAAAGAACGTATTGTTATGTGCGTTAACTCAAAGGTTTATGAGTTTGCACCTAATGCAACATCTCTACCTGCTGCTGTTTATACACACCCATCTTCTTCCCACGTCTATACATCTATTGCAGCATCTGGTGCTGCCATTTATGTGGCTGGTTACAACGGTATTCAATCAACGATTCTTAAATTTACCTTATCGACAGCGGGCTTGATGCCAACCCTAACTCAAGGTGTCATTGCTGCCGAGATGCCAACAGGTGAAGTTATCCATAAGATTCACTACTACCTAGGTTATATGATTATAGGAACCGATAAAGGTATTCGTATAGCCACAGTCTCAGATGTTGACGGTTCAATTAATTACGGTCCTTTGATTGTAGAGACATCACAGCCAGTTTATGACTTCTGCTCACGTGACCATTATGTATGGGCAACGACTGGAGTTGGCGGTAATCCAGGAGTACTACGCATTGACTTAACACAACAGATAGAGCCATTAGTTTTTGCTTATGCAAATGACGTCTACTATGATTCCGTTTCTGGTCACAAAACAACAAGCGTTGCTTTTGCTAATGGAACTGACCAAGTCTTTTTCTGTACTGAGGCTACTGGTGCAACCAGTGCGGACTATGGTGCTGTGTATATCGAGAGCCTCACACAAAAGGCTGTCAGTGGTTATCTGACCACAGGATATATTCGATACAACACACTAGAACCCAAGAACTTCAAGCGTCTCTTAGGACGTGGTGACTTTACCTACGGTTCTATGACGCTAGAGACTGTTGATGCCGACGGTGTTGAGTACGACCTTATTTCTTACGACGCAACTGTTCCTCCAGTTGAGGTAACAACCACTCAACCATTTGATGCTCAAGAGTATCTGGCTTATAAGTTCATCCTTTACAGAGATGCAACTGATACAACAAAGGGTCCCACATTCCAGGGATACCAAGCCAAAGCAACTATCGCTACACCTCGTCAGCGAGTAATAAGATTCCCTGTCTACTGCTTCGACGTAGAGACGGATAGATACAACGTCCTTGTTGGGTATGAAGGTAGGGCATTCGACCGATTGTCCACGCTCGAGACTATCGAAGAGAATGGTGACGTAGTCACCTGGCAAGACCTCACTACAGGTGAGTCACGCCAAGCAATCATCGAGCAAATCAACTTCACTCGCCTTACACCACCAGACCGAGGCTTCTCAGGTTATGGTGGTGTACTAGAAATTACAATAAGGACCGTATAAATGAATCCTGCAGACTGGGCTGGTATAGCCGTATCTATTGTGACACTCGTATCCGCATTGGCTATGGGAGTCAAACATCTAACTAAGCATTACTTATCAGAACTTAAGCCCAACGGTGGCTCCAGTCTTAAGGATAAAGTTAATGGCTTAGAAACTAAAGTAGATTTACTAACCGACCTTGTTAGGGAAGCATTGAGGAAATGAATGAAACCTGTTGCCAAGAAAGCCACACCTGCTGCTATTGCTGTTCTGAAGCAGGCGACGGCATTGTTTCCGAAGCGAAAGAAACTGTCCGACGGATTATTGCCCTCTGTGGCTCATCAAAAAGCGAGTCCGAACTCGGACCACAACACGGGTTTGGCGGTTGACTTAACGCACGACCCGAAGAATGGGGTTGACTGTGCCCAGATATTCGAGAAACTTAAAGAGGATAAGCGGGTTTCCTACCTTATCTTCGCTGGTAAAATTTGGTCGCGTGACAAGGCTAAGTCTGGCAATCGTCCTTACACTGGCAGTAATCCACACAATAAGCATCTTCATATTTCTATCAACCCTGATATGGCTAATGACACTAGCCCTTGGTTCTGGTGGATGAATCAACCTAAGATTGTGAATCAAGTTGTGGCTACAATGTGGCTACAACCAAAGAAGAAGGTGGCAAAAGGTACCATTGTGGCACCAGAGTGCACCTGCTGTAAGGTTCACAATACAAAACGAAAGGCAAAATAAATGGAAGCACTAAAGCAAGTATCGCTGACCTGGTTCCGTGCTGCAGCCTCCGCTGCAATCGCACTCTACCTAGCGGGCGAGACCGACTTGAAGACTCTCGGTATGGCAGCCCTCGCAGGGTTCCTCGGACCAGTATTAAAGTGGCTTGACCCATCTGCAAAGGAGTTCGGCAGAGGCGCAGAGTAGCCCATTAAACGCCCCTAGCGGGCGATTTAAGACCATAAGACCCCCTACCTAAGGTAATCCCTTGGGATAGGGGGTTCTTTTTTTTATACCTTCACAACCCAGAGTTGCCAGTTCTTCTCAATGATTTGAAGTTCATTCTTATGACGGTCGATGAATGTATTGATACCAGGCATAGGACGATTAGCATCACCCTTGCCATCACTCCACTCGTAATCATCAAAGCCAATAACTCCTCCTGGCTTAAGACATAACCACGATAGTTCAGCATCAAGTAATACACCTACCGCTGTGTGGTCAGCGTCAATGTAAATGAAGTCGTAGTAATCTAAAGGCGCAGCCTTGAGCCATTCAGTAGTGGTGCCTTTGAACTTGGTGAGGTTCTTATATCCGCGAGTCTTGTAATCGTAGGCTGACTCAACGTCAGCAAAGTTCATCTTGTGATGTTCTTCTTCATCTGAACCCTGCCAAGTATCTACATCAGTCAGGTGATTGGATGGGTCAGTGAGTATGTTATCTAACAACCATACGCTAGCATCGCCAGTGAAGGCTCCAAGTTGTAGGAACTGTAGGTCAGTGTGACCCTTGAATGGGTGAAGCAGTTTCTCAAAGTTCTCTTGGGCTGGGGTTGATGCGAACCAGTTAGGGAACTCGACACGCCGAGTCTCTTTCAATTTGACACCTTTCAAAAACCTTGATTATAATTAATATATAATATATCATATATAATATATATAGGGGCGGAGCCCCTTATATAATTAATATATAATAATATATATTATATACAACTGAATATTGCATAGCCCCGATATGTCGAGTACTCTCCTGTCCTCCATAAAGGGGCTGTGCATCTAATCGACAGGAGCAATATATGATTCAACTACAGGGCTATGAATTACCAGCCCATATATCTTATTCAGCATTCACTACTTACCTAACCTGTGGGTATCAGTATTACCTAGGTCGACTACTGCAAGTACCCGAAGAGCCAAGCATCTGGTCAGCAGGTGGGCGAGCATTCCACGCAGCGACTGAGGAATGGGACCTAGCAAATGACTAATGATTTATGGACAAATGCCTGGGCTAAAGAGACCAAGGACTTAGACCTTACCAAAGCCCGCGTTGCGGGCAGAGCAACCAAGTTGAATCCGAATAAGGAAGATGCTACTTGGTGGAATGAAATGGGTCCACAATGGGTGGACAACTACATCGCTTGGCGCAAAGCCAATACCGATTGGAAACTATGGCGTACTCCGCAAGGTGCTAAAGCCATCGAACTAGAACTCAATCCCGTCATCGCAGATGTACCTGTGAAGATGGTGATTGACCGTGTCTTTGAGGTCAACGGACAACTTGTGATTGTCGACCTTAAGACATCAGCACGACGACCAACATCTGACCTACAACTTGGCTTCTACAAAGTCGGGCTAGAGATGATGCTTGGCGTTACCGTCAATCAAGGAAACTACTGGATGTCCAGAGAATCTGGGACAGGAGAGATGATTGACCTGAGTAGATATACCTTGGATATGCTTGAGTATCTCGTGTCGGGCTTTGATAAGGCTCGCAAGGCTGGTATATTTCTTCCTAACCTATCCAGTTGCAGTTACTGTGGACTCACGGAACACTGCCAATTCACGAAAGAGAAACAATGACGAACGACGATTGGAAACTACAAGTTTCCTACAAGACTGGCGCAGGAGATATGATTAATATCCGCGCTAATACTGCTGACGAATTAAGCGTCTTGCTTGAGGGAATCTCTGATTACTCAACGCAGATTGCTGCAACAGGAAGGATGCTAGGTGCTGCGTATAACACAGCCCCTTTGGCGACACCTTCTTCAACTCCCGCCACAACGCCCAAAGTCTCCTCCGTTCCAGACCAGGCAAAGGCTCAGTCCCCTACCTGTATTCACGGACCGCGAGTATTCCGAAGTGGCGTAAGTAAGAAGAATGGACAACCATACGCGTTCTGGTCTTGCCCTCAACCACAGGGTGCGGACCAGTGCAAACCCGTTAACTAATCTACTTATCGGGGACAATGGAACCACCTACTATTCGGGGAAGGTAGTGGGTGGTTTCACCTTAAGACAGGAGCAAGATGAAAACTTTAGTAAGGTCAGTCGGTAGAACTGATATCGGCGGTGAACCGTTGCCCGCTGTGTTCAAAGCATTTGAATCAAATAAGATTATCTTTCGTAGAGCAGAAGTCTCTATGATGGCAGGAACTCCAGGTGTAGGTAAGTCAACACTAGCCCTGGCTTTAGCACTTAAGATGAAAGTTCCTACGCTATACATCTCAGCAGATACCAACGCACACACTATGGCTATGCGTCTTGCGTCAATGATTAGCGGTAAGAATCAGACTGACGTTGAGTACCTATTGCAGAATGACTTAGGTTGGACGAAGGCAACCCTTGCAAAGGGAAGTCATATCGTCTGGTCATTTGAGTCTAGCCCTAGCCTTGTTGATATTGACGAAGAGGTGCAAGCCTTTGAAGAACTATGGGGATGTCCGCCTGAGGCTATCTTTGTAGACAACCTAATGGACATAGCCACTGATGGTGGCGAAGAGTTCGCTTCAATGCGAGCGATTATGAAGGAGTTGAAGTATCTTGCTAGAGCGACTAATGCTGCGATTGTTGTACTACACCATACATCGGAGGCTGTGGAAGGCAAACCTTGCCAACCAAGGTCGGCACTCCAAGGAAAGGTGGCTCAACTCCCAGCGCTTATCTGCACTCTCGGAGTTGTCGGAACTGCTATGGCAGTTGCACCAGTCAAAAACAGGTATGGTAGAGCGGATGCTAACGCGAATCTTAACGCGTGGCTAGCCTTCAATCCTGAATATATGTACATCGAAGACATACCAGAGAACGCATAATGAACGAACAAGAACTCCGCGAACAGATAGCCCAAGAGATTGAGGCTGTTGAAGTTACCTCAGAAAATGGTATGGGAATGCAAATCATCGCTGCTAAAATAGCAAGAGGACAAAATAATGGATGACGATTATCTAGAGATTCACGCAAAAGAGATGGCACAATCTGAATACTTAAGACATATAGCCAAGTGTATTAAGAAGATGGATGATGCTAAGGTGCCAGTCAAGGATGAGTACACTCAAGGTATAACTGATGGTCTTGATTGGGCTATCAGAATACTAGAGAAAGATAAGAGTGCTTACTAATGGCTAACCCCAACGGGCGCAAGGGCGCACAGTTCGAGACCGATGTAATGAAATGGCTTCGCTCTGTTGGTGCTATATGCGAACGACTCACTAAGGCTGGGGCTAAAGATGAAGGCGACCTTGTTGCTATCGTTGCTGGCAAGACTTACATATTAGAACTGAAGAATAGAAAGAAGTTAGACCTGCCTGAGTTCTGGGCTGAGGCTCAAGTTGAGGCAGATAACTACGCTAAGGCGAGAGGATTGCCATATACTCCTGCGTCTTACGTCATAATTAAGCGACGCAATCACGGGGTGAATAAGGCTTGGGTACTACAGGACTTAGAACAATGGCTCGAAGAGAGGAAGTAAATGACTTACCTAGTATCGGAGAAGTGCTCCGTCACTATGGAGCGAATCTACGAGCAACACACGGGCAAGTTAATCTCCGTTGCCCTTTCCACTCAGACACTCATCAAAGTGGTAGTGCCAACCTCGACAAAAATATCTTCATCTGTTTCGCCTGCGGAGTGCAGGGAAATAGTTTACAAATAATATCAAGACAGGAGAATGTGAATATCAATGAAGCAAAGCGCATTGCAGAAGGAATTACTGGGCAAGGCAACGGAGCGGTACGCGGCAAACATCTCTCTGGCGCAAGATTACCTAGCAAGCAGAGGAATACCTCTGGAAGTAGCACGGCTGGCGCAATTAGGCGTAGTCGTAGAGCCTGAGGTAGGTCACGAGGCGTATCAAGGTAGGTTGAGTATCCCTTATGTTACTAAGTCTGGTGTTGTGGATTTGCGTTTCCGCTCTCTCAATCCTGCGGTGGAGCCTAAGTATATGGGACTCACTGGGGCTGATACTAAGATGTATAACGTTCTCGATATTGAGCGGGCTGGTGATTTCATTGGTGTATGTGAAGGTGAGTTGGACACTCTTACTATGTCTCGTTGTGTTGGTATTCCTTGCGTTGGTGTACCAGGAGCGAACAGTTGGAAGAAACATTACACAAGACTCCTTGCCGATTTCGAAAGAGTCTTTGTCTTTGCTGATGGCGACCAACCAGGAAAAGAATTTGCCAATAGTCTTGCCAGGGAACTACCAGTTACTGTCGTCCAATTCCCCGACGGAGAAGACGCTAACTCATTTTATACGAGCAACGGGTCGGAAGCAATTAGACAGAAGATTGAATGATGGATGACGACGACCTCTACTGCGACGGCTGTGGCGAACACTTTGATACGGCATTTGAAATGGTAGACCATCACCTAGAAGACGGCGATGAGTTCGACCCTTACATAGTGTTGCCCAATGGGGTCAAGTTATTGGTGGGTAGCCTACTAAGATTTCTTTATGAACACGCCGAACAACCAGAACAAATCAGACAAATAACACAATCTACATATGTTACACTTTATGCTGCTGAATCTGGTAGTGAGGTACTTGATGAACTCATCGAGGAAGTTGTGGTAGGTTCCGAGATGTTGAAGTTTGATTCAAGTCTTAAGAAGTTACTAGAAGAAAGCAAACCAAATGAACCTGACGAAGGCGGAGCGTGAAGAAGTATGGCAGATTATAAGTCACCTAACAGGGATGGGCTACAAAGTTACGTCCACAAACTTAAAGAACCAAAGTCTCATCGTGACAATAACAGTTCCGATACTTTCATCAAGAACGTAGAGGATACCTTCAATGAACTCGAAGCATTGCTCATTAACAAGCACCTTGATTACGGTCCAAAGAACATTAGCCAATCGCCAGGTGGTCCTATCAATGGACTTCGAGTTCGTATGCACGACAAGATTGCCCGTATTAACAACCTTGTTGATAAAGGAATCTACAATCCACAATACGAATCGCTCGAAGACTCCTTTAAGGATTTGGCAAACTACGCAATCATAGGTCTTTTAGTCTTAAGACAGCAATGGGACAGTGAGAAGTGAGAGAACAAGAACTCTTTGAATGGATGAAGGAGAAGTTCTATCCCGACCTCGTTCGTTCTGAATCTGAGTTCGATGGGTTCGACTGTCAGTCAGATGAGTACAAGTTGTTTATAGAACTTAAGTCACGAAAGACTCATTACGACGACTTGATTATCGAGAAGTATAAGTTTGATTTCCTTATTACTGAAGCAGGAAAGTTATCTTATACTCCTTGCTATGTGAATTACACCCCGCAAGGGGTCTATTTTTTTGACCTTGATTCTATACTTAAGGCTGAAATTGATTTAAGTTGGCACGACAAATGGTTGCCGACTACCACCGAGTTTGCTAACAACAATAATAGATTAAAGAAAGTAGGACTTCTTAACGTAAAGTTAGGGACAAAGTTATTATGAATTGGGAACGCATTGAACGCTGGCAGTATGTCGTAGATGCTGTCGCTGTTGAGTACTCTCGTAAGTTTGATATGGTTGAGATTGAAGACTTAAGACAGACTCTCTATCAGTGGTTCGCTGAGCACCCTAAGAAGTTAGATGATTGGGAAGCCAAAGGTGAGAAGGACGCGAAGAACTTAATCTATCGTAGCCTGCGTAATCAGGCTTTAGATTACTGTCAGAAGTGGAAGGCTAAATCTGTGGGTTACGATGTATCTGATGTTTACTATTACAACAATGAAATCGTTGAAGCCTTGCTCACTCCAGTCTTAAGAAGTGAATTTAATGTAGCCCATAAACTTAATCTCGGTAGAGTTGGTCGCCCCTCTGCGCCCTCTGAAGGTGGCAACTTGATGGCTATGATGGTCGAGATAGATTATGTCTATTGGAAGTTAGGCAAAGACGATAGAAAGATTTTATTTATGCGTCACGCTGAGGCTATGGACTTCAAAGAGATAGCAAATCTATTAGCACTCGGCTCTGAGGATGCTGCTCGTATGCGCCACAAGCGGGCAGTCAATAGACTTATCAGAAAACTTGGAGGCTTTAGACCATTTCCAGACTACGATTATCCCGATAAAGAAGATGAGGTAGAGGAATAATCTTGTGTCTTAAGCCAAGCCACACCCCTCTTGATGTCCTTCAGGATTTTCTTCGGGGCACCCG
>Ga0214917_10007302_pt1 | contig 11225 bp, 9 predicted proteins | sample LL_1208_BB_MetaG_FD_177983 | JGI IMG/M metagenome (GOLD analysis project Ga0214917, IMG submission 177983) | Freshwater microbial communities from Lake Lanier, Atlanta, Georgia, United States - LL_1208_BB | ecosystem: Environmental > Aquatic > Freshwater > Lake | place: USA: Georgia | collected...
TAAAGTCAATTATAATAGATTCCAGTCCTTCCGAAAACGCGTCGGACAAGGCATTAATTTGAAAAGTATAAACGGACTGGCCTGGTGCAAAGGTGATGCTGTTGGGTACGCCCGTGTAATCAAGACCGGAAGTGGCCGAGCCGGATACCACCACGGGGATTGTTAGGGAATTGTTGAGGTTATTTTGACGAGTTAAAGTAACCGATGCGGTAACACATCCTTCTGCCATCCAATCTGGGTCTTGAAAAACTTGCTGTGAAAGTGTATGAGAAACCACTACAGGAGTACTACTGCTTAAACTGTTGGCCTCCAAAAATATTCCGGAGTCCCATGCACCATCTCCAACATCGGCAATGGATAAAATTAAATGATAGGTTTGGCCACATTGAACCGGCGAAATGGCCTCAAGCACATCGGTAAATCCATCGTATTGAATGTAATTTGGAGAGCTATTGTAAGGAGCTGAATTTCCGTCGCCATTGAAATTATAGTAAGCTTGGTGGGTAATGGCGTTCACATTGTTGATCGAAACCACCCCGCCACTATTGGGCAGTTGGGCAATATTTTGCAAACCAGCAATACCGGGTCCTGAGATGAAGAACCCAAAAACATCGTTGTAGGTGGAATTGTTGGGTGGCGCAAATTCCGGATATTCCTCCGAACCGAATACATATTTAAAGCGAACTGTATCGGCATAAGGAATAAAGTCAAATTCAATCGATGCCGCATTAAAAGTTGGCGTTCCTCCAATAATTCCTGATAAAATTCCTGAACCGGGCATACTATTGTCTGTTCCAGATGAAGGAGAATTATTGGGCCCTTGGGGCCCTGAACCGTTGGGGAGAACCGTTCCTGTGGTCATCACAATGCCTTGGTTGATTCCTAGGTTGGAGCCCGTCGCCGTAAAAGACCCAATGGCCATTGGGCTCCCGTTATATAGGATGTTACTCACAGTAACTCCAGGGCCTATCAATACGTTTTGCACTAAATTCTGAGGACTCTGTCCGGTACTCGTTATAAGTTGGGCAAAAGATTTCGAGGTAAAAACTAGCGACAGTAACCCAATTAAACAGAAACGTTTTGCCATACGAAGATCTAAACGCGTAACATCAAAAAACGTTGTTGAAGGTTAACGAATTTTCACAAATATACTACTTAAGCGAGGCCCTGCAAAGAACAAAGTCGATAATAATGTCCTTTCAGTTCAAGTAAATCAAGATGTGATCCTTTTTCTACGATACGACCCTCTTTCAGAACGACAATGATGTCCGCATTCATTACCGTGCTTAATCGGTGCGCGACTATCAAGCTGGTTTTTCCTTGCATAAGCGTTTCTAGGGCTTGTTGAACCAATCGTTCGGATTCGGTATCTAGTGCAGAAGTAGCCTCGTCCAACAACAAAATTTGCGGGTTTTTATAGATCGCACGAGCAATACTTATTCGTTGTTTTTGCCCTCCAGATAGTTTGTTACCTCTGTCCCCAATATTGTATTCAAATCCCCCATCCAATTGGTGAATAAAAGATAGCGCATTGGCACTCTTGGCCGCGGCTTCCGCCCGAATCATATCAGGTGCAGGGTCTCCAAAAGCAATATTCTCCAGAACGGAACCATTAAAAAGCAAGGAGTCTTGGGTAACGATACCAATTAGGGAACGAACTCCATCGATCGTTAGCTCTTTGATGTTTTTACCATCGATGAAAATGTTTCCGGTTACTGTATCGTAAAACCTAGGAATAAGGTCAAGTAAAGTGGATTTTCCGCTTCCGGATTCTCCTACAACGGCAATGGACTGCCCTTTGTTCAAAGAAAAAGATATATCTTGAAGCACGGGTTCGGTCTGATAGCTAAAACCAACATTTTGAAAGCAAATTGAATCCTCAAAGGACGAAATGGGTTCAGCATTTGGAGCATCAACGATTTGCTCATCTTGCAAAAGAACCTCATTAATTCGATCCAAGGAAACCTTAGATTTGGCCATGTTTGCTAAGGCATTTGAAACGGATTGAATAGGCCTAAGAAGTTGAGAAAAAACAATAATGAAGGTAAGGAACAACTCTCCGCTCAATCCAGTAGTACTATTATCTAAAATTAAAACTCCACCGAACCAAACTAATAAGATCATGATAAGTGCACCCAGCGTTTCATTAATCAAGGGAGACAAATCTTTTTTTCGAAAGGTTTTAGTAATTAATTTTTGATGGGTAAGGTTTAATAAATGAAAACGTTTGTTAATAAACGGGATGGCTCCAAATGCTTTGATAATACGAATTCCATGTAACGCTTCATCCATGGAAGAAAAAAGCAATCCAGTTTGTTCTTGACCCTGTTTCGCGGTTCGTTTCAAACTTTTGTTAATGCGTGAAATTACGAGTGCAGAGACAGGTAGAAGAAATAAAGAGAATAGGGTTAATTCAGGACTTATAAGTATTAACGTGATGAGGTTGATAAGTATGGCAATAGGCTCTCTGAAAATGAGTTCCAAAAGGCTTACAACGGCAATTTCTATTTCGCCAACATCGCTGTTCATTCGTGATAGTAAATCGCCTCGTCGTTCACTGGAATGAAAAGCCAAGGGTAGAATAAGGATTTTTTGAAACAAGGTATTTCGTAAATCCCTCACCACCACCATTCGTAGTTTAGATTGATGCCATACAGCACCGTATCGAAATAGATTTTTGAGAAAAAAAGCAATAAAAACCGAGAAGCAAACGAATAAAAGTGCGGATTTAGGGTCATTTTCAACCAATTGACTCATGGTATAATTGTACGTTTCTTTGAGGTAAGAACCAACATTGAGAATTTCTTGCGGAAGTTCAGGTTTTCTATGGGGTTGTTCGGAGGAAGATTTTCTAAATATGAGTTGTAAGACAGGTATGAAAAGTATGAGCGATAACAAATTAAAAAACACAAAAAGTAAGTTGTACATTACAACGAACAATGCCGTTTTACGATATGCAAAGGATAAGCGGTATATTTCCAGGATGTCTTTCAAGGCTTCTACAAAGATACGTGTTGAAATGCTTTTTAAACAAATGGTGTTAAGATTATTAACTTTGCGACCATGGGATCAATACGACAACAGAAAATTGAGGCAGCCATTCGTCAAGAGCTTTCGATGATTTTACTTACTAAAGCCTCAGAAATCGCCCTAGGGGCCATGGTTTCAATTACCGTAGTTCGCGTGACCTCCGATTTATCCTTAGCACGATGTTATTTGAGTATTTTTGCTAGTGACGAACCAACGAAAGTGCTGGAATCCATCAACCACAATTCCGGTTTAATTCGAAGAGATGTTGGTCAGAGATTGAAAAATATGCGCAAAATACCGGAGTTACGGTTTTTTATTGATGATTCGCTCGACTATGCAGCAAACATCCATTCGTTATTGAAAACGTGAAAATCAAAACACTTTTTTTTATCGCTTATAGATGGCTTGTTACGCGACAAAGGCTAACCGCAGTGAGTATAATATCTTGGATTGCAATACTTGGAATGGTGGTTTCCTCAGCGGCAATAGTAATTTTGCTTTCCGCCTTCAATGGAATAGAAAAAATGATCGAAAATCTGTATTCTTCGTTCGATCAAGAGGTGGTTCTTAGATCGGTTACTGGACGGAAGATGGAACGTAGTAAAGCAAAAGCCTATCAACTCTTTGGGAAAGGCCTTAACGGAGTGCAAAACTCGAGTATATTTTGTCAAGAAAGAGTTATTCTTCGAAATAAAAAGAAATGGAGTAATGCCGAATTGTGGGCCGTTGAACCGAGTTTTTTGGATATGGCTGAAATTAATTCCCCACAACATCTCATTAACGGTAAGTTAGGTATACCCTCAGCAACGGTTATCGGAGTGGGGCTTGCAAATCGATTAATGATGCAATCCATGAATGACGAGCAGCAACTATTGATTTTATATTATCCAAAACACAATAAAAAAATAAGATTCAATCAAACTCCGTTTTATCAACGTTCCCTTAGGGTGAGTGGAGCCATTGATTTTAATAAAGAGGTTAATGACAATGTTTTACTCATGCCGTTAAGCGAGGTAGACACCTACAACAACAATAAAGTTACTGGAGTATTGTTTTCAACAACGAACGCTACTCGAAAAAGGGTTAAAGAAGAACTTTTAAAACGTTTTCGAGGAGAAGTACGTGTGACTACCAACCTCGAAAAGAATGCACTAATTTTCAAAACCAGTCGTTCAGAAAAGATTGTCGTATTGATTATATTATTTTTCGTTTTTGTGTTGTCGCTTTTTAATCTAACCGCCTCAATTACTATGATGTATATTGAAAAAACGTCCAGTATAACATCACTATTTAGTATTGGATTAGGAAGACCAGACATTCGTAATGTGTATTTTTTGTTAGGTTCAAAAATCGTTTTTATTGGCGTTTCATGGGGTGTTCTATTGGGTTCTATTTTGGTGGAAACGCATCAGCTTTATGGAATAATAAGGCTTCCTGGTTCACCTAATTTTTTTCCTTCTCACTTTTCTTGGATTCAAACATTAGGAGTTATATCTGTTTTGATGTTTCTGGGAATAATTGTTGCCTATTTAACGTCCACAGCGTTAATTAAACCTAAGAAAAAAGAAACGAATGATTTAATTTTCCCTTAATTATTTTAGTATCTTTGCGCAAATTTTTACAGACAATTTTATGGCAAACGGCAGAATTTCACAAGTAATTGGTCCAGTAGTAGATGTGGTTTTTGATAACGGAGTTCCTCTTCCGAAAATTTATGACGCATTGGAAGCATGGAAATCCGATGGAACGAGAGTTGTTTTGGAAGTGCAGTCTCATGTTGGAGAAAACGCGGTGCGGGCTATTTCAATGGATTCAACCGACGGTTTCACCCGAGGTTTGGCTGTAGTTGCCACTGGTAGCCCAATAAAAATGCCTACCGGAGACCAAATTCGAGGACGACTATTTAACGTTGCAGGAGAGGCCATTGACGGTATAAATTCCGTGGATGTTTCCAAGGGTCTACCAATTCACCGTGAAGCCCCAAAATTCGAGGATTTAACAACAGCTGCGGAAATTTTATTTACAGGAATTAAGGTGATTGACCTCATAGAACCGTATGCGAAAGGAGGTAAGATTGGATTATTTGGAGGGGCAGGTGTAGGAAAAACGGTGCTTATACAAGAATTAATCAACAATATTGCTAAAGGTCACGGTGGGTTGTCGGTTTTTGCTGGTGTGGGAGAGCGTACCCGTGAAGGGAATGATTTACTCCGTGAAATGTTAGAGGCAGGCATTATAAAATATGGCGAGGAATTTATGCATTCCATGGAAAATGGAGGTTGGGATTTAACAAAAGTAAATCTTGAAGAAATGAAAGAATCTAAAGCAACGTTTGTTTTTGGTCAGATGAACGAACCTCCTGGTGCCCGCGCCCGTGTTGCATTATCTGGACTAACCATTGCTGAATATTACCGTGATGGAGAGGGAGATGGTCAAGGGAAAGATATCTTATTTTTCGTGGATAACATTTTCCGATTTACCCAAGCAGGTTCAGAAGTTTCCGCTCTCTTAGGAAGGATGCCTTCTGCAGTAGGATATCAACCAACCTTAGCTACCGAAATGGGAGCAATGCAAGAGCGTATAACCTCCACTAAAAACGGTTCTATCACTTCTGTACAAGCAGTTTACGTGCCTGCAGATGATTTAACTGACCCCGCTCCAGCGAATACATTTGCTCACCTTGATGCAACCACCGTTCTTTCGCGCAAAATTGCAGAACTGGGAATTTATCCGGCGGTTGATCCTTTGGATTCAACTTCAAGAATTTTAACACCCGAAATCGTTGGAGAGGCTCATTATCAATGTGCGCAAAGGGTGAAAATAACCTTACAACGTTATAAAGAACTACAAGATATTATAGCGATTTTAGGGATGGATGAATTATCCGAAGAAGATAAGCAAGTGGTGCATCGTGCAAGACGTGTACAGCGCTTCCTTTCGCAGCCCTTTCACGTAGCAGAGCAATTTACCGGAATACCGGGAGTGTTTGTCGATATCAACGAAACTATTGGGGCTTTCAATGATATTTTAGACGGAAAATACGATCAATACCCTGAAGCTGCATTTAATCTCAAAGGGGGTATTCACGAGGTTGTTGAAGCCGGAGAAAAAATGTTAGCTGAGGCATGATGAATCTTCAAATATTATCTCCTGAAGCCGAGGTGTTCTCAGGAAAAGTCGATTCCGTTTCCCTTCCCGGACTATCGGGAAGATTTCAAATATTAATAAATCACGCCCCAATTATTGCAGCGTTGCGTCAAGGAGTTGTAACATATCAAATTGCGCAAGGCCAAGAAGCACATTACGAAATTAAAGGAGGCGTTGTGGAATTGATTAATAACAAGGTGGTAATTCTAGTTGATTAGGCGCTAATCTTATGTAAATTGTTGCTTTTATTTGAGGAAGCGCTTTAGTTTCCGTACCTTCGTCTTTATTTATTTAATGGCCATCAAAAACATAAATCCTTCAAATATTCCTAATCACGTTGCCATAATTATGGATGGCAATGGTCGTTGGGCAAGAGCCCAAGGAGAGGAAAGACTTTTTGGGCATTCAAATGGAGTGGATTCCATAAGAGAAACGCTAAATATTGCCTGTGATTTGGGCGTAAAATATTTAACCCTATATGCGTTTTCTACCGAGAATTGGGACAGACCAAAATCAGAAATAGATGGATTAATGAAATTGTTGGTTGCTTCTATTCATAATGAACTGGATTCGCTCTGTTCAAAAGGTGTACGTTTAATTACGATCGGAGAAGTAGGGCGTTTGCCTAAAGAGTGCATTGCTAGCTTAAATGATGCCATTGAAAAAACTAAAAATCATGAGAAAATAACGCTTGTTTTGGCCTTAAACTATTCTTCTCGTGACGAAATTATTCGAGCACTTAATCGGTTGGCTGAGCAAGTGAAAAACGGAATGCTAAATCCAGGAGAAATTCAACAAAAGCATCTCGAAGAAGCCTTAGATACTGCGAGTATTCCAGACCCAGAACTACTCATTCGAACCAGTGGAGAATATCGAGTAAGTAATTTCTTATTATGGCAACTAGCGTATGCAGAAATGCATTTTACCAAAGTATTTTGGCCGGAATTTAGAAAAGAACATTTTTTGGAGGCCATTGCGGATTTTCAGTCCAGGGAGAGAAGATTTGGGAAGACTTCGGAACAATTGACAACCCCATAAAGGATGAAGATAAAGTTCGTATGGATTGCAATCCTTTTTTGCGCGTTGGAGATGAAGGCTCAAGGAATTTTTCCCGAACTTTCTTCCGTTCCACGAGAATACGAAATAGGGCCAATTCGTGTAGTTGGTGCGGATAATTTTGACCACCAGGCAATTAAAGCCGTTGCAGGATTACGTCAAGGTCAGAAGATAGTTTTGCCGGGAGACCAGATAAGCAATGCAATTAAGAATCTATGGAAAGAAGAACTTTTTTCAGACATAGCGATAGATTTAGATAAAGAAATTCAAGGAGTTGTTTACCTAACCATACGTCTTTCCCCACGGCCAAAACTTTCGCATTTTAAATTTAAAGGTATTCCTAAAAAGGAGGCGGATAAGCTACGCGAAGAAATTAATTTATTTTCTGGCAAAACCATTACTGAAAATATGATTTATCAAACCGATTCAAAAATTCGGGGTTATTTCAGAAATAAAGGATTCTATTCGGTTGGCGTGGACATACAGCGAATAAAGGATACGATTATGAACAATTCAGAGATTTTTCTTATCGATATCGATCGTGGAGTTAAAGTGGGCATTAAATCCATCCATATTGAAGGGGTAAGCAGTATTCCAAAGTGGAAATTGTATTTGTCCATGAAAGAAACCAAAAGAAAATCAATTTTGCGAATTTTTAAACGTTCTAAGTTTACCGTTTCATCCTATGAAAAAGATAAAAAAGCCCTCCTAGAAAAATTCTACGCAGTTGGTCTAAGGGATGCACAAATCATTGAAGATACTGTCTACTTTAAATCACCGAAAAATCTGGTAATAAAATTAAGTATAAACGAGGGCGAAAAATATTATTTTGGTGATTTTGAGTGGTTTGGAAATAGTAAATACCGATCTTCTTTTCTCGATTCGGTAATTGGAATAAAAAAAGGGGACATCTATAACAAAACATTGATGGATAAGCGACTAAATGGAGGGAATGACGGTAGAGATATTGCATCCCTTTATATGAACAGAGGCCATTTGTTTTTTCAAATTTTTCCCATAGAAACAAGCGTTTCCGGAAACTTTATCAATTATCAGTTTAGATTATATGAAGGAAAAGAAGCGCGTTATGGTGAGATAACCCTACGAGGAAACACCAAAACGAATGATAAGGTTGTTTATCGTGAAATTCGAACCAAGCCAGGTGATCTTTTTAATAAAGAGGATATCATGCGTACGCAACGCGAACTATCTCAACTTGGATTTTTTAACGATCAAACCATGAAAGTAAATCCACTTCCTAATCCGGAGAAAGGTACGGTGGATATCGAATATGTGGTTGAAGAAAAATCGTCGGACCAAATAGAATTATCGGGCGGATATGGTGGGGCAGGTCCGGGAGGAGCCGGCAGAATAATTGGAACTTTGGGGCTTACCTTTAACAATTTCTCAACTAGAAATATTTTCAATAAAAGCGCTTGGACCCCGTTACCTGGGGGAGATGGCCAGCGTCTTTCCATTCGTGCACAATCGAATGGCCGCTATTATCAAGGGTATACCTTTTCTTTTACAGAACCTTGGCTAGGAGGAAAAAAACCCAACGCCCTTTCTTTTTGGATTAACAATACTTCATTGTCGTCCAATGGTTTTTTTCGTACGAATCCTGCTTATAATGGCATTTCTATTACGGGTGTTGGTGTCGGTTTGCAGCGTAGGAAAAAATGGCCCGATGATTATTTTACCGCCTATTATGAGTTGAGTTATCAATATTATGATGTGGTCAATGATTTTCGTTTTCCTCTATTTCCAAAAGGATATTCCAATGACATAGCTCTAAAATATGTACTTCAGAGATCCTCCGTGAGTGCACCCATATATCCACAAAGCGGGTCTAATTTTACTTTCACGACAAAAACAACGGTACCTTATTCTTATTTTCAAAAAAATTCTGATTATTCTCAAGTAAGCCTTGCGGAACGCTATTATTTTTTAGAATATTTCAAATTTAAGTTCACAGGTGAATGGTATACGCCCCTGAGCTCCAATAGAAAATTAGTTTTATTGTCTCGTTTTGGTTTTGGTTATATCGGCGCTTTCAATGCCTCTCGCGGCATTACACCGTTTGACCGATTTTCCATGGGGGGTAGTGGGCTCACCGGCGTAAATCAATTGGGGGGGCGAGAAATTATCGCGTTACGGGGTTATGAAGATCAATCAATATCCTCTGGTGCATCGGATCCTATCATATCAAAATACACATTGGAATTAAGGTATCCCATATCGTTAAATCCGCAGGCAACTTTTTACGTTACCACCTTTCTAGAAGCAGGAAATACCTACCCCTCCTTCAAGAATTTTAATCCGTTTAATGTCAAGCGTGCTGCAGGAATTGGAATTAGGGTGTTTTTGCCCATGTTTGGCATGCTGGGTTTAGATTATGGCCTTGGCTTTGATCGACTGGATTCATGGTCTTCAGGATATAATGGCCCTTCGGATGCTTCTATCCAAAGTAAAGGATATTATCCTAAGTTGAGTTTTACCATTGGCATGAACCTTGGTGAATTATAGAAATTAAGAATAAAGTTGTAACTTTGAAGACACCGTTGAAACGATGATTAAACCTTACATTTTTTTAATAGTTCTTCTTATAGGTACTGCGGGTTTAGCACAATCATATGCGTTTATTGATTCGGATTTTATCTTATCGAGTATTCCGGAATATAAAGAGTCTAAGGAGAAACTAGATAAGCTTGCTGAAACGTGGACCAAAGAAATTGAGGATCGATTAAGTTTACTTCAAACCCAAAAAGAGAATTTTAACAAAGAAGAAATTCTTTTGCCGTCGGAAGAAAAGAAGAAAAGAAAATTAGAAATCGATAAATTGGAAAAAGAGACAATTGATCTTCAAACAAAACGTTTTGGATTAAACGGGGATTATTTTTTGAAGCGTCAAGAGCTCGTTAAACCGATACAAGATAGAATTTATATTGCCATGAAAAAGGTCGCTAAAGCTGAAGGCTACACCTTTGTTTTTGACAAGGCAAATCAAAGCACCCTTATTTATGCCGATAAAGATGCGGATATAAGCAGTAGCGTCTTGTCCGAAATGGGAATTACCAAAGAATAATTAATTTTTTATATTATGAAACAAATCGTTTTTGCAATTATTTTAGTTTTTTCAATACAATGGACAAATGCTCAAATGAAATTAGCGCATGTTAATTCTCAACGTTTATTAGATTCTCTCCCCTCCTACCTCAAAGCAGAATCGGATTTAAAAAAATTTCAAGATAACGGAATTGCTGACCTTGGGGTCCTTGAAAAACAAATTAATGAAGCGTATGTAAAATTGGATGGAATAAAAAACGATTTAACCCCCACCATGCTAAAGATTGAGCAGGAAAAAATTATGGGAATGGAACAACGTTATCAACAGACACAAACACAACTTCAACAACAGCTTCAAACGTTGGCTAATGAATACAATCAACCTATTTTAGACCGATTACAAAAAGCCGTTGAAATAGTAGCGGATCGAAAAAAAGTAAATTATGTTCTTGATACTTCGAAATTACTCTATTCGAAAGCAGGCATGGACATTACCATGGAAGTCAAAGCGGAATTGTTACGCTTGGATGCCGAAGCCATGAAAAAACCATAAACAACAGGAAGGGTTTTGTCCCTTTTTAACGTGGATCGTTCAGGAAAAATTGGTGTTTTTGATTCCGGATTCGGTGGATTGACCGTGTTACGCGCGATTGCTCAAGAATTGCCCAAGTATAACTATGTGTATTTTGGGGATAATGCGCGCGCACCCTATGGGAATAAATCCTTTGAACGAATTTATGAATACACCCTGGAAGGGGTTACTTTCCTATTCAATCAGGGGTGTGAATTGGTTATTTTGGCCTGCAATACTGCATCGGCAAAAGCGCTGAGAACCATACAGCAACGCGTGCTTCCATTGAAGTTTCCGAACCAACGTGTGTTAGGGGTAATTCGCCCAAGTACCGAAGAAATTGAAACATTTACCC
>Ga0214917_10007303_pt1 | contig 11225 bp, 6 predicted proteins | sample LL_1208_BB_MetaG_FD_177983 | JGI IMG/M metagenome (GOLD analysis project Ga0214917, IMG submission 177983) | Freshwater microbial communities from Lake Lanier, Atlanta, Georgia, United States - LL_1208_BB | ecosystem: Environmental > Aquatic > Freshwater > Lake | place: USA: Georgia | collected...
TGCTTTTCAACTACATTTACATCTCTACCTTCAGAATTGGTAGGACCAGTCATTTCGTCAAGTTCGTTTACCATGTTGATTTCCTTGCCTTTCAATCCCCAACTGGGGAATCCTTGTTAATACTAGTCAGGACACGGACATTTGAACCCAGCAGTTGCCGAATAGTTACTGGGTCAGGTATCTGCCCGGAACAAGTTTTAGTCGCTAAAGACACTCATAACAAATTCTCTTAGAGAGAAACCTAATCCTGCTCTACCAATTCTCAATAGCTGAATGGATAGGCCCAGACAATCTAGAAGACCTAGAGAACACCACCCAAGCCCAACTAAACAAACTAGCCCAAGAATCAGATCAAGTAGCAGCAGAGGAAGAATTCTGGCCGATCGGGGTTAAGGTTGGGAATGTTAGGAATGATCCAACTGATCTCATCCAACAAAGCATAATCCTATAAACTCAGGGGAATTTCTCGTCCTTGAAGGCAAAAGGAATTTGAACTTTGCTTAGAGAATTCGCTAGTAGTTCCAGTTATCTGGAGCGGACTTTCCATAATCTATGCCGATAGCCTTGAAGTGCTGAATTGCGCTATCAATTTTCGCCTTTTCCGAGGGTCTCAGTTCCGAGGAATATTGTGAACCCTTAGTTTCGCGGATTAGATATACTCGTTCTTTGCCATCCACAACTTTGATGATTGCCCAGTCCGGATTGTAGTTACCAACTGGAGTTGGAATCTTGAATCTGGACGGCAGTTTCATAAAGAACCTCACATTCGGATCCGCATCGAGTTTTTCGGCAAACTTCAATTCTGTTGTCGAGTCGTACAATACATAATCAAAGTCCGACTTATCTGAGTGGCGAAGCTTGTATAGCTGATCTAGGAATCTATCCTTTTCTTCTTCCCCGTCCTTTTGTAACTCTCTTAGTTCGTAAATTGTGCCGTCAACTTTCTGATACTGCACTCCCTGCACCACAAGGGTCGCAAGCTCAGTTTGAAGGATTTTTCTAGCCATCACCAGAAAATCCACGGGATTGTCCAAAAAATCCTGCAATCTTCCGCTATTAGTCAAAATGAAGGCAATTGTCGCTCGGGTGAGTGACGTGGCAGCTTGAAGCTCGCTAAGAATGTCGGGCAACTCGTAGGATTTAGATAATTCCGCGACTCGCTGGTTAACGGCCTCACCAATTGCCCCTCCTCGAACAATCTTAATCTCGGCTCTATTTACTTGAATCTGAAGAGGCTGTACTTGAGGTGATTCCTTTAGAGCTTTGATGCAGTTCTGCCTAACTTTTGTGCTGTCAACAGTAACTCTATAGGTAGTCTTTTTTGTTATAGCTTCCCAGAACTTAATGAACTCCTGGTCAGCAAAAATCTGCTTGTTTAGCTTTCTACTAACCCGTTTTATTTTTTGCTTTACAAACCGCTCAATGTTTATTTCATCAATTAGCTGAATAATATCTGGCTCGTACACTTCAAATTGAGGCGGAAGATTCAACGTAAACCCGTCTAACATCGGGTTGTACTTAGTCGTCATCTTGCCCTCAAGGACGAACTCTTCGGCTACTAAATGATCGTAAATGAGTTTGCTATTCTGGAAGCCAAGCGGCTCATCCGTTTGGTTTCCGTCCGCATCAAGTTTCCAAATTTTCGCAAATTCATTTACTCTCAGCAAACCAATTTCGATGCCTGCTTTCTTATACTCACTTTGCAAATTCGCGGCAAACTGGTTGTAGGTTTCATTTGCTATAACAGAAAGAGTTGCCAAAGATCGATCCTGAACGCGAACATAACCGTTTTCGGTCTTTCGAACCGGAAGGCGAAGCCCTCGCCCAATTGTTTGCCGACGTTCATTCTCTCCTGACATCTCCCTTAGAACGCAGATTTGGAAAACGTTTGGATTGTCCCAACCTTCACGAAGAGCCGAGTGGCTAAAAATAAACCGCACCTCATTATCTGGATCCAACAAAGTTTGCCGGTCTTGCATGATTAGCTTGTATGACTCATTGTCAGCTTCTGTAGTTCCTGAAGAATCTAAATACTGTTGCGCTCCACCTTTTTTAACCTGAGAGAAATAAGCCTTCCGGACATTTTTAGCTTCCGCCGTAAATAGGCTAGTGAACTCAGACTTCTGTTTACCTACTTCTTCTGCATAGATTTCATCGAACCACTGGACAAGCTCTCCATTTGCACCTTCGTAGGATTCCGAGTCACCTAAGTATGAGGCTACCTTTGAAATAAAGAAAAGGCTCAAGACTTTAATGCCACTATCCTTCAAAGAAATCTCCTTGCGGATGTGCTCGCGAATGGTCTCCCTAACCATTTCTCTAAAAATCTGAGTGGTTACACCTCCAGTCGATTCATTTAGCTTAAGCTCGCCATACGGATTTAAGTCGATGCTTCCAGGGGTAGCGCCGATTGAAATAGAAATATTATTTATTGCGTAGCCATCGTAGACAGAATTATTAGTAACCTGTTTCAGGCTCTTGGTATTCTCAACAGTTTTTACTTTGCGAGATACCGAACCGTCACCGAGCCGAACGTCAAGCTCTAGCTTTGCTGAGAATTTACCTCTTGTGTTCTGGGTTCCAACTAGTTTTACATAAGGCGTGTTCTGATGCCCCTGCTGAACGACATCTGCCACCAAAATCTGCTTCACAAGACCAAGTTCATGTGCATCAACAGGGTCAAGTTTGTAAACAATATTTCGCCTGGTGTTATGAGTTGCACTGTACCTAAGTGTCATAGATGGATTAAGTCGATTAAGTGCGTCTAGGGAAAGGTCACCATCCATGTTCTGTGGTTCATCCACCACCACCACAGGTCTAGTCGATGAAAGGAAATCTATTGGTCTTAGCCCAGTTAGTTTATCTCTCCGTCTGTTGAGGATTAGCCTCGCCTCTTCTTCCTCAGCTTCACCTTGTATGTCCGCACCCTCTGTTTTAGCCTTTGCAGCCTTCTCTCTTATGGAGCTAATAGTCATAATTTCTATTTGCATTGTGGTGGAAGTCGCAAAGCTTTGGAGTTGTTCGGCGTTCTTTCCGGAATATACTGTCACATCGAAATTTTGTCCGGGGTACAAATTGGCGAAATGCTCCCTCATGAGCTCAATGCTTGATTTAACACCTTCGCGAATAGCTACGCTCGGAACCAATATGACAAATTTTGTGAAACCATATTTTTTGTTTAGCTCGAAAAGTGTTCTCAAGTAGACATAAGTTTTGCCTGTACCGGTTTCCATTTCAATGTCGAAGTCCCTTTTTCCTTCAAAAAGACTGTCCGACACTTCCAATCCAAGGCGATCTTGAACTCTCTGCATGTTTACAAGAATTGTTTCGTCATCAACAAGAATGTTGTTTCCTATCGCCCCAATTTCCATTGCAGCGTCACCTTCGAACAACTCACCGGGTTCTAGCTTGAGCTTGATTTTCGACACTAGCATTTGACTGTCGCTGGGCTGTCCCTCAAATAAATCAACCACTGCAGCGATTGCGTCAAGCTGATATTGTTGCGTGGCATCAAAGTTGAATTTACTTGAGCTCATCAGAAGGCCCTCCTTGGACAGTCTCTATGTAAAATTGTGTAGCTCATGATTCTCGATTACCCTTTGATCAGTTCTATTTCACGGTTTCTGCACTCTTGCTCCAAGTTAGTTTTTAACTCATCATTACCTTTGTAGGTTTCTTCCATAACCAGTAATCTTGAAGGATTCAAACCCAAAAGAGGTGTGAAGTCCTCTAACTCGGCATCCTTCTTCGATGCAACTACAGCTAAGAGAAGGCCCTCCTCCACTACATATGCCTCAAAGACATCGCTATCAAGATGCCTCAAGGGCACATTCAAACTAAAGCCAAGCTTTATCAGAACTTCAACCAAACAACCAAAACTATTTCCCGCATCAGGGATGGGGTATGCAATTTCATTGATGTGTCGCTCAAGCTCAGATTTTGAAACGCCACTTGTGACGCGCCAAATCGGAAAATTCGATTCCGCTAAACGGAAAGCTCGAAAACCAACATCGTCACTGGAATTCGTTAAGTCTGTTTGCAATTTATCTCCAATAGAGTTGAAACGAGCTCGAGCCACTTCAGATATTGTCTTGAACCCCTTAAGTGCAGGGGCTGAGTTCTCGGGGACTGGCTCAGGCAGTTGGACCAGAATGCATTTTCTATTTCCGCTGTCAATGTTGTTCAAGGTGAGCAAAGCGTGTGCCGTAGTTGCTGAACCAGCGAAAAAGTCAAGAATGATGTCATTGCTTTGGGGATCTGTGGTCATCTCAATTAGGCGTTTTATCATCTCAACCGGCTTTGTGTAGTCAAAAGCTGGGAAGTCGAAAATTTCTTTTAGGTTCTTTTTAGCGTTATCGTTCGAGAACTTATTGTCGACGAAATCCAAAGATGTAAAGGCCTTTGTCCTTTCCTTTGTAATAACTCGGTATAACCCATTCTTGCCTTCAATGGCAGCATTTTGGTAAGTTTTGGTGTAGATACGCCACCCATTTTTTGACTTGTTGAGAACAATAAAGCCATTTGCCAAACCAAAATCGAATAAGTCACGCGACCAGCGCCAGCAGTAATCAGTCCTTGGCTTTCGAGATTTCCTCTCCTCCATCGCTTCTTCAGAAACGCCTCCTGGAATAAAGATTTTTCCATCGAGTTCAATTTTGTAGTCGAGGCTCGGGGAATACTGAATAGACCCGTAGTCAAGGGTTTGATTAAGTTTGTACTTTCCTCGTACCGCTTCAAACTCATCAGAAAACTTGAAACCGTCATCTGTGTGCCTGAAACGGTTCAAAACCACCCCAGACGATTTGGCAAATGAGACAATGTAGTCATGGTTTGATGAAATTAAGTCACCACTTTTACCGGACCGTTTTGTTATTCTTGTAAAAACTGATAGTAAGTTTTGTTCACCAAAGATTTCATTACAAAGTTTGATGAGGTTATCTAACTCATGGTCGTCGATTGATATGAAGATGACTCCGTCTTCGGTTAGTAGGTTTTTAGCTAGCTTGAGCCTTGGATACATCATGCTCAACCAATTGGAGTGATATCTACCATCAGTATCACTATTAGTTGAAACCTTCTTACCCTCTTCATTAACCTGCTTAGTCCACTCCAAATAAGAAGCTAAACCCTCCTTATAGTTATCCGGATAAACAAAATCCTTACCAGTGTTATAGGGAGGATCAATATAGATCATTTTGATCTTGCCGTGGTAATGACGCTGCAAAATCTTCAAAACCTCAAGATTATCGCCCTCAATAAAAACATTCCCAGTAGTATCCCAATCCCTAGAATTCTCTAGATCAGGAACCAAAGTAGCAGTAGTTGACTCTTGAGCCGCCTGCAAAGCCCTACGCTTACCAGGCCAAAACAAACCAAAACGCTCCAACTTATCGTCAACCGCATCAGAACCTAAAAGCTCCTGCAACTTAACAACATCAACCTTGCCATCAGCCACAACCTCAGGCATCAACTCAGCCAACTTAGCCGCCAACTCAGACCTAAAATCAGGAGAACCCGAAGGCACAACCCCACCAAACAACTCTTCAGACACAAAAACTCCCTTTTACTTCTTTATTAGTTCTATTTCTCGGTTATTGCATTCTTGTTCCAAGTTGGTTTTTAGCTCGTCGCTTCCTGCGTAAGCATCTTCCATAACCAATAACCTTGCAGGATTCAACTCAATTAAAGAACTAAAGTCTTCCAACGTAGCAACTGATTTTGATGCAACAACGGCAATGAGGCTACCATCGCCAACCGAATAAGCTTCAAAAACATCACTTTCAATCTTGGTCAATGAAACACTCAAACTAAACCCAAGCTTGATTAGCACCTCTACCAAATAATCAAAAGCATTATTCTGATCAGCGCTGAAGTAAGCAATCTCATTTACATGCTTCTCAACTTCAGACACAGAAAAACCACTAGAAGCACGCCAAACAGGAAAATTAGACTCAGCCAAACGAAAAGCCCGAAATCCAACATCAGGTAGTGACTCTTTCACTAATTCATTATTAATTCTTCTTGCGATTAAGTCCGCAGCCTGGTTCAATCTCAAGCGAGTCACTTCAGTGATCAAGTTGAAACCTGACTTCCTGGCCTCCGATTTCTCTTCAGTAGGCTCTGGTAGCTGAACCGAGATAGTCCTCCTAATGCCTGAATCCTTCTGGTTTACATTGAGAACGGCATGTCCAAAACTTCCCGATCCAGCGAAAAAATCTAGAACGATTGAATCTGGCTTTGTTGCGATAGAGATAAGAATTTCAAGGAGCTTAGTTGGCTTGGGGTTGTCAAAAAAGTTACCACCAAGCAAATCCCTCAATTCTGAACTTCCTGTTCTTGTCCTACCAAAACGCTCATCTACAAACAAAGATCGTGGCTTTGCCCCATCAGACTCATAGTTTTTGGTATAAACATGTCCACCCTTAAAGACAAGCTCGTCAAATCGAGATTCAACTGTATCCAACGCCCAACGCCAACGGGCGTTAGGCAAATCCGGGTTCCTTTGCTGAACTTTGTAAACATTCCCATCAGGACCTTGAATCGGAAAGTCAAGTGATTTTTGGTAACCTAAGTTTTGTTTATCCAGTCGTTCAAGAGCATAAGCTCCCTTCTCGTCACGGTAGTTATAAGAAGTAGTAACCTCCCCCTCTGGGTCTGTTCCTAAAATCTCTGAGCCAATCGATCTGGAAAAAGCCAAAATGTATTCGTGGTCAACTGCAACTTCTCCGCTGTCATTGGCTCCACCTGACTTGCTTTTCCAGACGAATGTTGCGACGTGGTTATTTTCTCCAAAAATCTCGTTGCAAATCTTCTTTAGATTCTCATATTCGTTGTCGTCGATTGAGATGAAGATGACTCCGTCTTCGGTTAGGAGGTTTTTAGCTAGCTTGAGCCTTGGATACATCATGCTCAACCAATTGGAGTGATATCTACCATCAGTATCACTATTAGTTGAAACCTTCTTACCCTCTTCATTAACCTGTTTAGTCCACTCCAAATAAGAAGCTAAACCCTCCTTATAGTTATCCGGATAAACAAAATCCTTACCAGTGTTATAGGGAGGATCAATATAGATCATTTTGATCTTGCCGTGGTAATGACGCTGCAAAATCTTCAAAACCTCAAGATTATCGCCCTCAATAAAAACATTCCCAGTAGTATCCCAATCCCTAGAATTCTCTAGATCAGGAACCAAAGTAGCAGTAGTTGACTCTTGAGCCGCCTGCAAAGCCCTACGCTTACCAGGCCAAAACAAACCAAAACGCTCCAACTTATCGTCAACCGCATCAGAACCTAAAAGCTCCTGCAACTTAACAACATCAACCTTGCCATCAGCCACAACCTCAGGCATCAACTCAGCCAACTTAGCCGCCAACTCAGACCTAAAATCAGGAGAACCCGAAGGCACAACCCCACCAAACAACTCTTCAGACACAAAAACTCCTAATAAACCTCAGGCCTTACTCACAGACAATCATTACAGATTCCTGTGACATCTGAGCCTAATAGGGGTTTTGCATCTAAATTTATAGAAAAATGGGGTTTTGGTACTGTCAGCTAGAAACTGGGAAAATTACTCAATTTCTTCATTAACGGGAACAACTGGGTCGGCTTCAGAATCGCTAGCCAGAATGTCCTCTTCATCCTCGAGATCTTCTTCTACAAATTCAATGAGCTGTTGCGAGGTAACGTCCAAACCAAGCATCATATTTAGTTCTTTTACTTGTAGTTTGGCTCTTTCGGCTAGGAAGTCCATAAAGTTATCTGGTTTCCAAAGCTCTTCGCTGGTCGGAAGTAGCTGCTCCTCAAGCCTTTGAGAAGTAATCTGCAAATTCGAATCGCCAATGTATTCATCAGGAGACCGGTCGGAGATAATCTTGTTGACTTCCGCACTAATGAAAGCAAAATTGGATATGGAATTGTAGTGTTCTTTTTTGACTTTTCTTTTGCGCATGTTGGCTTGGGGGAAGAAGTGATGATATTCGATTTTGAACTTTGGATTAATGACATCTGTAGAAAGGGAAATCGAATCCTTCCAGTCCTTTGCATTTCTAGACAACGCTGAAATAAAGAGAAGATTAAAGAAACCGGAGTTTGTGCCTTTGTCTTCAAGAGCCTTAACAGAAAGCGATCCATCTATTGGGAAAGCCCCGAATGCACGCTTTCTAAGGAATACAAGCGCTGCATCTAAGTCATTCTCTCTAATGAATTTGGACTCTGCTTCTAAGTTTCCATCGATGGAGCTTGAATATGAGCTAAAGGCCATTACTGAATAAACCCATTGCTTCAAAAGATTAGCTTGTGTGCCAGTTAGATTCTGATTTTTCTTCTGCAAAGTGTGAAATATGAACCCAGGCATAACCACTATATTCAAAGATTTCAGCAACTTAGCATTTGGAATTTTACATTCGTTTTTCAAGAAATTAATGGCTTTATCTAGAGCCTGCTCGGTGGCTTTCCAGGACTCCTCTAGCTTTGCTCTGTCCATGTCCTTTTCAATAAGTTTTATGTATTTACCGCCTTTGCCGGCAATTAAACTCATAAGTCGAAGTGGTGTTTCTGCACCAAGATCGTATTGATGGGCTGCAAGTTTCTTTTTGTAATCAGCAATTTGAGAAAGTCCGGTCTTCCATCGAGCAGCTATGGCGGAGTTAATTAAGTCACCGTTAGTTAATTTTATTCCGCCTTTGTTAACTCTTGTAAACACATCAGCAACAACTGAATAGTCGTCTGTACTGAAAGACATCACTGGAACTTGATAGGTTTGAAAGGCAGAGTTGATGTTGGTGAGTGTTTGAAGGTAATTTGCAAACAACGGATGATCCGTTTTGTATCCTGCATCTTCGAGCAATTTAAGATGATTGGGTTTAGAAGTGATTATGTCTCTAACCGGTATTAGATGCGTTAGAGAGGCCTCCTTTTTAGTAGGGTTCATGAATACTTCCTTCTGCAGGTCAAAACGAGTATCGATGAAGTCCCCGTCCTCTTTCAACTTAGGGTTTAGAACCCAGGTCAAAGACGTTATTCTCTGTTGCCCATCAAGCAAAACGCTTGCCCCTGCAACTTTATTAGCCTGTTTAATAACCTGAACGAGCTGAAGCGGTGGCTCTTTTGTGGTTTCCCAAATCAGAATTGAACCAATTGGATAGCCTTTATATATCGAGTCCAGGAATTCTGGAACCTGCTTCTTCTTCCAGACATAACTTCTCTGAATTGATGGGATTATTAGCTCCCCCGAAATCAACTTTTCGACGAATTCCATAACTTTGGCATTTCCCGCACCCATAAGATCTCCCTTGCTCTATTCAGTATTCCCATTGTGCACCATTGAATTGTCGTGGGATTGACTTCGCCTCAATTTGACTGACCCTGCAATGTCAGACCAAACCTATAAACTCTAATATCCGAACATATGTTCGGATTAGGGTAAAGGTGATTTATGGGTCGTATAGACGAAGCTGTGGCTGTTTTAGTGGATCAGGAGGGTGCTCCTACCCTCTTTAGATGGAGGGAAAGGGACTACCAGGTTAGTTCTAGACCGGTTAGATGGTTTGCCAGGGCTGAATGGTGGGTAGGGGAAAGAGCTCACAGAGGCATCGGATCGGGAGTTTTGGAGGTTGAGATGTGGAGACTCTTAGCTACAGTCGATGGGATTAAAAGTTCATTCGAGATGATTCACAATTCAATCACAGGCAATTGGATTCTAATCAGGCAATTTGAGTAGCAAAGATTTGCTGCTTCGGCGTTTGGGTTTGTAACAATTACCGATAGTTCAAAAATAAATCGTTATCTATTTGGGCCAAAGCCAGAAGTAAAGTCAATCTAGACTGTAGCCAAATGGACACAGAAAAGGTATAAATAATGATTTCAATATCTAGAAACTCAATCACTATAGAAACCACTCTTACAAGTTCCACTCTTAGTGATTTTTTCAAGGAGATAGCTGAGGACGAAAGAGACGGCATGTTAGAGCAGCTACTTGAAGCTGCATTGACAGTTAGGACTGCCCTAACTCTTGATTTAGAGACTCAAACTATAAAGAAAAGTGTTGATGACGCGAAGTCAAAACTTGAAGAGCATTTTGAACAACTCAAGCAAGTCATCGCTGAACATGTCGAAGAAATGACGAACCCAGAGGATGGCGTATTTAGGTCGTTGTTTGATGAAGCTGCAAAAACTGAATTTGAAAATGCTTTAGATCCAAACGTCGATGGAACTCCCATATTCAATCTAAAGGAAAGCATTTTAGGAGACATTTATGAAGTTGCTCAAAACATAGACCTCGTAATGCAAAAACTTCGTATCAAAGGTTTAGCAGGTGACGCTCGGCAAAGAGGAACAGACTTTGAGAAAAATGTCATGAATCTGTTTGATGAAACCGCGGCAAAATTCCTAGATACTCCGATCAGAACGGGAGAGAGTCACGAAGCCGGAACAAGTGCTAAAAAAGGTGATGGCGCGATAGTTGTCCACGATCTAAGCTCCGATTTTGAAGAATTGAGAATTGCAATCGAGGTGAAAACCGATAAGCAATTTAAGAAACTAAATGGAAAAGACCCTTCAAGATTGGCAAACGATGAAAAAATGGCGACAGAGCTAAAGGAAGCCATGAAAAATAGGAAAGCTAAGGTAGGTATTTTTGTCTTAGACGACCAGGAATTAGACATGCAATCTCAGGTTAGATGGAAAGTGATTGGGAAGCACCAACTTGCAATTATCCTAGATAGCACGGCTCCTGATATGAATTTTGTTGAGCTGGCTTATGCCTGGGCTAGATGGCAGCTAGCCAAAGATGCCAAAGAACAAGGGCCTACGGAACCGACTAACCAAAGGCCATTCGACCCGACCTTTATTGAGGATGAACTTAACTCGCTTGTATCTGACTTAGATTCATCTAGGGATCTGAAACTTTCATTCACTGCCCTGCAAACTGCCTTAGAAGCAACCAACGCTAAGGTTTTTGATAACCAAAAGAGTATCGCTACTAAAATTCGAAACCTCCTGATCAACATCGTGCAAGAAAAGAGTCTGACTACTTCAGCGCCTAAAAAGAAAAAGTAACTGACTTCTTACGAATTTTTAGTTAGGTTAATTTCAATTTGCAATGTCAGCCCAAACCTATAAACTTCTATATCCGAACATATGTTCGGATATTAGTTTATAGGGCGTTTTATGAGTTTTACCCATTTGCATGTGGCTTCAGGCTTCTCTTCCCATTACGGGGT
>Ga0214917_10007304_pt1 | contig 11225 bp, 11 predicted proteins | sample LL_1208_BB_MetaG_FD_177983 | JGI IMG/M metagenome (GOLD analysis project Ga0214917, IMG submission 177983) | Freshwater microbial communities from Lake Lanier, Atlanta, Georgia, United States - LL_1208_BB | ecosystem: Environmental > Aquatic > Freshwater > Lake | place: USA: Georgia | collected...
CTCGCCTGCCAGCGCCTGCCCTCCCGGTCGTAGGCCATGCACAGCATCCGGCTCTGCTCAAGGGTGCAGCGTCCCTGCACCACCCGTGCCTTCGGCAGCCCCAGGGTGCCCGGATTGCTGGTCGCCACGGCGGTGAGCTGCACGCCCATCGGCCAGCGGGGCTCGCAGCGGCTGTCCTGGCAGCGCATCGGCTGACTCCCCGGCACCAGGATCCCGGCGAACAGCAGTTGCTCATCGCGGCCGCTCTGCTGGCGCGCCGCGGGCAGAAAGCGGATGCTGAGCAGGCCGGAGAGTTGCTGATCGAGCCGCACACTGCGGCAGGCCTGCCGCTCCGGCGTCTTGCCCCGCAGCTCCTGGCGCTGGATCTCGCACTGCTGCGTGCTGCGCTGCCAGCGGCCGAAATCCTCCTCCGGCTGCAACCACGGACCCGCCGGTGCGCTGCTCCCCAGCCTGGGGAGGGGCGTCTGGGCCGCTCCAGAGGGCGCTGCCGGCGCGGTGGTGGGCCAGCGCCGCCGTGGTGACCCCGCATCCAGAGTCGCTGCCGGGGCCCGACTCGGACCGCCTGGCCTGGTCGTTCGAGGGGGAGGAGATGCGGCTGCCGCCCCTGCCGCGTCCGGCGCGCTCGCTGCGGCCTCCGCGCTTGCCGGCACCGGGTCGGCGGCTGCCGGCGCGGCCCCATCCCCGTCGTCTGGCTCCTGCGCTGCCCGCGTGGGGGACCTCTCTGGGGGAGTGGATCCCGCCGCCTCTGGCTGGGGGGTGTTCGCCTGGGCCAGGGCGACGCTGCCCGGCAGCAGCAGCCCGAGCAGCAGGGCTCCCCAGCGGGCGGCGCCTCGATGCGGGCTGGTCTGGCGCGGGGGCATGGGGCGCCTCAATAGCCGGAATCGGCCACGCACATGCCCTGGCAGCTGATGCCATTGCTGGCGGTGCGCCCGCAGTGCCCGCAGAGGATCGGCTCCGCCGCGACCGGTGGCCCTGCGCCTGGAGCGGAGCCGACCGGTGTCGCCGTCGCGCAACCGGTGGCGGCTGGCGTCGCGCCGCTGGGGAGGGGATGGGCCGCGCCGCTGGGGAGTGGGTGGGCCGCGCCGCTGGCCATGGGAGCTCGAAACGGATGGATGGATCCGATCATGGCCACCAGCCTCCTGCATCCGGGCCCGCCATGGAAGCGGCTTCAGCCACGATCGGCGCCGCCGCGCCTGCGACACCCGGCATCGGCGTGGGCACCTGGGCCTGGGGCAATCAGTTCCTGTGGGGCTACGAGCCGGGCCAGGACGCCGAGCTGGAGGCCTGCTTCCGGCGCGCCGTGGCGCTGGGGCTGCGGTTCTTCGACACCGCCGACTCCTACGGAACCGGCCGCTTCGCCGGCCGCAGCGAGAGCCTGCTGGGCCGCTTCTGCGCGGCGCTGGATCCGGCCGACCGGGAGGCGCTGACGGTGGCCACCAAGCTGGCTCCCTTCCCCTGGCGCCTGGGCCGCCGCGGCTACCGGACGGCCTTCGAGGCCTCCCGCGCCCGGCTGCAGGGCAAGCTCGATCTGGTGCAGCTGCACTGGAGCACGGCCCGCTATTTCCCCTGGCAGGAGCTGCCGCTGCTCGAGGGTCTGGCCGATCTGGTGCAGGAGGGCCAGGTGGCCGGCCTGGGGGTGTCGAACCTGGGCCCGAGGCGTCTGCGCTGGCTGCATGGACATCTGGCGGAGCGCGGCGTGCCGCTGCGCAGCGTGCAGGTGCAGCTGTCGCTGTTGTCTCCCGAGCCGATCGCTCCGGCCGGTGTGGCGGAGGTGTGCCGGGAGCTGGGGATCGCGCTGATCGCCTACAGCCCCCTGGCCCTGGGGTTGCTCGCAAGGCCGGCCGGGGCCGCACCGGATTTCGGCGGTGGACCGCGGGCGCTGCTGGCACGGCGCGTCTGGCCGCGCATTCAGCCGCTGCTGGCCGCGATCGAGGCGATTGCCCGCTCCCGCGGTGGGGATGGGGCCGCGGTGGCCCTGAACTGGTGCCGTGCCCATGGGGCCCTGCCGCTGGCGGGGATGCGGCGGGTGGCTCAGGCGGAGGCCGCCGCCGCCGCCCTGCGCTGGCAGCTCAGCGAGGCGGAGCGCCAGGAACTCGATGCCCTCTCCCGCGCCTGCGTGGCGGCGGGCGGCGCCATGCCCGCCAATCCCTTCCAGAGCGCCTGAGCGGAGGGCCCGCTCTCCGCCTGGCTTCGCCGCGGCTTCAGCTGGCGGAGGCTTCGCTCGGCACGGCCGGGGTGAGCACCACCGGCAGGGCGGCGGGACGGGGCTGGGGTGGTTCGGGACGCTGCAGCAGCCGCAGAATCTGGGGATCCTCGCCGTTGCCCTCGCCCTTGGCGGCCGCGGGGCCGCAGGCGGCCAGGGCCTCCTGCAGCAGGGAATCAAAGGTGGAGCCAGGCAGCCGGTGCCGGGCGAGCTCCAGGAAGGCGCGGGCCAGGGACTCCCCGGCGGCCGCCCGCAGGGCGGGATTGCTGCGGCGCAGTTCCTGCTCCTGGGCGATGGCCGACAGGAAGCGCTCGGTGACATCCCGCTTCGTGCCAGCGCGAATGCGGGTGTCCTGCTCGGTCTCGCTGAGCAGGCTCTGCTGCTCCAGTTCGGCCAGGCGTCGGTTGAGGCTGTCGAGAACCTCCTGGGCTTCCTTGGCGATCTGGGTGAGCTGCCCATCGGAGAGGCGCGGCAGATCGGCCACGTAGACCTTGCCGTGGTCGCGCAGGGTCAGGAAGGTGGGCCGCTGTCCGCCGCCGCCCTCGCGGCCTTCCCGCGGCGCTGGCCCGCTCTCGCGCAGGCGGGGACGGGGCTGGATCGGGCGCTGGGGTGGAACAGGACCGGCGGAGGAGCGGCGGCGGGTGATACGGGACGTTCTCTCGAGCATCAGCGATAGGGCGTGCGTGGGATATCCGGGGTGTGTTGCGGCGGACTCCTGCGCTGCGCCGGCGAATGGCGCAGCGGACGGAGCGACAGGCACCTGGAACCAGGTGACCTCCGGCCACCCTACGGAGCGGCTGCGGAGTGGTTGTCCTTAGTAAGGCAATCCCGCCAGCGAATCCCCGCTGGCGGCGCCCCCGATCACCTCGCCCAGCAGCCAGGCCTGGTGTCCCGCGGCGGAGCAGACGGTCAGGGCCGTGGCGACCGCTGCGGGGGGAACCACCAGGCAGTAGCCCACCCCCAGGTTGAAGGTGTTCCACAGGTCGGATTCGGGCACCTCTCCCTGCTCCTGCAACCAGCGGAACAGGGCTGGCCGCTGCCAGCTGTGGGGATCAATGCGGGCATGCACGCCCGCCGGCAGACAGCGCGGCAGGTTCTCCGGCAGGCCGCCACCGGTGATGTGCGCCATGCCGTGCAGCGGCACGCCGGCCTGCAGCAGGGCCTTCACCAGGCCCCCGTACAGACGGGTGGGGGTGAGCAGGGCGTTGATCACCGCGGGGCCGCCCGGCTCCAGAGGGGTGTCGGGACCGACGCCCTGCAGCTCGAGGATGCGGCGCACCAGGCTGAAGCCGTTGCTGTGCACGCCGCTGCTGGCCACGGCCACGATCCGGTCACCGGGGCGCACCAGGCGGCCGTCGATGCGTTCCTCCTCCTCCACCACCGCCACGCAGAAGCCGGCCAGGTCGTAGCGACCGGGGCCGTAAAAGCCAGGCATCTCGGCGGTCTCGCCGCCCAGCAGGGCGCAGCCGCTCTGACGGCAGCCGTCGGCGATGCCCTCCACCACCTCGGCCATCGCCTCGGGGCTGAGCTTGCCGGTGGCGATGTAATCCAGGAAGAACAGCGGTTCGGCGCCGCTGGTGATCACGTCGTTGACGCACATCGCCACCAGGTCGATGCCGACGTCGTGGTGGCGGCCGTGGGCCTGGGCCAGCTCCAGCTTGGTGCCCACCCCATCGGTGCCGGCCACCAGCAGCGGCCGGCGCAGGCCCTGGGGCAGACGGCAGAGGCCGCCGAATCCCCCCAGGTCGCCCAGCACCTCGGGTCGCCGGGTCGCCTCGACGCTGCTGCGGATCCGTTCCACGAAGGCGCGTCCGGCGACGACGTCCACGCCGGCTGTGCGGTAATCCATGGCCTCCTAGGGGTGGTTGATGCGATCTTCCGATGCTGCCGCCCCGGGGGGCCGCAGGCCGCTGCCGGAGGTGTGCGATCCCGCGATCGGCACAGTGGTGCATCGGTCGGGCTTATGGAGAAGATCAGATATCCTGATGTTCTCGGGGGCTTGTCGGGCCGACAACCCCAGCGCCGCAGGCGGTTTGGCGCGGCGATGATCAAAACTGATCGGTGGATTGGAGCGGTTCGCTGTCTTTTGTCATGCACGGATGGCCGTTAACTTTGCGCCGTCGTCAATTCCTGTCAGGAACTTGCTCACCCGGTTCCAGCCGTTTTCGCCAAGGCGAATCTGACGCTGGTCCCAGCCGCTCTTTCCCCGAGGGGGCCTCACGGTCCTGTCGAGATCAGAGCCGATCCGTGGGTCTGTTCCGTCTGTTATGCGTGGACCTCAACTCCTGGGCGCCGCCGCCCTCCTGATCGCTGGCAGCCAGGCCCCCGCCCTGGCCGCCTCCTCCTCCCCCACCGCGCCTTCGGCCGTCATCCGCGACGCCGAGCGCACCCCCAGCTGGGAGGACAAGTTCATCAGGAAGGTCGCTCCGGCTGCTCCGGCCAATGGTCTGCTGGCTTCCGCCGGCGTCGGCCAGGCCAGCTGGTACGGGCCCGGTTTCTACGGAAACCGCACCGCAAGCGGTGAAGTCCTCCGTCCCGGCACCCTGACCGCGGCCCACCGTCACCTGCCCTTCGGCACGATGGTTCGGGTCACCAACCTGAACAACGGCCGTGTGGCCGTGGTTCGGATCAACGATCGTGGTCCCTTCCACGGCGGCCGCATCATCGATCTCGCCCATGGTGCCGCTCAGCAGCTGGGTGTCACCTCCAGCGGCACCGCCCAGGTGAAGCTCGAAGTGCTCAACTGAGCCCCTCGTTCCAGTGCTGCGGCCGCGGCCCCAGCGTCCTCCCCACGGTCCATCCGTCAGATTGGCGGCTGGACCGTTTTTTGTTGTGCGGCTGCTGCGCACCCGAGCTGAACTGCTGAGCTGGCGCCACCGGGAGCCGGATCGGCCGCTCCACTTCGTCCCCACGATGGGCTGCCTGCATGAGGGCCATCAGTGGTTGCTGCGGCGAGCCGCTGAACCCCTGGGCGTCCAGCGGCCGCGCGTGCTGCTGAGCGTGTTCGTCAATCCGCTGCAGTTCGCGGCCGGCGAGGACTTCGAGCGCTACCCGCGCGATCTCGAGCGCGACGCGGCGCTGGCGGCCGAGGCCGGCGCCGAGGCCCTGTTCGCCCCGCAGGCCGCGGTGATCTATCCGGATGGCCCGGAGGGCGGCACGCGCGTGCTGGCGCCGGACGCGTTGCAGCGGGAGCTCTGCGGCCGCTCGCGGCCCGGCCATTTCGACGGGGTGGCGACCGTGGTGTGCCGGCTGCTGGCCCTGGTGCGCCCCGATCGGCTGCTGCTGGGAGAGAAGGACTGGCAGCAGCTGGTGATCCTGCGCCGGGTGGTGGCCGATCTGGGTCTGCCGCTCACCGTGCAGGGCTGTGGCACCGTGCGCGGTGACGGCGGCCTGGCCCGCAGCTCCCGGAACCGCTATCTGCAGGGCGGCGAGCGGCAGCAGGCCCTGGCCCTGCCGGCGGCCCTGCGCGATCTCGGAGCGGCCGCGTCGCCGGGAGCCCCGGCCGGACCCTTGCTGGATCAGGTGCGCCAGCGGCTCGAGGCGGCGGGTCTGACGATCGACTATGTGCAGCTCACGGCGGCGCATACATTGAGGCCGCTGCCCCGGGTGGAGGGTCTGTCGCTGCTGGCGGCGGCTGTGCACTGCGGTTCCGCCCGCCTGATCGATCACGTCTTCCTGATGCCCCGTCCCCCGATCGTCGCCATCGACGGCCCCGCCGGTGCCGGCAAGAGCACGGTGACCCGGGCCCTGGCCGGTCGGCTGGGGTTGGTCTATCTCGACACAGGAGCCATGTATCGCGCCGTGACCTGGTGGGTGATCCGGCAGGGGGCGGATCCGTCCGATGCCGCGGCGGTGGCACCGCTGCTCGAGGAGCTGGATCTGCAGTTGTCGCGGGATCGGGCGGGAGAGCAGCGGGTGAGCGTCAACGGCATGGATGTCAGCGAGGCGATCCGCTCACCCGAGGTGACCGCGCTGGTGTCGCAGGTGGCGGCGCACGCCTGTGTGCGCGAGGCCCTCACCCGCCAGCAGCGGCGCCTGGGCGAGAAGGGGGCTCTGGTGGCCGAAGGGCGCGACATCGGGACCGCCGTGTTCCCTGACGCCGAGTGCAAGGTGTTCCTCACCGCCACCGTGGCGGAGCGGGCTCGCCGCCGGGCCGAGGATCTGCGCCAGCGGGGCTTCGTGGTGCCACCGCTGCAGGAGCTGGAGGCGAGCATCGCCGAGCGCGACCGGCTCGATTCCAGCCGCGAGGTGGCGCCGCTGCGGCAGGCCGACGATGCCGTGGAACTGATCACCGATGGCATGGGGATCGAGGCGGTGATCCAGGCCCTGGTGGATCTGTTCCGCGAGAAGGTGCCCGAGGAGGCCTGGCCCGGGCCGGGGGACTGAGGGGGCAGGCCCTGGGCTGAGGCCGGTGGACGATCAGGACGACTCCATCGCTCCTGGGCTCGACCCCGCCGATGCATCCGGCGAGACGCGGGAACTTCAGCCCGGCCGGAACCGCTCCCTGGACGTCGTCTCTGCTGGCGCCCTGCTGGGTGAGCTCGAGGCATGGCTGCTCGGTCGTTCTCCGATCGTCCTGGCCGCGTGGGGGAGTGACGCTGCGGAAGGGCGTCTGAAGACCTGGCAGCTCAACGACATCGAGCCGACCGCAGTGACCGGTCGCTGAGGCCCTCGATCCCTCGGGGTCACGCCTCTCCGCAGCTGGGTAGGCGTCGCCGTCACGACCCGATCGCTGCCCGCGTCCACTCCAGCCGGCCGCATCGGCAGCCGCCACCGAGGCCTCAGTCCCAGCCTGCCGAGCCGGGCTCTTCTCCCCACTGCTTCGCACCCGCCATGGCCGCTTTCCGGTTCCAGTCCTGCTCCGTTCCCGTTCGCCTCTCTGCCCGTTCGCTTCTCTGCCCGTTGGTTCCCTCTGGCGGCGGCGCTGGTTGGCGGCAGCCTTCCCCGGGCCCAGCTGCTCACCCCCGCCCTGGCGCTTCCGCCCGCCGCGGCTGGAGTGGGCAGCACCGCCCAGGCCCCGGGCCAGCCCACCCTGCCACCGCCCATTCCCGCCGTTGCGGCCCCCAACCCTCGGACCCTGCCGGCCGCCACTCCCGCCGAAGCGAAGGCGATCGCCGAGGAGGCCTGGCTCTACGCCTATGCGCCGCTGCAGGGCTACCAGACCTTCTGGAACCAGACTCAGAACAAGGCCTTCCCCGGCTATGTGGGTGGCTTCAACCAGTTCCGCCACTACAGCCGTCTCAACACCCCGGCCGACACCGACATCGTCACCCCCAACAACGACACGCCCTATTCCTGGGCCTGGCTCGATCTGCGGGCCAAACCGATCGTGCTGCAGCTGCCGGCGGTCCCGGCACCCCGTTACACCGTCAACCAGTGGTTCGATCTTTACACCCATCATTTCGCCTACACGGGTGTGCGGGCCACCGGACGCGTAGCGGGCAATTATCTGTTTGTCGGCCCCCGCTGGCAGGGCATCGTGCCCAAGGGCATCACCAAGGTGTTCCGAGCCGAGACCGATTTCGTCGGCACGCTCACCCGTACCCAGCTCAATGGGGCGCATGACATCCCCACCGTCCAGGCGCTGCAGGCGAACTACCAGCTGATTCCCCTCTCGCGCTTCGAAGGGACCAAGCCCCCCAGGCCGGCTCCCCCGGTGAACTGGCCCGTCTGGGATCAGGCCAAGGCGGAGGGAATCGACTTCATCGGCTACTTCAATGCCCTGTTGCCGTTCATGCCCCACGGTGCCGTCGGAGCGGACGATGATGGATCGCTTCGCCCGCATCGGCATCGGCCCCGGACGGCCCTTTGACCCCAACAAACTGGATCCGGCCACCCGCAAGGCCATCGAGGAAGGGGGGGCTGCGGCGGCCGCGAATCTGCGCAGCAGGGCCCTGGCTCAGAAGAGCTCCAAGGGCTTCTTCGGCACCCGCGAAGAACTTGGCAGTGACTACCTCACCTTTCGCTCCATGGGGGCGATGCTGGGCATCTATGGCAACAGCTCAGCCGAAGCCCTTTACGCCAGCCAGCAGACCGGTTCTGACGGCCAGGTGCTCGATGGCCGCCGCAGATGGGTGCTGCGCTTCCCGGCCGGCCAGTTGCCGCCGGTGAGTGAGTTCCGGTCGATCACGATGTACACCCTGCCGCAACGGTTGCTGGTGGCCAATCCGATCGATCGCTACTCGATCGGCGATCGCACCAAAGGCCTCAAGCTGGGGGCCGATGGTTCGTTGGAGATCTATCTGCACCATGACAATCCCGGCCCCGACAAGGTGTCGAACTGGCTGCCCGCGCCCGCCGGACCGTTCTTCTTCGTGGCCCGGCTGTATGGGCCGGGTGCGGCGGCCCTGTCGGGGCAGTGGCAGCTGCCGGCGCTTCAGGAACGCCGTTGAGTCGATCGTCCTGAAGGGCCTTGCGGGGTTCAGGCCTGCGGCTGTCGCTGGCTCCGCAGGTCCTCCAGCAGCCCTTTGCAGGCGTCCTCAAGCAGATCGAGCACCTGATCGAAGCCATCCGGACCGCCGTAATACGGATCCGGCACCTCCCGGGCGCCATGGCGGCGGCAGTGCCCGGTGATCGGGGCGATGCGGGCCGTGGCCCCATGGCGCCGGGCCATGGCGTGGATGGCGCTCAGGTTGTCCTCGTCCATGGCGAGGATGTGATCGAAGCGGGTCAGGTCGGCCGGCTCCAGCTGGCGGGCGCGGCTGGGGAGGTGGATCCCCCGGCGGTCAGCGGCGCTGCGCATGCGCGGATCGGCGCGATTGCCGACATGCCAGCTGCCGGTGCCTGCGGAATCCACCTCGAAGGCAGCCTGCAGGCCCTCCCGTTCCAGCAGATGCAGGAACACCCCTTCGGCGGCGGGTGAGCGGCAGATGTTGCCGAGGCAGATGAACAGAACGCGGGTGGGGGCGGCGGCGGTCATGGCGTCAGCGGCGGCGGCGGGCCGTCCAGCAGGCGGCTGCAGGCCATGCTCGCCCGCAGCCGCACCACCGGTGTCTCCTCACGCTCCGGTTCGGCCAGAGCCTGCAGCGCTGAAACGGCCCGCTGGCTTTCTGGCGGCAGCGGATCCATGCGCCGCACCAGCGCCTCCAGGCCCACCGCCACGGCATAACGCACCACCCACTCGCCATCGCGGCATCCGGCCACCAGGGCCTCAAGAGCCCGGGCCCGCACCTGCAGCCGCTGTCCAGCCTCGAGGGGCTCCAGCTGCAGATGGCCCAGGCCGCAGGCCGCCGCACGCCGCACGCTGGGCCCCACATCGGTGGCCAGGGCCTCTTCCAGGAGCTCAAGGCCACGCACGTCGCCGATGCCGGCCAGGGCGCGCACGGCCCAGGCCCGGGCGCCGTAGTTGCGAGGGTCGAGGCGGCTCAGCAGCGGTTCCACCGCGTCGGCCCCCAGGGCGATCAACCCATCGACGGCCGCCACGGCCGCCCCGGGGTTGTTGAAGCCGAGCACCTGCACCAGGCAGGCGATCGCGTCGGCCTGATGGTCGGCCTCTGCGGGGACCACCGCGCCTGGACCGTCCCCGCCGGCATCCCCAGCGCTCGGTCGGGAGGCAAGCAGATCGGCCAGGGCGCGGGTGGCCTCCAGCAGGGCCAGGGCGCTGGTGGCCTGCTCCACCGCCTGGATGCGCTCGCGCAGGGGGAGGGAGTGAGTCATGGCTGGATGGCGCTCACGGAGGGAGGGCGATCATTGGGCCGCGGCCCCACGCGGCCGAACGGTGTGCTGCGCTGCGTGCCGAGCTGTGTGTGGAGCGGGCGGCCCGCGGCGGGCTGATGCCCAAGGCCAGGCAGGGGCCTCAGGCAGCCTCGCGGGGCGCCCGGCCATCGCTGCGCCGCGGCAGCCCTCCGGCCTGGGGCCTGTCCGGCGCCCTGTCGGTCACAGCAGGGCATCCATCACCTCCAGCACGCGTGCGGCACTGATCGACGCTTCATGGTGAGCGCCGTGCTCCACCAGGCCGCGCAGGGCGATCAGCTTGAGGCTGTTTTCGGCGAGCGTGGCGCGGATCGGCTCGAGCGCCGGTCGCCAGCCGCTGGCGCCCAGGTCCATCAGGGCGGCGCGGCGCACCTGCAGCTGGGGATGCTGCAGCAGCCCCACCAATTCCCTGGCCCAGTCGGGGTCGCCGCTGAGCTGCAGGAGGGCGCGGCAGGCGGCGCTGCGGATCAGCGGTCGCTCGTGGCGGGTGAAGGGGAGAATCACCGCCAGCACCTCCTGGCCGCCCACGCCGATCTCGCCCAGGGCTTCCAGCAGTGCCTCGCAGGGCTCCTGCAGGCGGGGGCTGCCTTCGCGGGGGGCACCGGCCCCATCCGGGCCGCTGGCCAGGCGGCGGACCAGCGCCGCAACGGCGGTCTCCGCCCTGAGTTCCCCCAGGGATCGGGCGACGGCTTCGCGCAGGCCGTCATCGGGGTCGTCGAGGGCGGCCAGCAGCTCCGGGACGGCCCCCGGATCGCCCAGCTTGCCGAGGGCGCGGGCGGCATTGCGGGCCACGGCGTTCTCCTCGACGCCGGCGCCTGGATCGCGGGGCCGGCGCTGCTTCAGGGCCGCCAGCAGCAGCGGCAGGGCCTCGGGGTGGCGGCTGCGGTTGCGGCCCAGCCACCAGGCGGCGTAGTACTGGGCGGACGGGTCGTCGCTGCGCAGCCGGGCCAGCGCCTCGTTCTCATCGATCGGGCCCTCGCTCATCGGCAGGCGGCAGGCAGGGGGCTTGATGCTGCCACTCGCCGATGCCCTGCCGGTGGCTCTGCAACGGGCTGCAAAACAGTGCTTGATGACCCACAACACAACACGTCGCGAGGTCTCACCCGCATGCGCAGGGGAGAGCAGGGCACCCTGCGGCGGCGGCGATCCTGCTCGCCCTGCCCTGGGTGGCGGAGTGAGAGGGTGCATCCGGACACAGTGAGGGCCCGAGCGACAAAAAAGGGCCCCAAGCGGGGCCCTTTGGAGGATCGAGACGCGATCAGAGCTCAGACGAGAGCGTTGATGGCGTAGTCGATGTAGTTGTTGGCGATGGTGCCGGGGTCGCCAGCGA
>Ga0214917_10007306_pt1 | contig 11221 bp, 12 predicted proteins | sample LL_1208_BB_MetaG_FD_177983 | JGI IMG/M metagenome (GOLD analysis project Ga0214917, IMG submission 177983) | Freshwater microbial communities from Lake Lanier, Atlanta, Georgia, United States - LL_1208_BB | ecosystem: Environmental > Aquatic > Freshwater > Lake | place: USA: Georgia | collected...
GGCGATCTACAAGACGCTTCATGAACGGCAAGCCTGGTTTGCTCGCCAGCTCACCCATTCGACATTACAGCGACTGTTTGGCGAATCAATCAAACCGAAGTCTTAAGCGATTATGTTTTGCTATACTATCCGGCTCGTTTGGCCTGGTAGCTCAGTCGGTAGAGCAGAGGACTGAAAATCCTTGTGTCGGTGGTTCGATTCCGCCCCAGGCCACCAATACCAAAACCCCAACTCATCTGAGTTGGGGTTTTTTCTTGGGCGATCGTGCGTGTTGCCCCGTGTTTTTGCGGGTTCCTGCGGAGACTTGCGGACCTCGCCTACCGCGTCACCTGGCCTGTTAAGCGCCTGGTTCTCTCTCTAACGGCCATTTCTCTCAGCGAGTCTTGCGTACGGTAATGGCCCGAAGTCCACAAGACCTTAGGTTCGGGGTCAACAGAATCAACAACTTATAAGTGGACGAATTGATCGGTTTGATTGCAGCATTGGTAGGGGCTCGGCATCCGCAAGTAGGTTCCCATGGCAATGGAAGTCTGGACGCGGCCAGAAGCGGATCTTGATCAAGTTGCCAACAATGGGTTTGGTAGCAATTCACGGTCATCAAGCTCTATTATGATTTGTCCATCTCAAGCGCAAAAAGGTTGAGCATGCGAGCATCAGATCACTGGGAAAACGTCTACCGCAGCAAGAATTTCGACGCGGTGAGTTGGTACGCCCCGCATCTTGGCGAGTCGCTACGACTTATTGAACAGCTGTGTCCGGACAAAACAGCCGCGATCGTTGACATTGGCGGCGGCGAATCAACCCTTGTGGATGACCTGCTACAGAGGCACTACCTCGATGTTTCGGTCTTGGACATTTCAGGGACGGCGATTGAGTTCACCAAACGTCGCTTAGGGGCTAAGTCCACGCAAGTGAGCTGGCATGTCGGGGACATCACGCAATACGACTTCGGAGCCAAGAAATTTGATCTTTGGCATGACAGGGCCGTCTTTCACTTTCTGATCGATCCAGCTGCAAGGCAGTCTTATGTCGAATTAGTCCGCCGCTCAGTCAAGCCTGGGGGGTATGTCCTCATGGCCACCTTTGGCCCCAGTGGCCCATTGCAGTGCAGCGGGCTGAATGTTGTTCGTTACGATGAGCAAGGGTTGCATCATGAATTCGGTGATGGCTTCAAGTTACTGGGTAGTGAACTGGAGCAGCACCACACGCCGATGGGAACGGATCAGCAATTCCTGTATTGCTGGTGCCGAGTCAATGATCAAAAGTGAAATACCTTACTAGTCGCTTGAGTTGAGTGTGTTGCCACGATTTGGTTCTTGTTTTAGCCAAAGCTCGTGTTCAGTCCGCAAAATTTGTCCTGTCTTCTCAAGTTGCGCCAGTGACCGATACAGCGCCTCATGCGTCACCGCCAGTTGCTTGGCCAGTTGCTTGAGCGAGCAGCCGAGGGTGTAGCGTCCGTCGTGGCCTTCAGTCTCGATCAGGTGGAGGATTCGGCTCTGAACCTTGGGCAACGAAAGACGCTCGTTTTGTAGCCTGAGCCGCCGCACCTCGCTGCTCAGCATCTGTATCCACCGCTCTGCAAACCCATAGTCCTGCTTAAGTGCTTGCCGCAGTGCGCGAATGGGAATGCGCACGATTTCTGACGGCATGGTCGTTCTTGCATCGCAATGGTAGGCCGAAGAGGTCAGACTGGCTTCGCCTACGAATCCTGACTGACAGCGTTGGAGGTTGGCTACTTCCCCGTTTTGGCCATGTCGCTCCAGGACCACTTCACCTTCACAGACAAAGTACATCCACTGGGGTCGAACACCCGTCAGAAACAGGGGTGTGTTTTCTGAACAGAACAGGGGCTCGCACTGGGCCAACAGCTGTGCTGGCAGCAACTGTTCAAGGCTGGAGGGCAAAGGCATGGCAAATCAACCGCTTCTTATGATCTTTATCATATGCCTAACTGCCCGGAATGACGACACTTTGGCTGGAAAGGTTTGTCCATGTCATCCAAAATTTTTGAGTTTGGCCAAGTTCGGCCTGAATACGCTGTTCCCGTTCTCAACGAGCGAGCAGTCCGCGCCGCTGCGGGCATCCTGTTTTTCCTGGCCGTCGTCAGTTTCATGAACGCCTGGCTCATGGGGAACTTCCAGCCTACCCGTGTGTTCGTGGTCTGCTTTTTGATCGAGTTCACTATCCGCATCTTCATCAACCCACGTTTCGCACCCGTGATGATCCTGGGCGAATGGATGGTGCGCAAACAATTGCCCGAATGGACGGGTGCACCACAAAAGCGCTTTGCCTGGAGCATCGGCTTCGTTTTGGCGGCGACCATGCTTTATCTGGTGGTTCTCAATAACGTCATCGGCCCCATCAATCTGATCGTGTGCTCGCTGTGCTTGCTGTTGCTGTTCTTCGAGACGGCGTTCGGCATTTGCATCGGCTGCCAGATTTACAACCTGTTGAACAAGGAAAAGGCGCAGCTGTGCCCGGGTGGCGTTTGCGAAATTCCACCCGATCAAATTCCCAGGATGTCCCTGGCCCAGGTAGCGATCCTGCTGGCTTTTGCCGCAGCGGTGTTTGCCATTGCGCAATGGGTTTACAGCACTGCGCCCAAGCGCGTGGTTGAAGTGCCTTCTTCGGCAGCCTCACAGCCGGTTCCTGCGGTCGATCCCGCAGAAGCGGAGCGCTGCAAGGTGCCCGACTTCGCCAAAGCGATGGGCCACGAGGAAAAGTGGAAGCTGCACAATAACTGCAAGTAACCACCGGTATTGAGCGTGAATCCAACTCCTGAAAGCACTCCCCAGCCTAAATCTACGAGCAATCGTTTCGATGTTCATGAGTGGGCGGGTGCTTTAGGTGACCTGGGGACCTTGATCCCCTTCGTGGTGGCCTACATCACGGTGCTCAAGATGGATGCAGGCGGTATCCTGGTCGCCTTCGGTGTGGCCTTGATCGCGGTAGGCACCTTCTACAAGACGCCGTTCCCTGTTCAGCCCATGAAAGCCATCGGTGCGGCCTCCGTCGGGCAAGCCGCATTGACCATGGGTTTGGGCAGTGGTGCTGTGATTGGTGCCACCTTGAGCACAGGCTTCCTGTGGTTGGCTTTGGCAGGTACCGGATTGGCCAAGCGCCTGAGTTCCTGGGTCCCGCGACCAGCCTTGCTGGGTGTAGTGATGGGGCTGGGCTTTTCCTTCATGCTCGAAGGCATTCGGATGATGTCAGCGACGCCCTGGATGGCAGGTGCCTTGCTGGCTCTCACGCTCGTGTTGCTCAGTCGCCCCCGCGTACCGGCCATGCTGGTGCTGCTGGTGATCGGGGGAGCCATTGCCTGTTTCGAGCAACCTGCGCTGATGAACGAACTGGCCGCGATCCGGCCTGAATTCCACTGGCCCAGTCTGGCATGGGGCACGCTCACGCTTTCAGACATTTGGATGGGGTTCATTTTCCTGGCGCTGCCCCAGCTGCCGCTGACCTTCGGCAACGCCTACCTTTCCATCACCGAGGAAAACAACCGCCTGTTCCCGGACCGGTCTGTCTCAGAGAAGTCCGTTGCAACGACGACCGGTTTGATGAACGTGGCCTCCAGCCTGATCGGTGGTGTTCCCATGTGCCATGGGGCGGGCGGAATGGCCGGGCATGTGCAGTTTGGCGCAAAGACGGGCGGTTCGTCCATAATTCTGGGGGCGATCCTATTGCTCAGCGGACTGTTCCTGTCGTCTTCGATCGGAACTATTTTCAAAGCCTTCCCGGTCAGTGTGCTGGGCGTGATCCTGTTCCTGGCCGGTCTTCAACTGGCCCTCGGCGGGCGCGATGCCGGATCAGAAAAGGCGGACCGATTCGTCATCCTTGCCACCGCAGCGTTTGCCGTTTGGAATGTGGGCATCGCCGTGCTGTTTGGCATGGCGGCGCATTAAGGCACTCGGCGTGGGTGGCTGCGGGTTTAAGGATTGGCTAACGCTTGGGTCCCATGGCTGTAGGGCAACAAGCCCTTACCGTTGGAAATACTGCACAACGGCAAACATAGCCGCCGTCACGATAACGCAGATGCCCATCGCCGCAAAGAAATTCATCCCTGACTTGAGTAGCCAGCTCAAGAGCAGAAATATCGGCAGCGTGGGCAGCACGAACCAGAATGTCTCAGAAGACAGCGCGGCAATGCGCTGCGCATCATGGTTTTCGATCCATTCCCAAGTAAACGCGATGACCGACACAATCGGTAATGCCAACAGCAAGGCACCCATGGTGGTGCTGCGTTTGCTGAGTTCATTGACGCTTGCAATGATCAGCGCGGAGATGAGGGTCTTGATGGCAAAGAACATGGTCAATCCAGGTAGTTTAGTTTTTTGATACGAAAAATGACGCACAATAAGAGGCATGAGTCTGAGAAAGTTGATAACCCTTCTCGTTGCTTTGTGCGTTTTGTTCGCCCCCATGCTGAGCACAGCAAGTGCAGCCATAGCTATTACAGTCTCAAACACACAAGACCATCAGGAAGACTGCCACATGGCAGCGTCTCATTCTCTTGGGCACCAAGACGGTTCTCACCATTCTGATCTGAAAATTTCACATAGTTGCTGCTTCAGCCTTGTGGGTGTTCTATCGGCTATGACCTTGACTCAAGCAGTCAAATACACCAGTGGTCCCATCCCTTTCAATCCGTCATTGAGTTTGGCGTCGCGGGTTGAAGGGTTATACCGACCACCTCGGTAACCCTCCTAGTAGTGCAATTCTTAATTTCATCCTGTGCCATACGGCACGGGTGGTGTACCTATTTGGAGATTTGATATGAACATGACGCATTACATGGAACTCTTGGCGACCAATCAGCCATGGAACCTCATAATTTTTATGGCGATTCCAGTGGTTCTCGCAGAGACCGTTGCAATTACCGAGCTTTACATCCTCTACACCCGCAATTTCAATGGTTGGGTACGCAACTTGAATCGTGTTGCAGGTATTGTTGTTGGCTTGTATTTCATCGGAATCATTGTCTACCTGCTTTTGAACGCCGTTGTGCCCATCACGAAGGCAGGTGAATGGCGAACCATCATTGATGTGATTGCTGTCTCAACTTACTTGATCGGCGGTATTCCTATGGTGCTGATTGCAATGCAAGATTTGGGGATTATTCACAAAGGAGATAGCGAGGAAAAGAAACTCGGCTACCACGCCATTTATGTGGCGGTGTTCCTGGTTTTTGCGCATCTGGCAATGATTGCTGGTATGGCCGATCCTGCCTTACTGGGGTATCAAGGTGAATCGTCAATGCACCACACGACACCGGACAGTTCGATGATGAAAAGTGAAGTGCCCAACAACGCCAGTCAAATGGACTCGCACCACGGTTCTATGCACAAGTAATTGCCCTCCCCTCTGCGCGAGCAGAGGGGGGTGACCGAGGCCCATTGTCCTCAGGTCAACTCGAACTTTGAATCAAGAATCATGAAGACTTTTTTAAAATTTACCTTCCTTTGCTTTCTAGCTTTTTTAAATTTGGCAATGGCGCAGCAGATGCAGGTGCCTCAACCTTCAAAAGGATTGATGCTGAATCCTGCGCAGGGAAAAAGGCTTTACGGCAATAACTGCGTTTCTTGCCACGGGCAAGATCTCAAGGGATCAGACAAGGGACCACCGCTTTTGCACCCCGTGTACGAGCCATCGCACCATGGCGATGCAGCATTTCAAGCTGCAGTTCGCTATGGCAGCCGAGCACATCACTGGAAATTTGGAGATATGCCTCCAGTGCCAGGTTTATCTTCAGATGATGTGGCTCACATAACGTCGTATGTGCGTCAGCAACAGAGGTTGGTGGGTATTCAGTAACTGAGTATCGGAAGTGCCGCCGATGCTAATGGATTCGCACGGTCAACCGAGTACACCTGCCGGGTGAATACGGACGGCTGCCTTGGGTCGGATTCCGCCACACACCCTTCTGCGGAACTAGGTTCAGGTAGAAAGCAATCTCCGCTGCTCATCCCAGAGCAGGGGAGTCCCGGAGGCCAGGTCGAACAAGTTGACGTGATCCGGCAATGACTCATCCAGGATTGCTGTCACGATGTCCGGTGCCAATGTAGTGAGGTTCACCATCCGGCTGACGTAGGCCCGGTCCATCCCTTCCATCTCGGCAACCTCGGCCAGATTCCTGGCCTTGCCAGATTCGAGCAGCGCTAGCCACCGGTGCCCGCGAGCCAAAGCCAGCTGGATCGGCGTAGGCTCACTGTCCCACACCCTTGGTTGCAAGGCTGTGCCATCTGGCAGAGTGACCGCCTTGCGACGACCCCGACGGGTGATCTTGATCGGGATGGTGACATTGAAGCTCCCATTGCTGGCCGACACTAGGTCGGCGCTTCCGGTCGCATTGATCTTGATCTCGTTCATGCCGTCACCTCATCAAATGACGCCTGCTGTGTCGGAACTTTGAGTTCGGCTGCCAGCCGCTCCAGGCCGTTAGGTCGGAATTGCAACTCGACGGTGTGCGGCGTGACCACCACTTTCTTGATCAGCAGGCGAACGATGCGTTCCTGCTCGGCCGGGAACAACTGATCCCAGACCTTGTCGATCTGCAGCATGGCGATACAAACCTTGGCCTCGTCAACCTGGGCATCCATGGCCGTCATCAGTTTGGCGACGCGTGTTTTGAGATCCGGAGCCCGCAAGATCAGGCGCATCTGCTGGACAACGTTCGCCTCCAGCTCGATCGCGGGCAAGCGCGGCAGACCGGACGCACCAGCGTGTTCTTTGTTTTCGCGGGTGTGGATGTAATACCGGTACAGCTTTCCGGCGCCCTTGCGGGTCCAGGCCACAGTCAGCGCGCGACCGTCAGCGCCTTCGATGATGCCCTTGAGTAGGAATGGGATGGTGGCGCGGGTGTTGTTGCCCCGTATCCGTGGACTGACCTTCAAGATGGACTGCACGGCTTCCCAGGTGCTGGGCTCAATCAAGGGCTGGTGCTCGCCCTTGAACCATTCATCCTTGTGCCGCAATTCGCCAAGGTAGGTCCTGTTGCCCAAGAGTTTGTAGATCAGCCCCTTGTCGATCAGCTTGCCCTCGCGGACATTGCCCTCCTGGGTAGTCCAGGCCTTGGAGGTGACGCCGTCCATGCGCAGTTCTTTCATGAGCTTCGTGGTGGAGCCCAGTTCTACGAACCGCGTGAAGATGTGCTTAATGATCTTGGCTTCGCGCTCGTTGGGAATCAGTCGGCGATCCTTCACGTCGTAGCCCAGCGGTGGTATTCCGCCCATCCACATTCCCTTGCGCTTGGACGCCGTGATCTTGTCGCGGATCCGTTCGCCGGTGACCTCGCGCTCAAACTGTGCAAAGGACAGGAGCACGTTGAGCATCAACCGGCCCATGGAGGTGGTGGTGTTGAACTGCTGGGTCACCGATACAAATGACACGCCGGCACGCTCGAACACCTCGACCATCTTGGAAAAATCGGCCAGGCTGCGGGTGAGGCGGTCGATCTTGTAGACCACCACGATGTCGACGCGGCCGTCCTCGATGTCGTTCATGAGCCGGCGCAATCCCGGGCGCTCCATGTTGCCGCCCGAGAAGCCGCCGTCATCGTAGTCATCGGCAACCGGGATCCAGCCCTCGCTGCGCTGGCTGGCCACGTAGGCATGGCCTGCTTCCTTTTGGGCGTCGATGGAGTTGAAGGATTGATCCAGGCGCTCGTCACTGGAGACCCGGCAGTAGACGGCGCATCGCTGGCGTCGCTTGAGGACTTCGCTCATTTGCCAGCTCCCTTCTTGCCGGTGTTTTTCTTGGCAGCTGTCGACTTCAGCCCGAAAAACACAGGGCCAGACCATGCCGTGCCAGTGATCTCCTTGGCGATGCGTGACAGGCTCTGGTAGCAGCGACCATCGAATTCGTACTGGCCATCGACTGTGGCCATGACCCGGTACTCCTTGCCCTGGTATTCGCGGGTGAGTACGGTGCCGGCCATGAGTCGGATGTCGCGGTCGAATTTCTTGTTCTGCCCCGACTCTAGGATGGCCTGGATTCGGCGCTTGTTGCGGTCAAGCATGTTGCGGTCGATCTTGCGGAACTCGATCTCCTGGAGCTTGTAGGCAATGCGCCGTTCCAAGAACTGGCGGTTGTGGGTTGGGGTGTCTTCGCCGAACAGGCTCTTCCACAGTGCCTTGATGTCGGACATGAGGAGGTCGGGCAAGCTGGTGATTTGTGCCAGCACTGATGGTGGCGTGGCGTAGGGTGATTGCGTTGTGGTCATTTGGACTCCGTGACTTTGGTTGACGGGTCCGTATGAACGCTTCGGGTGCCGGAATATGCAAGTCCTAATTGGCTCTGTGAGGCCACATTTGCGGACTTCGCGACAGATTCTTCCCATGCCCGGGAAATGCCCCTCGCCAGCAGGGCAGCCACCTCATCCATGCGTTCTGTGACGGACATGGAATCAGGTGGTCGGCGGTTGATTTCTTGCATTGGTTGCCAGTCCTTGATGTTCAACGATCGAAGGAAAAAATTGTCCCCGGGGGTCCATGGCAATGCCAGAGGGAGGTTTGGGGCTGGCGCGGAAAGATGATGGAATTTGCCAGCCCCTGCGAAAACTGAGTGGCTTTGAATTCCAGCAGGTGATGGGCTTAGCGGTTCAGCGGTTGACCGTTGCGTGTGAAGCGATCAAACGTGTCCTCGTCTGGCTCTTCATCTTCGTGTGTTGGACGCCGCCATTCAGCCTGCGGCAGCAGAAGTAAGGTGAGCTTGTAGTCGTACTGACCAGCGCTCTTGACCAGTTCTTGAGCGCGGACATAGCCTGGTTCATTAGTGAGCCAAGTGTTGGCGCGAACGTCCTGCTGACTAACGGTCGTTTCTGCGTTGGCGCTGTGGGCCAACGCCGTTCTCGGAAGCTCAATGACGTTCTTTCGGGTGGCGAAATATGCCCTTGACTTGAACGCATCCTCGTTCGACTTGGCCCAAAGCATGTGGTCGTCGCGGCTGGCTATCAGGATCGCGCGCTCTGGCGCGATGTCGATCCATCGCAGAGCCGCTGCAGTGAGCGAGACGCCGTATCGATCTGCGCAATGCCCTATCAGATCAAAGCTGATGGGCTGGCCGTTGACCTGCCGACGGAAGTCATCGTAGGGCATCAGCAATGTCGAGGCGAACTGATCTGCCTCGGCTTCGATGTCCCGTTTGCTACGTTCACCCGTAGAGATTTCATCGTCGTGGCAGGCGAATTCATCCTGGAGTTCCCGATGAACCATGTAATGCCCAAACTCATGGGCGACCGTAAATCGCTGACGCCCCTCCGAGCCGTTGCCATCGTTGTAGACGATGAGCCACTTGGTCTTTGACTTGTTGGCTTTGAGCATTCCCTCGAAGCCGTCAATGCGTTCGCCCTGGATCTTGGTGATGGGGGAGTCGGGAAAGCACTGGCTCGTGTATTCAAGCGCCAACTGCTGTATGTCCACCGGGAATCGATCAACGCCCAACACCTGGTTGAGCATGTCTGAAATCTGGTTGGCAACAGCCATGGGGCGCTTGTGCTTGGTCATTCGTCTTCCCAGGCGTCCAGGATTTTTCGAAGCTTCTTCTTTTCTAGGTCTGGCAGCAATTGGTATTTGCGGAAGAAAGCTTCGTCAGCGACTTTGTTGTCGGGGGTTGGCTCTAGAGAGCTCACCAAAAATTCGGGGGTCACAGCTAGCGCAACGGCTAGTTTGTTGATTTTTTCAAGGGAGGGATTGGCCTGATCCCTGTTTTCCAGCTCCCACAGGTAGCTTTTGCTGGAATCGGTTATCTGGGCCAGTTGCTCAAGACTTAGTCCTTTTTCATTACGAAGGGTCTTGATTTTTTCACCGAGAGGTGATGCCACTTGTCACTCCTTAACTGTCCACATGGATACCCACAGGATACCACCATACCGAACGAATCTGTACCTGCTTGACATGACCATCAGGTGCCAGCAATAATTCGCACAAGTTCGGTGTACCGAACGATCCCGGTCGGTGGAGTGTTGCGGCACCTCTCTGATTCTTCGGCGGCAGGTCCATGGATGCGCGAGACAAGGATGCGCACGCGGACCACAGTAGCAAGGAAAAAAACAAATGTCAGCCTTCAACTATCGCGATCTCGTGCGTCAGGTGCGCAACCAGTACTGGGAGTTCTACTTCCAGGCCCGAAAAATCGAATTGCCCGAAGGGGCAACGTGGTCTCAGCCCGAAAAGGATGTCCAGGCCAGCATGCAAAAAGGCTTCGAAGCCTTGGACGAGGGCAAGCTGACATCGGTCTACGCAGAACTGCGTCGCGTGAAATGCATGGCCACTGTGCGCGGGGTCCAGGCTCTACGCAACACGGTTCCACTGGGGCATGCGATGTTGGACGATTTTGAGCACCACATCAGTGATGCCGAGCGGGCGCTGTGGGCGCTGATCAACTGGCCCACCAAACTTGCCGAGGCCGAGTCCATCATTCAGGCCGATGCTGAAATTGGAAAGCGCACATGGCGTCGTATCCAACTTCCACCTGGGCAAGAGTTGCACCATGAGGCTGTCGACATCGACCCCCTGCGCAAGGCCCTTGCTGAAGCCTTCACGCCGAAAAAAGGCCGTCCCCGTGCATGCGAGATTGACGTGCTGTCACGCCATCTCGACGGTGGGGTGCAGTTGGATATCCGTGTAGAGGACAACCTTCAACGCAGCCTTGAGTTTGGGGCAGATGACAAGACGCTGTGGCGTGATGTGCGTCCGCCCCTGCGTATGACCGCAATCATCTACCCCGAAAGTGGCGTGATTGACTTGTTGGTGGTTGGTGGTGAGAAAGCGCGGCAGAAGCTCATCGGTCCATTGGGCACGCATGTGTTCAAGAAGCCTCTGGAGCCGATGACCGTAAATCAGCCGCTTTTCTTGCTCAACCGGTTGCGTGAAGGTGTCATGCCGGACGAGCACAGCGGACTGGATCTGCATGACCATGGGGTGGTGAAGGTCCGGCTCTCCGAGTGCCGCCTCCGCTCGGTTCAACGGCCTCTGTGTGATTACGTAGTCAAGCCGCCAGCTGACAAGGACGCGCCTGATGCATTGGAGTGTGTACGTGTGCAACACACCGCGACGCTCATGGGCACGGGCTTCAATTTCATCAGCGCAACCGTGAGTCTGTATTTCATGCCGGAAGGGGACTCCAAGAAAGGTCGGGCGCTGCACATCGGTTTGAAGCCGACGGGCATCAGCAACCTGCGGGACATGGAAGAAGCGGATGCCCGACTGGCGGAAAAGCTCGT
>Ga0214917_10007307_pt1 | contig 11220 bp, 11 predicted proteins | sample LL_1208_BB_MetaG_FD_177983 | JGI IMG/M metagenome (GOLD analysis project Ga0214917, IMG submission 177983) | Freshwater microbial communities from Lake Lanier, Atlanta, Georgia, United States - LL_1208_BB | ecosystem: Environmental > Aquatic > Freshwater > Lake | place: USA: Georgia | collected...
CAAATTCTGCAAACACTGGCAGCCATGCTCGAGCAGCCGGGTGCCGAGCGCATCACCACCGCCGCTTTGGCGGCGCGTTTAGAGGTCTCGGAGGCCGCGCTTTACCGCCATTTCGCCAGCAAGGCGCAGATGTTTGAAGGCCTGATCGAATTTATTGAAACCAGCATCTTCAGCCTGCTCAACCAAATTGCCGAGCGAAGCGACGCCGCTGAAATAAAAGCACGCCATATGGTGACGGTGTTGTTGCAGTTTGCCCAGCGCAACCCTGGCATGGCACGGGTGATGGTGGGTGACGCCTTGGTATTTGAAAACGACCGCCTTGAGCAGCGCATGAACCAGTTTTTCGAGCGCTTTGAGTCCAGCTTGCGCCAAGTGTTGCGCGATCAGGCACAGGCAACTTCCTCGCTGACACCCACTGTGGACGCCAATGTGCAGTCCTCTGTGCTGGTCTCTTTTGTGGTGGGACGTTTGCAGCGCTTTGCGCGAAGCGGCTACAAACGCTTGCCCACCGAACACCTAGACGCCAGTTTGGCGCTGCTCACATAACCGCACCCAGCTGCCACGGCACAAACTCGTTTTGCCCGTAGCCATGCTGTTCGCTTTTGCTGGCCTCGCCCGAGGCGCAAGCGATGATGCGTTTGAATATCTCTTCACCCTTGGCTTGCACCGTGCTGCCGCCATCGACCACGTCGCCGCAGTTGATGTCCATGTCATCGGTTTGCCGTTGCCACAGCGCGGTGTTGGTGGCCAGTTTCAACGAGGGTGAGGGCGCACAACCGTAGGCCGAGCCGCGACCGGTGGTGAAGCAAATCAGGTTGGCGCCGCCCGCCACTTGGCCGGTGGCGCTCACTGGGTCGTAGCCGGGCGTGTCCATGTACACAAAACCATGTGCCGTGACTTTCTCGGCGTATTCGTACACCGCTTGCAAATTGCTGGTGCCGCCTTTGGCGACTGCACCGAGGGACTTCTCAAGAATAGTGGTCAGCCCTCCCGCTTTGTTGCCAGGCGAGGGGTTGTTGTTCATCTCGCCTTGGTGCATGGCGGTGTAGTGCTCCCACCAGCGGATGCGCTCCACCAGTTTTTCGCCCACCTCGCGGCGCACCGCACGGCGGGTGAGCAAGTGTTCCGCGCCGTAAATTTCGGGGGTTTCACTCAGAATGGCGGTGCCGCCATGCGCCACCAGCAGGTCGACCGCAGCACCCAGCGCGGGGTTGGCGCTGATGCCGGAATAACCATCCGAGCCACCGCACTGCAAGCCCACGGTGATGTGGGCCACGCTGCAAGGCACTCGCTGCGTTTGATTGACCGTGGGCAACATGGCCTTGACCATTTCAATGCCCTTGGCCACTGTCAAACGGGTGCCGCCGCTGTCTTGGATGTTGAAGGTTTGCAACGTGCTGCCTTCTTTCAAGCCGCTGTGCGAGAGCCACGATTTGAGTTGATTTGCCTCGCAGCCCAAACCCACTGCCAGCACCCCTGCGAAATTGGGGTGGGTGGCATAACCGGCCATGGTGCGCTCCAGCACCTGCATGCCCAACCCATCGGTGTCCATGCCGCAACCCAGTCCGTGGGTCAGCGCGACCACACCATCGATATGGGGAAAGTCAGACAGCGCATCGGGGTGTAGGGTCTTAGAGAAATGGTCGGCAATCGCCCGTGCAACAGTCGCCGAGCAGTTCACGCTGGAGAGGATGCCAATGTAGTTGCGCGTGGCCACGCGACCATCCTGGCGCACATAGCCCATGAACTCGGCGTGAAGCTGGGGAGCCTCGGGTTTGACATCGGCGCAAAACGCGTAGTCGCGGGCAAAGTCGCCCTTGTTGGGCCCCATGTCGAGGTTGTGGGTATGCACATGCTCGCCCGCAGCAATGTCTTTGGACGCAAAACCAATGATCTGGTTATAACGACGCACCGCTTCGCCAGAGGCGATTGGGCGGGTGGCGATTTTGTGCCCTGGCGGGATCAGGCCGCGCACCGCAATGCCTTCGACCGTGGTACCCGAGAGCAGTTGTTGGCGGCTGATGACCACGTCATCGGCGGGGTGCAGGAGAATGCAATTGTTCATGAAAAACCGAAATCAAGAAGCCATTAAGTGGGGCAACCACAGGGCAATGCTGGGCACATAGGTGATCAAGATCAAGCTGCCCAACAAAGGAACCAACCACGGCAAGATGGCCATGGTGGTGCGCTCCACACTCAGGTTGGCGACGCGTGCCAGCACGAACAACACCATGCCCATGGGTGGGTGCAACAAACCAATCATCAGGTTCAACACCATGACCAAACCAAAATGAACCAAGTCGATACCCAGTTGCTGGCAGATGGGCACCAGAATAGGCACCAGAATGGTGATGGCAGCGGTAGGCTCTAAAAAACACCCCACAAACAACATCAGCAAATTGGCCAGCAACAAAAATTGCCAAGGCTGATCGGTGACACCCAACACCCATTGGCCAATCGCTGCGGTCACGCCAGTGGCGGTGAGCAACCATCCAAAAATGCTGGCAGCGGCCACGATGAAAAGCACCGTGGCGGTGGTCTCTACGGTTTCCAGACAAATTTTCACGAACAGCTTGAAATGCAAGGTGCGGTACCAAGCAAAGCCCAACATCATGGCCCACACACAGGCCGCAATAGCACCTTCTGTGGGGGTGAACACGCCAGTGGTCATGCCGCCAATCAAGAGCACAGGCGTCATGATGGGCAATACGGCTTGAAAGTTAAAAAGTTTGTCAGCAGCAAACAGAACGATCAACCCTAGCAAGACAGTGAATTGGGGCTGCGTGTCCAACTCTGTGATCAGCAACCAAATAACCAGTGGCCAACCCACCACCACCAAGGTCTCTACCAACGCCTTGGCCAATTTGGGCCATTCAAACTTCACATCACCGCCCCAGCCGTTTTTGTGGGCAAAGTAAGCCACGGTCAACATCATCAGCAAGGCCATGACCAAGCCAGGCATGATGCCCGCTAAGAACAATGCACCCACCGAGACATTGGCCATCATGCCGTAGATAACAAAGGGAAGGCTGGGCGGAATGATGGGCCCTAAGGTGGCCGAGGCAGCGGTCACACCCACGGCAAATTCGGGGTCGTAGCCGTGGTCGGTCATGGCTTTGATCTCAATCGTGCCTAAACCTGCTGCGTCGGCGATGGCCGTGCCACTCATGCCTGCAAATACCACCGAGCCCACCACATTCACATGGCCCAATCCGCCTTTCAACCAACCCACCAGTGCCAGCGCATAGCTGTATATGCGGTGGGTGATGCCTGAGGTGTTCATGAGGTTGCCAGCCAAAATAAAAAAAGGCACGGCCAGCAATGGAAAACTGTCTATGCCAGAAACCATGCGATGCACCACCACAAAAGGTGGCGAACTGGGCACGAACAACAAATAAATGAGCGATGCTGCCGCCATGGCCATGGCCACCGGCAAACCCCCGCTCAACAAAAACAAAAAAATAATTTTTAACATGCTGACCTTAAAGGTTGTCGGGGCGCTCAAGCACGCTAAAGCCTTGTTGCCAGTGACGCCACATGACCCACAGGCTGCGCCATGTCATCAGCACAAAGGCCAGTAACACCACGCCGTAGACGATGTTCATGGGCAGGTTGACGATGGTCATTTGGTAATTGCCCATTTTTTGCATCAGCAACCACGTCAGCCAACTGGCCGCTGCCAAAAAAGCCACCCGCAAGACATCGGTCAGCAAGGACACCGTTCTGGCCAATCCTTGGGGCATGAAGCGGTAGAAAAAATCCACTTGAATATGGTTGTTTTTGGCCACCCCAATGACCGCGCCTACAAACACAGTTGCAATCAGCAGGTAGCGGGCAATCTCTTCGGTCCAAGCGGCTGAATCGTTGAACACATAGCGGGTGATGAACTGGTAGAGCACGGTCAAGCCCAGCGCCCAGAAAAACAGCAAGGCTAACCAAGCTTCGGCGATGGTGTCTGAGAGGTCTACAGTAGCGTCTGCATCGCCAAAAGATGCGGCCAGCTTATCGAGATCGGAACTCATTTGGCGGTCTGCACCCGGTCATAGTCTGCGCGTGACAGACCCAAGCTTTCCACCGGCTTGTTTTTCAGAACCGTGTCTTGAAAGCTTTTGCGGTTGACCTCCACCACTTGCAAGCCTTTTTTCTTGAAGGTGTCGATCAACTCGGCTTCACGCTTTTTGACTTTGGCTGTGGCCCTGGCAGCTGCTTCTTGCATCACCTCGGTGAACATTTTTTGGTCGGCGGGGTTGAGTGTGCTCCACACATGGGGTGCGACCATGGTGACCAAACCATCCACAATATGCCCCGTCAGCATGATGGCTTTTTGCACCTCGAAGAATTTTTTGGCTTCAATGGTGGTGAGAGGATTTTCTTGGGCATCCACCGTGCCGTTTTGCAAGGCCAAATACACCTCGGCAAAGGCGATGGGCGTGGGGTTGGCGCCGCAGGCTTGCCAGGTGGCGGTGTAGGCGGGTGCGTCAGGCACACGAATTTTCAAGCCCTTGATGTCAGAGCATTGGTTAAAGGTTTTTTGTGCTGTGGTGTGACGTGCGCCGTAGTAGGTGTAAGCCGTGACTTGAATACCGCTTTTATGGCGAAACTCGTTGACCATTTCTTGGAACAGTGCGCTTTTGGAATAGGCCAGCAAATGCTCACCATCGCGGAAGATGAAAGGGTAGTAAGCAATACCAAAACGAGGGTAGCTACGCGCAGCAAAAGAGGGGCCGCCAATCACGATGTCCACCGAACCCAAGGTCAGGCCTTGGTTTAAGTCGGTTTCTTTGCCCAAGCTAGAGGCAGGGAATACTTGGATATCGAATTTGCCGTTGCTGCGCTTTTTGATTTCCTCCGCTGCCCACACCGATTCGGTGTGGTAAGGCTCGGTGGCTTCGTAAACATGGGCCCATTTGAGTTTTTGCTGAGCTAAAGCGACTGCAGGCATACCGGCAGCGACCGTCAGCAACATGCCCAACACGGGACGAATAAAGGACAGCAAACGCATGGTGCAAAGCTTTCAGGGAAGGAGGAATATTTGCATGCACCATACCGCTGCGTCAAGGCGAGATTCATCCGCATAAACCCGTAGCCAAGGGCTTGGCTGCGAAGGCCTATCATCCTTGTTTGTGTCAAGGGTTTGAAAAATTCAGGAAAACAGATGCGATTACAGGGCAAACACATACTCATCACCGCGGCCGGTCAGGGTATTGGCAAGGCAACGGTGTTGGCGATGGTGGCCGAGGGTGCAACGGTGTGGGCGACCGACGTCAATCCCGTTTTGCTCGAGGCTTTCAAGGGCGTGGACCATGTCCACACTGCGGTGTTGGATGTGATGGACAAAGCCGCGATACAAGCGCAAATAGCCTCTATGGACCGCATTGACGCCTTGTTCAACTGCGCGGGCTATGTGCACAGCGGCACCGCCTTGACAGCCACCGATGAAGACTGGGATATGGCGTTCAACCTGAATGTGCGTTCACAGTTTTGGGCGATTCAGGCCGCTTTGCCCAAAATGATTGCCCAAGGCAGTGGCAGCATCATCAACATGGCCAGCGTGGCCTCTAGCGTCAAAGGTCTGCCCAACCGTTTTGTGTATGGCACCAGCAAAGCAGCCGTCATTGGCCTGACCAAAGCGGTGGCTGCAGACCATGTGCGTCAAGGTATTCGCTGCAATGCGATTTGCCCCGGCACCGTCGACACCCCCTCGCTGCAAGACCGCATCAACAGCCAAGCCGATCCGGTGCAAGCGCGCAAAGATTTCATCGCAAGGCAACCCATGGGTCGCTTGGCGCAGGCCCATGAAATTGCGCCCATCGTCGTGTTTTTGGCCAGTGACGAATCACAATTCACCACCGGGCAAGCCTACTCGGTCGACGGCGGCATGACCATTTGAACCTCAAGGAACAGACATGAACCAATTAGATATGCAAGGCCGCCACGCGGTGGTGACCGGCGGTGCGAGTGGTCTTGGCTTTGCGATGGTCGAGCGTTTGCTGCGCTCAGGCGCTCAAGTCACGGTGTGGGACTATGACGCCGCTGGCATGGCCAAGGCTGAAATGGAATTCAAACAAGCCGTGCCTGGCGCGGTGGTGCACAGCGTGAAAGTGGATTTGACCCAGCACGCTGAAGTGGTGTCGGCGGTCAAGCAAAGCATTTCGTTTGCACCTGTGGACGCCTTGGTCAACAGCGCGGGTATTTCCGGCCCGAACATGAAATCGTGGGACTACCCACTGGCCGATTGGCACAAGGTGTTTGACATCAACGTCAACGGCTTGTACTACTGTTGCCGCGAACTGGCGCCGCACATGAAAGCGCGTAACTATGGCCGCATCGTCAATATCGCCTCGGTGGCGGGCAAAGACGGCAACCCCAATGCCAGCGCCTACAGTGCCAGCAAAGCCGCTGTCATTGCCTTGACCAAATCGCTGGGCAAAGAACTGGCTGACACCGGTGTACGTGTCAACTGCGTCACCCCAGCGGCAGTGAAGACCCCCATCTTTGACCAACTCACACCTGAACACATACAGTTCATGTTGAACAAAATTCCCATGGGCCGCTTTGGCACCCCAGACGAAATTGCCGCCATGGTGGCTTGGTTGTGTACCGAAGATTGTTCATTCTCGACTGGCGCGGTGTTCGATTTGTCGGGCGGTCGGTCCACCTATTGATTTTTTACAGGAGCAAAAATGAAACTTGTGCGCTATGGCCAAATGGGCCGCGAAAAACCCGGCCTCATCGATGCAGAAGGCAAACTGCGTGACTTAAGTCACGTCATCTCCGATGTCACACCTGAGCACTTGAGCGACAAGGCCTTGGCCAAACTCGCACGCATCAAAACCGCTTCTTTGCCACTGGTCAAGGGCAAGCCGCGCATGGCTTGTCCCATCAGCCATGTGGGCAAATTCATCGCCATTGGTTTGAACTATGCCGACCATGCAGCCGAATCCAATATGCCTATTCCCAAAGAGCCCATCGTGTTCATGAAGGCCAACAGCTGTGTACAAGGTCCTAATGACGACATCATGTTGCCCAAAGGCTCGGTCAAGTCGGACTGGGAAGTCGAGTTGGGCGTGGTGATTGGCACCCGTGCCAGCTATGTGTCGCAAGCGCAAGCCCTGAACTATGTGGCGGGCTACTGCACCATCAATGATGTGTCAGAGCGTGAGTACCAACTCGAACGCGGCATGACCTGGGACAAGGGCAAGGGTTGCGACACGTTTGGTCCCATCGGCCCTTGGTTGGTCACCCGCGATGAAGTGCCCCAGCCTCAGCGCTTGTCTATGTGGCTCGATGTCAATGGCGTACGCATGCAAACCGGCAACACCAAAACCATGGTCTTCAATGTGGCCAAGCTGGTGAGCTACGTCAGCCAGTTCATGACCTTGATGCCCGGTGACGTCATCACCACCGGCACCCCTCCAGGGGTTGGCATGGGTATGAAGAAGAACGGCAAACCCGCACCCGTGTTCTTGAAAGCCGGAGACACCATGTCCCTAGGCATTGATGGCTTGGGCGAGCAGCACCAAAAAGTGGTAGCGTACAAAAAACATTGAAACAGGTGTAATGTGAAAAAAGCGGTCCTTGTATTTCTCTCCTTGGTGCTATTGCACGGGACCGCTGTCACCCAAACTCCGCTTGATAAGGCGGTCGTACCGCAGGAGGTTTACAGGCAACCTGTAGCAGGCTTGACGGCTAAACAAATGCAAGTCTTTTTGCATGGCGAGCGGGTCTTCACCAATTTTTGGATGGCGGTGAACAACCCTGTTATCCCTTTGGTGTGGGATTTGTCCCAGCCTGGGCCTGCAGGCGGCGAGTGGGGTCTGGGCCCCATGTTCTTGGCCACCAACTGCGCGGCTTGCCATCTGAATGCAGGACGCGGCAGGGCTTTAGACAACAGCAGCAGTTTGGCCATCCAACACGTCTTGCGTATTTCATTGCCGGGTGAGGGTCCGCATGGTTCGCCCAAACCTGATCCCCACTACGGCACAGACATTCAAATGTTTGACACCATCACCCGCAAAGACCCCGAGGCGCGAGCCGGTGAAGCCGAGGTTTATATCGATTGGAGCGCTAAGGAATTTTCTTTCCCCGATGGTGAAACATTGGTGTTGCGCCAACCCAAGCCGCGTATCGAAAAACTCAACTTTGGCCCTCTGGCAGAGGGCGTGATGATGTCGCTGCGTAACAGCCAAGCCATGGTGGGCATGGGTTACCTAGAGGCCATTGCGGAAAAAGACATTTTGCAAGTGGCACAACAGCAAAAAGCGCAGGGCTTGAATGGCCGGCCTAACTATGTGCGCGATGACATCAACAAAAAACAAGCCATGGGACGGTTTGGTTGGAAAGCCAACCAGCCCAGTATTCGACAGCAAATTGCAGCAGCGTTTGCGGCAGACATAGGCGTCACGTCTTCGCTTTACCCGTTCACCGAATGCACGCCAGTACAGCACGAGTGCTTGGCGGCGATCAAAGCTCCCAAGCCAGAGTTGCGCCCCGATATGTGGGACGCCATCACGTTTTGGACGCAAGCTTTGGCCGTGCCTGAACGTCGCGACACCGACAAGCCCGAGGTGCAACGCGGCGAGGCCTTGTTCACCTCATCTGGCTGTGCCATGTGCCATGTGCCTGAATGGCGCACCGGCAAATATGCAGCGGTGCCCAGTATTTCCAACCAGCGCATTCGTCCCTATACCGATTTGTTATTGCATGACATGGGCCCAGAGTTAGCCGATGGTCGTCCCGACTTTAAAGCCAGTGGCAACGACTGGCGCACCCCGCCTTTGTGGGGCATTGGTTTGTCCAAGCAGGTGAGTGCCAGCACCTCGTTTTTGCACGATGGGCGTGCGCGTAACTTGCTCGAAGCTGTTGTGTGGCACGGCGGTGAGGCCAAGGCGTCGCGGGATAAGTTCACCGCTTTACCGGCCGAGCAGCGCAAAGACTTGATCACGTTTTTAGAGTCGCTGTAGAGCAATCCCATGACCCGCGCCGCAGGCTCGGCCTCGCCTCCATGCTTGCACAACGTCGGCTACGGCCGACCTGCGACGCTGGTCTTGGCTTTTGTCTCCCACTCCCCATGACAGCACAGGTGGCCTAACGGTTAACTTAGTGTGACGGTTTGAATGCCACCCAAGCTGGGCAGCGCAAAACTCTCAGGGTCGAACGCTTTGTCGCCATTGGGGTCGGGCACACCTGTGGTTTTCAAGCCTTGGAAGTCAAACAAGCTGTGGTCTAGCAGGTGCGAGGGGGCAACGTGTTGCAGTGAATTGAACATGATGTCCAAACGACCCGGGTGTTTTTTCTCCCATTCGCGCAACATATTGCCCACTTGCTGGCGCTGCAAACCATCTTGGCTGCCGCACAAGGTGCAAGGAATGATGGGGAACTCGCGGTGGGAGGCCCAGCGCTCTAAATCGTGTTCGGCCACAAAAGCCAAAGGACGAATCACGATGTGGTGCCCAGCGTCACTCACCAACTTCGGTGGCATGCTTTTCAATTTACCCGCAAAAAACATGTTCAGGAAAAAGGTCTGCAAGATGTCGTCGCGGTGATGGCCTAAGGCAATTTTGGTGGCGCCAATTTCATCGGCTACGCGGTACAAAATGCCGCGGCGCAACCTGCTGCACAGGCTGCACATGGTTTTGCCTTCGGGGATTTTGCTTTTCACAATCGAATAGGTGTCTTGGGTTTCGATGCGAAACGGCACGCCCAAGGTGCTGAGGTAGTCGGGCAGCACATGGGCAGGAAAGCCCGGTTGCTTTTGGTCCAAATTGACCGCGATGATGTCAAAGTGAATGGGTGCACGGGCTTTGAGTTTAAGCAAGATGTCCAGCATGCCGTAACTGTCTTTGCCGCCCGACATGCACACCATGACTTTGTCGCCTTCTTCAATCATGTTGTATTGAACAATGGCTTCACCCACCTGTCGGCATAGGCGTTTTTCCAGTTTTTGGGTTTCGCGTTCGGTATGTACGGCGTTCACCATGATCCCGCCTCCATGCGGATAGCGACTTCGCAGTCGTCAAAAATTTCGAGTTTGGTGATTTTCACCCGCACTGCTTTCACACCAGGCAAGCCCAGCAAGCGGTGGCAGAGTTGGCCAATCATGGTCTCTAGCAGGCTGACATGTTGTGCGGTGCATTCATCAATGATGATCTGGCGTACCTTGCGGTAGTCCAGCACACGGGAGATGTCGTCATCTGCTGGCAGCAGCGGTTGCTGGCCTAAGCTGAGCTCAGCGTCCACCTGAATAGCTTGGGGTGCTTTTTTCTCGTGTGCCAAGATGCCCAGATCAGCGTTAAAACGCAGGCCACTTAAGGTGAGAATTTGGTTACCGTTGGAATTCATAGGGTTGTTACATCAGCGAAAAATCACGTTCGAATTTCATCAGGTGTTGGCCACCATCCACCAACAGGCTGGTGCCAGTGACAGAAGAATTGGTCAAGGCAAACAACACCGTGGCCACCACATCCTCCACGCTAGAGGAGCGACCCAAGGGCGACAGCTGATGCAGTTGCGCAAACTTGTCGTCGCTCAGCAAATGGCTGGTCAGGGTCAAGCCAGGGGCTACGCCTACGACCCGTAAATCAGGTGCCAAGGCTTGTGCCAGCATGGTGGTGGCGGCCTTCAAAGCGGCTTTGGAGAGGGTGTAGCTGAAAAAATCGGGGTTGTAGTTCCACAGTTTTTGATCCAGCATGTTCACCACCACGCCCTGGCTTTGGCGTTGCTTGACATGGGCGTGCAGCAGTTGTGCCAAGACGATCGCGGCTGCGGTGTTGCTGCGCCAATGCTGTTCCATGTGGGCAAAACCAAATGTTTCGGCGCTGTCATGCTCGAACAGCGCCGCACTGTTGACCACTGCATCCAATTGCCCCATGTGCTGCTGTGCGGTTTCAAACAACTGGCGTACCTGAGCTTCATCGCTCAAGTCGGCAGAAAAAACGCTGGCGCCTGCGGTGAGCGCTGCACAGTCTTGGGCTGTTTGTTGGGCCTCTTGTGCAGAGTGTCGGTAATGCACTGCCACACGCCAACCGGCCCTTGCCAGTCCCAAAGCAATGGCGCGACCCAAGCGCTTGCCCGCACCGGTGACCAGCACAGCAGGCGAGGAAGCAATAAGGGGTGGTGCAGAGTGCATGAACGACAATCCATCTATGGAAACACAGGCAAAGAGTTTAGCGACTGCACTGCAGGCGTTGATACAAGCGCGTTTGGCCGCTGATGGTGGCT
>Ga0214917_10007311_pt1 | contig 11216 bp, 9 predicted proteins | sample LL_1208_BB_MetaG_FD_177983 | JGI IMG/M metagenome (GOLD analysis project Ga0214917, IMG submission 177983) | Freshwater microbial communities from Lake Lanier, Atlanta, Georgia, United States - LL_1208_BB | ecosystem: Environmental > Aquatic > Freshwater > Lake | place: USA: Georgia | collected...
TTCCAAATCCAAATGAATCTGCGTTGTAATTTAAAGAATCAGATGTATCCTTAATTAATAAAAACTTATTTAATGTTGCTAACATTGTACCTGTATAACTATTACCTACTTTCGCATAATCAACTGCTGTTGTAAGATCTAATCTTGGTCTCATTGTATTTTCAAACATTGATACACCGTTTAGATATTCTCCATTCAATCCACTCCATGATCCTGAACAACCACTAATTGTTACATTACATCCAGGAAATACGTAAGGACAGTCAGCACAATATATTGTTGTCAATTGTGTTGATCCAACACTTGTTATTGAAGATGAAGAACCAGAAAATGATTTCATTACACTTGAAATAGGAGCAGTGAATGTGAAACCTTGAGGACTTAAACATTGATTAAAGAAGTCTTTACATGCCATGTATCCACCTGTCTTACCTAAATAGTAAGGATTTGGTTTCCAAGCAATTGAACCAGTTGGGACAGTACAATAACCTGAAACATTTAAACCATTTTGATTAAAAACAATATCTTCAAAGATTTCATTCGCAATTACAACTGGATCGTCACGATTATCAATTGCTATTTCTGTATCATCTTGATAATCAATTCCTACTGATGGAATCTCGTTTATAACTGGATCATTCTTACATTTTGTTAAAACTTGAAATGCTGGTTGACCAAAACTTGATAAATTATTCAAATTTGAACCGTTTGAGTAAACACATGTTTGATTTCCTGCCTGCATCTTAAATGCTGAATAGTTATTTCCTGTAGAACCAACAAATGGATTTGTTCCCTGATAAGATGTTGAATAAATCAATTGTGTTTTATCAACAACTCCTCCTGTCATTGTATACTCGTAGTTTTGGTCTATTGTTGTTCTATAATTATGAGGATACTTTAACGGTCCTCCATAAGATGATATCTTAATTGGATAGACTGTCGCATCTATATATAAATATGTAAATCCAGTTTCTGGAACTGTTCCTGATGTTGTTTGACCAGGTGGTAAAGCTGGATTTGAACTAAGAGCACTTCCATAGACTGATCCTCTATTTGTTGCCATCCACCAACCTGTCCAAATATCATCCACATTTTGGTTATTTTGGTTAGAAGATGCTCTTGTATCAATCTGTGAATTACCATACCATGTATTGTCTCCAGAATTAAAAACAAAAGTTACTTGTCCTTTTCTTACATCAATTAATTGACCATTCGCACACGCTCCAGCTGCTGACTTACCATTGAAGTTTATAATTGGGCCGGTTCCCCAACTTGTAATTGCTGAACCTGTGTTTGGTAATGCTGCCACATTATAACGTGTATTTCCCCATGTTCCTAATGTATCAATTAAGGTTATTGTATCTCCTCCTGTTGGAGATGCTGGAAATGTACATACAGCACTTGAACTTTGACGCGCTGTTAAAGCCGGTAAAGCCCAGTTATATATTGTATTTGACACAGCGGTGAAAGTAGAGCTTGTGACAACTGTTGCTTTTCTAGCATCATAAGGAGCTGCCGCAACGTTTGTTTGAAGCGTACTAATCACAGCTGGATTTGTAAAATAAACTGTTTGAGAAGACATTTATAATATAATTTTAAAATAATTTAAAAAAATATAAATCTTGTATAGTAAATGGACTCTTTTATTAATATAATTAAAAACTCAGGAAAAAATGGGGATCAATCTACTAAACAAAACTTAATGTTGAATCCTAAAAATCAAAGATCTTCTTAAATACGAAAAGTATTTTTATAAAAGCAATTTATGTTTTTTGGAACACTTTTCTTATTTTTGGGATAAAATATTCTAATGGCGGTGTAATAAAATTAGGATCAAACGCTGCTTGATCCCATTCGACAAATTTTAGACATAAATCATACCATGGTTCTTCTTTATATTGTAAGTATTGAGTTGGATCTTTTCCTAAATATTCAAAATAATGTTTTCCTTCGAAGATTTGATGCATCTTAAGAACCCAATATACCTCTTCTCTTACATATGGCTTAAATATAGCTGCTATAATTCCTCCATGATTTGCCCTACTTATAACTTTTCCAGCATCATGACACAAACTTGCGACTATCAATTCGTCATCTGCGTTATCTCTTTCCGCTCGAGCTGCGGTTTGTAAACAATGTTCAAGCTGATTTACTGAAAATCCTCCCTTCAAATTTTTACAATGATATAAAAGTTCTATTATTTTATCAGCAACTTCCATTTATTATTTATTATTAAAAAAATTTAATTAACTCACAAATTTATAAACTGAGTTTTTACACAACTTTAAAGCCTACACAAAAATGTTAAATACAGAAATAAAAGATCTTCTTAAATACCTCTTCTTAAACAAGCTCAAAGTTAAACTTTCAATCCACAATCAAGATGAAAAATATATTGGTATTATACACAATCTATTCAAACACCATTTCTCTCTTGAACAACAAAATGCTGGGGTTACAGGGTCCATTGGGGTTACAACCCATCCTATCTTTCAATATGAACAACTCAAAAAGATATCTATCTATATAGATGACGAACCGGAAGAAGTTAAAGAGGAAATGGATCCATCTGTCATGTCAATTATTGACATTTGTGAGCATTTTATACAACATGAGGAGTTGTGGAGTTTGGACATTATGAGTCAAAACTCATTCGATTCATTCCAAAACTGTCTCCAAATCAAAAATGAAAGAGTTATAAACGAAGATATTATTTTTGAATACAAGTGTATCCTTATAAGTAATTTAAGCTATATATTAGGAGTAATAGAAAGAGAAAGAGTAAAAGTTGATAAAAATGTGGATCATATAATATATGATTTAGAGCAACACATTCAACATCTTAACTGATTAAATAAGAAAAGATAAAAAATCTTTTATCTTTTCTTTCTATAAATGTCACTCATTCAACAAGCGATTAAAAATATAGTTGATAAACTTAACTATGTGAATGAACGTCTTTCAAAGACCGAACAACTAATCGACGAATTTAAGGAAATTCTCCTAAAGTGCGATTCTAACCTTCTCAAGATAAAGTCCTTCATCTCACAAGAGGCATTTGACGATCTCAAAGAAGACATCTGGAATGTTAAGGTCAGAGTTTTGAGAGCACATGCTGAAATTTTGAAAAACAAAGAGGTCAAACGTCAATTCCAGGAACAACAAAAAACAAAACACCTAAATCAACGTTTGTTTACAATCCAAGAAGAGGAAAGAGAACTTGATGAAAGTAAGTATGTAGATCCAATTAGAGCAATGACGATGGTGTTACCAACTGTTATGCCAATGAGTGAAGAATATGCTAAGGAAGTTGAAGAACAGTTCGCTAAAAATCCGATGATGAAACAAATCTACAATATGCTTCCAAATCCAAAGGCTAAGAGAAAGTTTATAAACTCTCTCCACAAGTTAGAGATCACAAACTACACCCATAATGGAAATCCGCTTTTCAAAGGAAACAACGATGGTCTTTTCTACATCAATGAAAATGGAAATCGTACATATGTAAAGAGAAGATAAGAGTATCTTAATAGTTAGAATAAATATTAAGATATTGATTTAGTTGAGGATCATCCAGTTAACTTTTGTGTCATTTGTCGATTGAGTGTTTGGAGTAAGTGTGAAACTTCCAGAACCAGCTTCAGCGACAATGGATTTAAGAGTTGCGTCATTTGTAGCGACAGTAGCAATGATAATTGAGTTAGTAGAGACAAGAGAGTTTGTGATGACAAGAGAAGCATCTTGACTTCCAAAGATGACTTGTCCAGCAGGAGTGTTAGCAGTGATAGCACCAGTTCCGCTAGCTATTGTGTTTGTGACTTTTAAGTTTTGTGTGACATTAAGAGTAGAGATAGCTGCGTTAGTACCTGTAAATGTTGTTGTCAATAAAGCTGTAGCCCCTATAGTTTGACCTGCTCCAGTAGCATATAAACTAACAGGAGGTTGAGTAGAACCAGTTGCTCCAGGAACATTGTTTAAAATTAAGTTATAGTTGCTATCATATGTTAGTTGAGCCCAAGGTCCAACACGCATATATTCGTGATCAGTGAGAACATCGCAGTGTGTAGGACCAACATCATAACGTAACCCAAAATTAGGAAAAGCAACTACTGGAAAAGGAAAATTAGCACCAAGCCAACGATGAGGTAAAAGTGTTAAAAGAGCAATCATTTTCATATCAATTACTTGTTGGTAAATTGTTTCAAGCTGTAAACCACTCTCATAAATATTGTCTAAAGCTGGAAAAGTTGGATTAAGAGGTAAATACCAACCTTGTAAGAAATCACTATAAAAACCATTAAAATAAAGACCTTCATCAGCACTACCGTTTGTTCTTAAAACAGAACCATCAGAAACCCCAGAGTGATAACTTGCTGGTTTATAAAAAACTGCGCTTCTACCCATAATATATCTATCAATATTATAATCTGGATATTGTTTTGTACATTGATATATTGTTTGCGCAGTACAATTATATGGAGCATCCCAAGTTCTTCCTGTAAAGCCAACATCAACATCATCTGTAACTGTAATCATTGGAACTTTCAATGGTATAAGAGCTTTTAAAAGCAATCTGTTATTAGTAACACTATATTGACTTAATGACGCATCTATTTTTTGCGTGTAGTCCCAAAAATTAGCATTCAATCCAATAAATGCTTTTATGTTCCAAAGCATTGGTTTTGAGCCTCCTTGAATTGTAAATTGAGAAGCTGATCCAGCTGGAGAATTACTTAATAATATGTGAGAATGTGATAATCCTAAACCTCCTGCTGAATATCCAGCTACAACAACATTATTATAGTCAATAAATGTTGAAAGACCAAGTTTATGAAGAGCACATTTAATTTGATAAAAATATCTTTCTGTAAAAAGTTTTGCCGGATCTGTACCATGTGAACTAAAAACTGCGGTTCTATAAAATCCATTATTTGGATATGTTGAATCAATAGGAGAGCTATACATATTTGCTGTATCCATATAAATTCCAGGAACTCCTGTTGTTGGTATAGTAATAACTTTATCAGCCATCAATTGAGATGTTGTTTTAAAACCTCCACCATAACGAGAATAATATTGTGATAATGGATGTGATGGTAAATTAACACAAATATAGCCTAATGATGCTGCTTGATATCCATAAACACAAACATTTGGCGTCATACCATTTCCAAGAAAATTTAAAAATAAACCCATCTTACCACCTGTTGCGTTTACATTTTGAGCAACTGGTAATAAATTTCCAGTAGCTCCATATGTTGTCGCTGTTATTTGGGTATTATATCCTGTAACTCCATTAGCTCCTGTATTAACTAATGGTGCTCCATTCAAATCTAATAAATTATCAAATTGAAACTCTGTTGCTCCTTTAACATGATTAAATACTTTAAAAGGATATTTCATATTAGCTTTAATTGTAACATAATCAGGGTGAGAAGTTACAGCATCTAATGCTGTTTGACGAGCACCAGTTGATGTTGTTCCACTACTACAAATATTCCAAAAGTTAGTCCAGGCTGTACCTAATCCAGTACTTCCATATAATGATTGAGTTGTATTTCCAGGTGTAGCTCCATTATTAAACGGACCTCTATAATCTTCTAATGGACCCCAAGTACCAGCAAAATCTAACTGTCCTGGAGTTGTTTGAGGAAACATTGGAGATGTCTGCATAGTTGCTCTTGCTGATGGAGCAAAAACAACCATATCATATCCTACTTCTGTATCAAATGTTTGAACTGTATAATTTGCTCCTGTTACAATTGCTAAAGATCCTCCTGACTGATTAGTTGTATATTGTGAAAACTTTGGCATTGCGAATGTATCCTTTACTGCTAAAGGAATACAATCAATTTGATAACTTCCTAATCCCTTTGGAAATGTCCATTTATCAACAAATTGATTTGCTGAACTATATAACGCTCCTGTCAAATTTATTTGACTTGTTGTAACTTGATTTGGAATTGTACCAACCTGAGATTGTATACCTGTAATAACTGCCGGATTTGTAAAATAAACTGTTTGCGATGACATTTATTTAATATATAAAAATATAAAAATAAACTGATTTTTTTTAATTACATTTTTTTCATCTAAAAATGTCATTCACTTTCCATGTCATCGGGCTTCCTTACTCTGCTAGTAACCAAGTTTACGTTAGTTGCGCTTTCACACAAGGCGTCATCCATTTTTGTAAGATGATGAAAGCCCTTGGACATACCGTCAAACACTATGGTCACAAAGATTCAAAAGTTGACTGTGACTATCATACAACAATCTCTGACGACAATGACCTTCAATGTTGGTATGGAAAAGACTTTGTCAAAAAACAAACTTGGAAAGAAAAAGGATTTTCTTACTCTAACGATCGTTGTAGAAGTATCTTTTACGATAGACTTCTCAAAGTTCTCAAAACGTATGTGGTTGAAAAAGACTTTATTTGCGTATTTGATGGATCTCTCTTCGTTGAATACATCAATACAAAAACATTTCCATTCTTGTGGGAAAAATGCTTCGTCGTCGAACCTCAAATTGGACATTGCGGTCCTTTCTACTCATACAGAGTATACACATCTCATGCCCTGAGAATCTTCTGTCAAAGAAATGACCTCTATAACCAATCTCTAAAAACGATGTTTCAAGATTTTAAAGATAACAAACTTCGTCATGAGTCACAAGTTAGTAGCTACTTTCAACCTCATTCTTACGCTATTCCAACAGATACTGTAATTCCTTATTGTATTGATCCATCCGATTTTAAGACTGACGACATTCTTCTACCAATCATCGAAGATGATTACTTTGTCTTCATCGCTAGAATAGCTACTTGTAAAGGTCTTGAAAAGGTAATCTACGCAACTGAGTTAGAAAATAAAAAACTTGTTGTCGCCGGTCCAGGTTCTTGGGAAGGACAATCCGTTGGAGGAGCACATATTTCTGTTCAAAAAGCCTACTCTATCCTAAAATTTATCAAAGATGGTAAAAAAGATCCTAATATCCCTCCAAACGTTCTTACCTTAATGGAAAGCAATCTCAATATTAATGCGCAAAATATCAATATTGAACTGTTACCTATTCCTCCTCACGTAACATTTGTTGGGTTCGCAGACTTACGACAAAGAAAATCACTCCTGTACCACTCCAAAGCCTTCATCATCGCACCAACATATGAAGAACCATTTGGAAAAGTTTCCATCGAAAGTCTATTCATGGGAAAACCAATCATAACATCCGCGAGAGGAGGATATAATGAAGTCGTTGAACACGGAAAGACTGGATTTTTGTGTAATACTTTAAGCGACATGCGTAAAGCAATCCAAAATGTTGACCAAATCAATCCAGAAGATTGTAAAGAGGCATCCAAAAAATACACTCTTGAATCAGTACAAAGATTATATGATGATTACTTTAAAAAGATCTATCATCTCAGTTGTCCAGAAAATAGAAATAACGTCTGGTATAATTTATAATTGATAAAATCAATTATAAATAAAATTACATTGCCATATTTCTCAATTGTTCATACTTTGCCACCACCTCTGAAAACTTTTGTAAAAGAGCTGGATCCTTCTTATCTTGTAAATCTAACTGTTGCTTAATCTCATTGTACTCATTGAGTGTCTTTTGGATCTCATCCTTCAAATCATTCTTCACTATTCCTGATCCAGAGCATTTTGTTGGATCCATACACAAACAATTCTCTAAAGGTGAATCATGAGGAGCATCGTTCCACTTACAACCATATTGAGCATTTGCTTCATTACATCCCTTTGCGTCTGTCATAAACTTTTGTCCACAGTTCATTAATCCAGCATAACCTTCTTTTTTGTTTAAAAGTCTACACAAGAAAACTTTGTAAAGCGCATAAAAAACCAATAACTTGATCGCCAATTTAGCTATTTCCATTTTACCATATAGAAACAAAATAATTTAAAATTGAAAAAGTTTAAAGAGTTCTTTTTTTCATCTATAATGTTAATTATTCAACTTGTCTCTAGAACTGCCAGTTCTCTCCTCTCTATACTCATCCCTCAGAAATGCGGAGAAATAGAGTGCGATATCCACTCCCACTTTTATCCTGAAAACAACTTTGTCTATTTTGTTTTAGCATTCAACTTCTTTACACTCTTCATCTCTCTCGCAACTCTTTTTGTACAAGTCTATAGAGAAAAATACATCCACTCTCACTTAAGCAAGTCCCAAAACCATTCATCTAATATTCCTTTTAAGTCTTTTGGGAATTGGATCTATTTTTCTCCAGATCTTTCTCTTGAAAACAATATGACTGACTACAAAAAAGTGTTTGACAGAACTGTACAACACAATAATAGACTTGTTATCTTTGCCCACTTTTACATTGTGGTTTTTATCTTAAATCTTGTTTTATCATCGGTTGTCATATTCAATATGCGTTATTTAGACTATAAAACTATCACCACGTTTCTAATTTGTGTACTTTCAAATGTTGAGAATATTGCTAACTTAGCAACTTTCAAAGCAAAAATAGAGAATAAACCGGTTGTGCTTTCGAGTTTGAACTTTGAAAGAGTTGTGTTTAACAAAATCGACAAAGAATATGGAGAGTTACTTGATTTAACAAATTTGATTGAAGTACCCGTGATATTCAAAAAGGTCCAAAAGGTGGAAGTCAAAATTGACAAAAATTAAGGATTAAAGATTTTTTTATTTTAGTAAAAATGGTGAATATTGTGATTATCCCTATTCAAAATTCTGGAGAGGCAACTTGTCATCTTGCCAAAACTCTAAATGGAAAATACGGTCTCAACGTAGTCGTCGTAGCAAATCCGCACTCGCAAATGTATTTTAGACAAGAGGGTCTTCAAGTCGCTTTGTGTAATAACTTTATCGAGATTGAACATCAGCTTCTTCTGAATGAATTCTTCTTTGTGATTGACTGTCAGGAAACTAGTATCCAAAACGAAAACTTTGAAGTTATCACACTTAGAGATTATAAACAGGTATCTTCGATACCGACGGGAACTACGTTCCCTGATAAAAAGATTAACAACAATCAATTCGAATGGATTTTTCTAAATAAGAATAAAGCAAGAATCCAATTTAGTACTTTCCCATCCACTACTCATGATGACTTGAAGCCACTATTAGAGTATATTTATAAGAACGCGATGTGTCACACCGCAGCCGTTTTGAATGATGATTTTGTCATCTTTAAAACAAACCGTGGAAACTTAAGCAGACTTCCTATCAATAACTCTAACGGCCAACTCAAAAACACAGTGAATATTTATCCTGTATGTAACTGGCAATCTACACATGATCTTGTCAACATGTGGAACAAGTTTTGCCGAATTGATAAAAACGGACAGAAAGTTCACACAACTAGACACGGAAACATAAGATTTGTGCTAGACAAAAATAAGGCAGATTACTTTGTTGTGATCAATCAATCATATGAACCAGTTGATTTTCAAAGAACGTTATACTATGCGATGGAACCACATATGGATAAGACTCCATCATTTATGAATTTCTACAATCATTTAGCTAACAATCGACCTTTGTTTTGGGGTGTTCATGATTATCAAGTCAACAATACAGAGTGGCATTTATCACCAACGATCGATCAGTTCTTGAACAATAGCGTCAATTTAGAAAAGAAGTTTCCAAGAACGCTTTCTGTTATTATATCAGAGAAGAATTATGATGAGGGACATAAGTTAAGACTCGCGTTTGTCAAAGAGCTTGACACTCGTCAAAAAGAGGGAAGACTTCCATTTAGTATTCATATTTATGGAAGCAATTCGATGAACTTCCACAATTATAAGGGGTCGCTTCCTCCAAATAAGAAGGATGATGGTATCTTTCCATATGAATATCATTTCAATGCGGAGAACAATGCGATTAAGAACTACATCACAGAAAAATTCACTGATGCTATTTTAGGAGAGTCCTTAATGTTTTACTGGGGTTGTCCAAACATAGAGGATTACTATTCGCCAGATTGTTACATCAGACTAACACTTAAACAAGAAAACTGGGATGAAGAGATAAAGATGATAGGCGACATGATGGATACAAATACATATAATACCCGTTTACCAGTAATCAAACAGATGAAGGAAATTATTTTGAAGAGATATAATATGTTTGCGCGTTTTAAGACAAATATTGATTTGGTCAAAATTCAGGTATTTTACAGACTTGAAAAGGAAAGCATGGACGCAACATTGGTTGACAAAGAGAATGGAGAGGTGTTGAAGAATTCAGGATTTAACACAATTCACTTTTTCAACTTTAAGGGATTTGAGACATTTTCAGAGGCTCAAAAGACAAATAGTTATATGGAGTTATTTAGAGAGATTTTGAATAGAAATTGCGATTGTTTATTATATCCGCGAACAAGTGAGATTAGTCCACAAGATTTGTACAGAAAGTTAAGCATGACAGTAACGCATTATAGAGAGATGACAGAAGAAGATGTAGATATTATACAGTTAACAGAAGAAGGGGGAAAGGATCCGATTGTAACAGGATTTTACATACGACAAGAAAGTGTTGAGAAGGTCATAATGAAGTGGAGTGAGTTGATGCGTAAGGTACCGAATGCTAATGTAGCGTTGCGTCAAATGTTTAATGGCTTTGTTGTAAAAAATTTGCTAAAATAAAAATTTAAAAATTATATTTCCTTTATAATAAATGTCAGAATTAGGCGTTGAATTAAAAAAAGCTGATTTCGATAACTCAATGAACTTAATAAATGGTGATTGTAAGGCTAGAACAATTATCTTATTCTATTCTCCGATGTGTGGTCACTGTATGAAGATGAAGGATGATTATAAACAGTTAGCGAAGATGGCACAAGCTGGTCAATTAGGAAATGACGTTACAGTTGCTAGTGTTAACACCGCGTCTGAAAGAGATATCATGGATTTTATTCACAATGGTGAAGAAAGAGAGTTTACAGTTGATGGAGTTCCAACAATAGTAAGTTATCAAAACGGAAAGTATTTTTCAACATATGATGCTGGAGATTCACAAGAAGAACAAATGAATTTCAGAAAGGTTGGAGACTTGGCAGAATTTGTGAAAGGAATCGGAAGCGCACCAATTGTTTATAAGAATTAATCAATTTTCCTTTTAGAGATTTCTAATCTCGGGGAAAATATAACTATTTTCCTTTTAAAGATTTTCAATCTCGGGGGAAAATATAACTATTTTCCTTTAAAGCGAAAGAA
>Ga0214917_10007312_pt1 | contig 11215 bp, 7 predicted proteins | sample LL_1208_BB_MetaG_FD_177983 | JGI IMG/M metagenome (GOLD analysis project Ga0214917, IMG submission 177983) | Freshwater microbial communities from Lake Lanier, Atlanta, Georgia, United States - LL_1208_BB | ecosystem: Environmental > Aquatic > Freshwater > Lake | place: USA: Georgia | collected...
GTGGCGGCGGAGGACCGGTTGTTTGCGACTTTGGATCCCACCATCCGGCAGTTCCGGATGCCGAACGGGGTGCGGGTTTTGCTCACTGACACGGTGGGATTCCTGAAAAAACTCCCGACCCATCTGGTGGAGTCGTTTCAATCGACCTTGGAAGAGGTGGCGTTTGCCGACGTGTTGATTCATGTGGTGGATGCCAGTCATCCGCAACGAGCGGAGCAGATCCGGGCGGTGGAGGAGGTTCTGAAAAAGATCGGGGCGGGCGACAAGCACACGCTGACAGTCTGGAACAAGGTGGACCGCTTGGAGAATCGGGGTGGCTTGGAGCGGGAGGCGGCAGGGGTGCCCCACGGGGTTCTGGTTTCAGCCCAGACGGGTGAGGGTATGCCCGGATTTTTTTCGGAGCTTTCGGCGATGCTTTCGGCGTGGAGCATGCGGGTGCACCTCAAGGTACCCCAGAGCGAGGGGGCGCTCTTAGCTCTCTTAGCGCGGGCGGGGAGGATCCTGGAGAAGAAGTATGAGGGGAATGATGTCGACCTGAAGGCCCACATTCCGCCTTTCTTGAGGGGGAAGGTTGCTCCCTTTATTGTTCCGGGAAGTGAGCAGGATCCGGGAGTTGCCGGTGGAGGAGAGGCCCAGGGAGAGGTTGATGTCCCGGGGGCCGGAAGCACTGTCGACGGCGGAGTTGTTGGCGATTCTTCTGGGGACGGGCCGGCCCGGTAAGTCGGCGGTCGAACTCGCGGGGGAAATCCTGCAATCGCGGGAAGCGCTGGGCAGCTTGGCCCGGGTCACGCCGCAGGGACTGCAAAAAGAGTTTCAAGGACTGGGAGAGGCCAAGGCCTGCCAGATCGCGGCGGCGATTGAGTTGGGCCGGCGCGTGGGATCGGCCGAAGTGGCGGGCGAGGCGATGGATCATCCCTCCAAGGTGGAGGCGGTGATCGGCGCAGAACTCCGAAACAAGGACCGGGAGGAGGTATGGGTGCTGCTTTTAAACACCAAGCTCAGGCTAGTTCGAAAGGTGCAGATCAGCCGGGGGTCGGTGAACGAGACGGCGGTCCAGCCCCAGGATTTGTTACGACAGGCACTGGGGAGTGAGACCGTTTATGCCCTGGTTGCGGTGCATAATCATCCTTCGGGGGATCCGGCGCCGAGTCCGGCCGATCTGGATTTCACCCGTAGGCTGCGGGATGGGGCCAAGGCCCTGGGGGTGACCCTGCAGGATCATGTGATTATCGGCGTCGCCCGGGAAGGCCGATCCGGTTACTATAGTTTCCGGGAGGCAGGTTACCTTTGAGCAAAAGCGAAATTCATCCGACGGCCATCGTGGAAAAGGGCGCCAAGCTGGGGTCGGGGTGTGTGATTGGTCCGGGGGCGATCGTGGGTTCCGAGGTTGAGCTCGGGGATGGCTGTGTGGTGGGGCCGAGGGCGGTCTTGGAGGGACGGGTGAAGATGGGTGCCAAGAACCGGATTGGGATCGGGGCGGCGATTGGGGGAGAACCTCAAGATCTGGCTTATCAGGGGGCCAAAAGCGGAGTGGTGGTCGGGGAGGGGAATGTTTTTCGGGAATACGTGACGATCCACCGTGGCACGAAAGAGGGAACAGACACCATCATCGGAAGCCACTGTTTCCTGATGGTCGGTGCCCATGTGGCCCATAATTGCCGTTTGGCCGATGGGGTCACTTTGGTGAACAACGTTCTGTTGGCAGGATATGTGGAGGTGGAGGAAAGGGCATTTTTGGGCGGAGCGGTGGTGGTGCATCAATTTGTGCGGATCGGGAAGCTGGCGATGGTGCGGGGTCAGACCCGCGTGGGCATGGATCTTCCGCCTTACTGTATGGCGGTGGCGACCAACGGGGTCTGTGGTCTGAATTCCGTCGGGTTGCGGAGGGCGGGGGTGAAGCCGGAAAATCGCAAGGCGTTACAGCGGGTCTACGAGGAGTTTTTCTTTGGAGGCAAAAATCGGGCACAGGCCTTGGAGGGGATTCGAAAAGGTAAAGATGCCAAAGTGGGCGAGGTTAAGGAGTTTTGTGACTTCGTGGAAAAGACCAAGCGGGGGATTTGTCACGGGCTGAAGCCCGGAGAGATCAGCTTGGAGGAAAACTAGAAGCGGGACTGGACGCCGACTTCGACCGCGAAGTTGTAGGAGTTTTCGAACTGATAGTTTCCGATGACCGGAGTGAAGGCGCTGAGGATCTTGAAGGCCCCATAAAAGTCCAAACCGGGTTCCACCGTGTAGGTCAGCCCCGCTTGGGCATTCCAGCCGAATTGGAAGGCACTCCGGCAGTAGTTTCCTTGGATATCGAATGTTCCAATATAGTAATTATTAACGTCCAACTGTTGCCAAATAGCACCAATGCCTCCTCCTAAAAATGGACGGCACTTCACCTGGCCAGGCCATCGCAGAATTCCATTGAATTGAATCGGCACTTGAACTAATTCCCCGTCAGCTGAGTTATGGTACGAGCCTTCCTGCGGCCCGTCTGCAATCGTAAGATTGTACTGATTAATCCCATTATAAGTCATACCGGTTTGCAACCCCACCCCAAGCCATTCATAAAAATTATAACCAAACTCCACATCCAGACGAAACCCCGGGTTAAAAGTGAAATTCTCCCCGCTCACATTTTGCCCTTCGAGTGCACCGCTGGTGTATTGATATGGATAAGCCTGGCGATTGTTGCCGTTGTCTACCCTCCGAGCGGTGAGTTGTCCCTGCAGTGAGCCGCCAATGCCGGCGTTGAGGAAAAAACTTTCCCATTCGCCCAACTGAACCATGGTGGCATCCCCCACCAAGGGAGCCGGTTTTCCGGAAACGGTTTGCAGGGGTGGGGCGGTTTTTCCCGAAGAACCGCCACCCAAAGGATCGATGGGAGCGGAAGAACCGCCACCTCCCATCGGATCCGCGAGCGGCCCTCCTCCCATTGGATTGGGCCCACCTCCCCCCATGGGATCCGCAGCCGCGAGTTGGGTGGCCCCGGCCAAAGGATCGGGGGAAGACGGTAACGACGTCGTGAGATTGGCACTTTGGCCTTCGGTGCCTATCGGGGCCACGGCGAGCCGTTCCGGACTATGGTTGGATGAGAGGGGGGTCGGAGTTGGTCCTTGGTAAAGGGAGAGCCGAGGAGGGCCCCCGAAGGCAGAGCCCTCATCCGAGTGATTCAATGCCTCAAGAGGAACGATTTTTTTGGTGCCGTCCGGATAGGTCTTAAGAATTTGCGTTCCAGAAAGCGGGAGCTGATCCACTGGAGTGGTTGTTGATGAAGGAAAGGGATCCGCAACCGGACCAGAAGGGGAGGGCGGTAAGACGAGCCGCTGTGCCCAAAGCGTAGGACAAAGAAAAATTACCAAGGTGCAAAATAAAACAACCTGAGTTCTGCCGAGGGATAAGTCTCGTCGCATACGCCTTGGCGAGACTCTGGATACAACCTATTGATGTAACAAAGGAAAGAACGCTACTTATAGTTAAGTTGTTCACATAATTGCTGAGTAAAAAATACGCGAATAGGCATAAAAAACCCCGCTAAAGAGCGGGGTTTTTTATGAGGATGGCGAGAAATTAAAAGCGCCAAGCCAAACCGACTTCAGCCGCGTAGTTATAAGATGCTTTCATTTGTCCATTCTGGGCTTCCCCCAAAGGATTGGGAGTGCAGAGGGTTTTGAAGGAAGTGTTAAAATCGAACCCAGGACTGATGGTGTAACAAAGACCTGCTGACAACTCAAAAGCGTAATTCCATTGAAAACTCGTGTTACTAGCCTCTCCTCCGGAAGCTATATTTAAAAAATTCCAATTACCGCCGATACCTCCTCCGACAAAACCACGAACCGGGCCTTCTGAGGGGAACTGAAAACGCGTGTTGAGTAAGATGGGAACTTGGTAAAGATCCCCATTTCCAAAATTGGGGTTTCCCCGGTAGAGCTTGGTGCCGTCAACGGAGATGGATTGAATGGTATTATGGACAAAAGCGGCCTCCACCCCGATCGCAAACCAGTCAGTGATATTGTAGAAGGGCTCAATGTCGAATCTTATTCCCGGTTGAAACGTTGAGGTTATATATGTCCCATCGGCGCGCCCACTTAAAGATTGTTGGAAAGCCACCCCCACGTCGGTGCGCAGGCCGAAACCCTCTTTGGGGCCGTACTCATCGTAGTTGTCCGGGTTGGATTTGGAGTAATCCATTTTTTGGGGTTCGGCAGGATTTACCACGGATGATGCCGCAGGAATGGCGGAGTTAGGCGAAACCGCCTTGGATGTTTGGGGAACCTCGCCGATGGGAACGATCCCGTCCTTAGCCGGATCATAGGCCACAATCCGGGGAGCCCCGCCAAACTTTTCCCCATTGTCGACTGATTTTCCCACCTCGCTCCATCTCAAGACGACCTTGGTTCCATCCGGATAGATTTTCATCACAAGGGGATCGGAACCTACGCTTTCGGCATGGGCGATTCCGTAACCGATGCAGGAAAGAAGGCCCAGTAGGGTCACCCAAAATACAAGGCCGTCGAACCGGGCGTTCCAGTCACCAGTTCGAGGACGAAACGAGTGATCATGTAACAGCGTGGGTCCGAGATTTTTAATTAAGTATGAATTTCTCATAATTACTCCTTTTTGTCGTAAACGACCCTATTAAAGCCAAAGTTCAATAGGTTGTGTTTCTTAGGTATTTTTTCTTATTTAGATTGTGTATGTCAATAAAATTGTGAATAAAAATTAACAACAATTTACTTAAAAAGAAGTAATAAACTAATTCAAACTTAATCCCCTACCGAAATATTTTGAAGGGTTTCTTGCCGAAAGTGGGGCTAAGGAACCAAAAAACAGCTTGAAAGGCCCGGGAGAGTCACCGTTAGAAGGCCGTTTTTTATCGTAGCATCTTTCAAAACTCCAAGTTGGTCGCGGACCTGCCCATCGCTGAACTCCGGGTCCACATGGATTTCAAGCCGGGCGGGCTTTTCCGATCGGTTGTAAAGAATCAGGACACGGTCGCTCAGATAGGATCGAACCACGGCATATTGGTCATGTTCCGCTTTCAGGGCCCTTCGGCTGCCGTAACGGATGGCGGGGTGTTGGGCACGCAAGGCGTTGAGCTTAGCCACATGCTCCTGCACCGATTTTTGAGCGGAGGTGAGGGTGGTGAGATCGGGGAACATCCGGCGGTTGTCCGGATCCTGGGCCCCGGTCATGCCAATCTCGTCCCCGTAGTAAATGGTGGGGGCCCCGGGAGTGGTCAGCACAAAGGTGAAAGCCAGCTTGAGCTTTTCGTAGGAGGTTTCCTTATCCACTTTGGGAGGCTGTTTCCAGCCGACCTCAAATTCGTCGCGTCCCTTGGGATCGGGCAGATCCCCGTCGGCATAGGCCAGAAAGCGCGATTTGTCATGGTTGCCGAGCAGGGGGGACATCACGGTCTCGGGGCCAAACACCCGATCCGAGGCGGCCGCCGATCTTTCGAGGGAGGCGAAATCCTGCTTGCCGGTGCCAAAAACCTCCAAAAGAGTGTCATACAAGGGGAATTCGAACTGACCGTCGAGGCGGTTGGGCCCGATGAAGGAGTTGATGCCGGGGCGATCCATGAAAGTTTCCCCCACCAAATAAAAAGACTCCTTGGCGCTTTGGGGCAGGCTTTTACGAAGTCCTTGGCGGAAAGAGGTCCAAAATTTGGGGGGAATATGTTTCACGGCATCAAGCCGGAATCCGTCGAGGTTGAAGCGCTTGGCCCAGTCGATGGCATTTTCGATCAGGAAGGCCGAGGCAGCGGGGACATCGTAATTGAAGCGCGGCAGGAAGGGTTCGAACCAGGTGGTGAACTGGGTTTCGTTGTCCCACTTGCGGAGATTTTTGGTTCCGTCCGGGAGCAGGAGGGAGCCAAACCAGTCGGGATGCTTCTTGAAGTCGGGGTGCTCCTCGTGGACATGGGCGAGAACGAGATCGAGCAGAATGCTGATCTTTTTCCTTTCGGCAGACTCCGCCAAGGCCGTGAGGGCTGCATTGCCGCCAAAGCGGGGCTCCACTTCGGTGGAGCTCACGGGCCAGTAACCATGATAGCCGGTGTACCACCGGCGGGGCTCCTTGTATTCCTGATACGGGGGTAGCGGGTTCTGGTTCACGGGAGAAAGCCAAAGGGTATTGACCCCCAATTTTTCGAAGTATCCCTCGTCGACCAGTTTTTTGACTCCGGCCAGGTCGCCGCCGAAATACTGGGCGGGCGCCTCCACCTTGGGATCGGGTTGGGGGTTGTTGGAGGGGTCGCCATCGACCAGGCGATCGATGAAAGCGAAGTAGATGATATGGTCGTGCCGGTCGGTTCCGGCCGGCGGATCGTCCCCGACGCGGACGCGGGCAGGAAAGGCGGGCATGCCATCCCCACCAACTCCCATGACCCGAACCCAGGATCCGAGCGGCAAACCGGAGGTTTTCACCTGCCATTCGCCATCGCCAAACGGATCCGCCCCAAGGATCCGGGAGGTTCCGTCGGGCAGTTGGGCCACGGCGGAAATCCGAGCTGGCTTCCAGCTTTCCGGAGCTGTGCCAAAGGTCAAATGTTCCGGGAGCCGAGCCTTGGCGAAAAGGACCGGAGCGGAGTCCTGACTTTCGGAAACCTGGACGACCGAATTTTCGTGTCCGGCTCCATCCGCCGCTTTTTTGGGATTGGCGGGGTCAAGCCGCCATTGTTCATCCACCACCAGCTTGTAGGGATGGGACCCCGGGGGCAGGGGAAGGGAAAGCTCCCAAATATTTTCCCCGGTCTTTTTCATGGGATTTGCCCCGGGATTCCAACCGTTGAAGGAGCCGGCTACCGAAACTGATTTTTCCGCTCCCGTTCCAAAAAAACGGAATTTCGCCCGGGGTCCTGGGGATACCGCAAACGTGAAGATGCCTTGTCGGGGTTCCCCCTTTTTTTCTCGGATCCGGAGAATCAAATCTTCCATGCCCGTCGCCCCGGCTTCTGGGGTGATCCGAAGGACGAGCTTGGAGGAATCCAATTCCACCCGGGTCTTTTCCAGGGGGGCGGGCCTTTCGATTTCCAGTTGATCCTGGGTGGTAAGTGACAGAAAACGGGTCAGATCAAATTCGGCATTTTTTCCGCCATTCAAAATTTGTACGGGGATAGATCCGATCGAGGAGGTTTCGGTCGCAAGTACGATTGGAGCCAACCCAGGCGACAAAAAAGCAAAAATCTGAAGCGGAATTAAAAGGGACGATTTGAAATAGTTCAACGCTGGTGAAAATACATCTCCACCAAAGGTTTGGGTAAGAAAAAACCCTTTGTTTTTATATAAAAATATGTAAATTGTAGTTGTTGAGAAGGGTTTCAAATCAGCGCCTTTTGGGGGTTTCCGTTGGCCGAAAGGCCGGTTCGGGGGATATTGTTTCCGTGGCATCCCTTTCTTGGTTTTCCGTTTTGCTATTTTTGTTTGCCATGATGCCTCGCAGCGCGATTTGCCAAGAGAGCCAGTGGCAGTCCTTGGCGGGCGAGGCCAGTGCGATGAGCCGGAAGGTTTCCCCGGAAAAAATGGATTATAACCTTGAGGTCGGGCCGGTTCTCCTGAATGTCGGGGCGTCTTTGAACGGAGGTTACAACTCCAATGTCAGCCTCTCGAAATCCTCCCCCCAAGGGAGCGGATATGCGACCCCGGCAGCCAACCTGACACTGATGTGGCCTCTCACGGACCTCAACACCCTGAAATTTTCCGTGGGGGTTGGCTATTCCTATTATTTTGATGTGGCCGAAACCCAAAGTCCCGGAGGTTTTTTTATCACCCCCACCAGCGCCCTGCAGGGGACCTTTTACGTCGGGGATTTCCGTTTTACTCCGTACGATCAATTTTCCCTGCAGAATGACCCCACCCAGGCCGGGGAATTGAGCAATGTTTCCCGCTTCAACATTTTTCAAAACAGCGCGGGGGTGAAGGTGGATTGGGATTTGGCCGACCTGATCATCACGCCCGGTTTCGACTGGTTCAATCTCTGGTCCAACCAAACTTCCAACCAAAACCTCGACCGGCGAACCCTCACTCCGAGCCTGGCCATGACCTACTATATCACCAAAACCCTCATCACCGGACTGGAAGGAGTGGCCGCCATCACCGCCTACTCCCAGGATCAGGCCCAGTCGGTTCCCAACTCGGGCAACCCGAGCCAATCCACCACGGTCTACGGCCAAAATGACAATAACATTTATCAGGTCGGCCCTTTTGTGAATTGGCAACTTTCGGAGTACATCACCGTCACCGGGCGGGCCGGTTGGGTCTGGGGGGAATTCACGGGAAACAACACCCCGGAAAATGCCGCGGGAGGCAATCCTTCCACCTGGTATCTCAACCTGGGATGGGCCCACCGTCTCAACGAGTATTTGAATTACCAGCTCACGGCGAGCCGGAGCACGCAGCTCTCCGCCATCGTGGGAAGCAATTATGTGCAGATGTGGAATTTTGGGGCCGGACTCAACTGGAACATCATCGACCAACTTTCCCTCAGCACGCCTTTTTCCGCCCAGCTGGGACAGGTTTCGGGAAGCGCGGCATCCCAGAATTACCAGCAATACTCGGCCGGGATCACCCTCGGCTATCGGATCACCGAAAAACTCGGGAGTAACGTGAACTTTCTTTATATTCTGAAGGACAGCAACTCCTCCGCCTACCCCGGATACCAGCAGTGGAATGCCGCGGCCGGTTTTAACTATGATTTTTAGCCGGTTCCGCGCCGGCCTGGTTTTCCGCCTGAGGGTGGGATTGCTGGGGATTCTGGCTTTTGCCCAAAGCATCGGCTGGGGGCAGGCGAGATTGACGGTTCGTTCCGGTGAGGGGGAAACAACGGCCCCGGCGCCACCTCCGGTGGTTCGTAACTTTTCCGATCCGGCCAAAGGAAACCCCATGGATTCCCTGGATGATAAAAAACTGATTGCCGTGGGAAATCTTCTCGAATTCCGGGTCTTGGAGGATCTGGATGAAGAGCCGGATCCCAAAGCCGACCCGAATGCCCCCAAGGCCCTCCCTTCGAATCTATTGCAGGTTTCCGACAGCGGGGAGGTGGAGCATCCCTATTTCGGGAGGATTCTGGCCAAGGGCAAAACCCACCGGCAACTGGCCGAGGAAATTAAAAAAATCCTCGAGCGTCCGGACGGCTATTACTACCAGGCCACCGTGCTGATCTCGCTGGCCACCTCGGGGGTGTCCCGTGGAAAGGTATATATCAGCGGGGCGGTCACCAAACCCGGACCTTTTGAGATTCCCGTCAATGAAAACATGACCGTCAGCAAGGCCCTTTCCTCGGTGGGAATCATGGAGGACCGGGCCGCAATCAACCAGATCAAGCTGATCCGCAAGGTCGGGGAAGGGGCGCCTCCCCCCGAGCCGATCGTGGTGAATCTGGATGACATCCGCAAAGGAATCGCCGCGACGGACCGGGTGTTGGAGCCGGAGGACCAAATCATCGTGCCCGCGGTGACGAGCCGCGGCCAGGTCAGCATCGCCGGCAACGTCGCCCAGGTGGGCAACTATCCGATCCCCTTGGATCGGGATCTCACCGTCAAGGATGTCGTCGTTCAGGCCAAGTTCGGGGATTTCGCGGACAAGCGCCGGGTGAAACTCTTCCGCAAGGGCCAAAAAGGGGAGCCCATGGAGATCGACATGGTCAAGATCCTCGAGACGGGGGAGGAAGAGAACAACCCGGTGTTGCAGGACGGGGATCATATTTTCGTCCCCAAACGGCTGTTTAACTTCTAAGGAGGAAACGTGGCCGAGCTCGGACCAGAACTTGCGATTGGTGGCCCGCTTTCCCCGGCGGCGCTGCGGGCACGGGTCTACCGGTATCAGCTCCTATTGCGCAAATATTGGTGGCTTCCCGTGATGGTGTTGTCCGCCTCCCTGCTGGTGCAGGGGGTCCGGTATTTTTTAAGCGATCCGCTTTTCGTGAGCACCGGCCGGATGATGGTGGCGCCGCGCATCATGACCAAGGAAAGCACCGTCTACACCGAGGAGCTGACGAATTATTTCGGCACCCAGGTCTCCCTGATGCAAAGCGATGAGATCAAACGGCGGGCGGGCCGGTCGGTGGAGGCGTCGCATCCCGAACTCAAGGGAACGATGGCGGAGCTGGCCGTGCAGCAGGAACCCAAGGCGTCCATTTTCATCCTGAAAGTCACCAGTCCCGACCCGAAATATTCCCAGCTTTTCGCGGATGCCTGCATGAGCGAGTTTTTGGAATTCAAGCGGGAGATGAGGGGGGAGACCTCCCAGAAAACCGTGGACGCCGTGGCGAAGCAGCTGACCGAGCTGGAAAAAACCATCGCCGATCTCGACCAAAGGATTTTCCAGTTCAAACAGGACAACAACGTTATCTTTTTGCAGGAGCAGGGAAATTATGTGGGGTCTTACCTCGTGGATCTCAACAAGCAGTTGGCGGAGTTGAAAAAGGAGGCCCAACTCCTCGATCTGATGAATATCGATCAAACGCTGGAGCGGGAAGCCCAAGGCACGGAGGCGACGCCGGGCAAGGATGGGGCGGGCAGTGCGGCTCTCGTGGAGGGGCCGCAGTCGGAATACATCCAAACCAAGCGCCAGTTGCAGAAGGCCAAGGCGCGGCTGGAGCAGATGTCGAAATATCTTCGGCCGAAACACCCGAAAATTCTCGCCTTGAAGGATGAAATCACCCGCTCGGAGCGAAAACTGGAAATTGTCCGGCAGCAGAGCCGGGAATCCGTGCAGGAAAAACGGCAGGCGATCCAACTGCAGATTTCCAACCTGGAAAAAATCGTGGCGGAGTCGGAGACCAAGGCCCTCGAAGTCGGCCGGAAGATGGCGGAATTTGAAAAACTCAAAACCGAGCGGGACCGGCAGAAACAGCTCTACGACTCCCTGCTGGGGACGGTGCAAAACGTCAATGTCAGCCAGGACGTCAGCCAGTTTGACGTGAATATCCTGGAGCAGGCAACCCCGGCCATTTCGATCAAGCCGGGAGCCGTCCGAACGCTTCTTTTGGGGTTGGGGGTCGGCCTGATCCTGTCAGGGGCTCTGCTCTTTCTGCTGGACCGTTTCAACGACCGGGTCTCCACCGTGGTGGAACTCACCGAACATTTTAACGAGCCGATTTACGGGCAGGTGCCGGAGGAGGTGGCGGATGCGGATGGACGCCTGCCCCTGTTGACCCCGCAGGACACGAGGCACGTCTATGCCGAGAGCTTCCGCAACATCCGCTCCAGCCTTCGTTTTGTCGGGGTGGA
>Ga0214917_10007313_pt1 | contig 11215 bp, 12 predicted proteins | sample LL_1208_BB_MetaG_FD_177983 | JGI IMG/M metagenome (GOLD analysis project Ga0214917, IMG submission 177983) | Freshwater microbial communities from Lake Lanier, Atlanta, Georgia, United States - LL_1208_BB | ecosystem: Environmental > Aquatic > Freshwater > Lake | place: USA: Georgia | collected...
AATGCGCCGATTGCCGCGGTCAAAGCGGACGTGGCCGTCGGAAAGGGCGAAGAGGGTGTGATCGCGCCCCATGCCGACGTTGCTGCCGGCGTGGAATTTTGTGCCACGCTGACGAATGAGGATGGAGCCGGCGAGAACGAGTTGGCCACCGAAGCGTTTCACCCCGAGACGCTGGCTGTGACTGTCCCGACCGTTGCGTGTGGATCCCTGACCTTTTTTATGTGCCATGACAGTTTCCCCGGTTAGCGGCCACCCTGGATGGCCTTGATTTTGATGCGGGTGCGGGACTGACGGTGCCCGACCTTGCGATGATAACCTTCCCGGCGGCGGTATTTGTAAGCAATGACTTTGGGAGCACGATCCTGGGCCAGAACCTCGGCCACAACCTTGGCCCCGGAGACGACGGGTTTGCCCACCTGGACTTTTGAATCCTGGGCGAGAAGGAGGACATCGGAAATCTCGGTGGAGGAACCGGGTTCACCCGCAAGACGTTCCACCTCAAGGGTATCGCCTTCGCGAACCTTGTACTGTTTTCCACCTGTCCGGATAACGGCGAGGGTTGGCATAAGTTGAAGACAGTAAGCTTGAAATGGCGGACAGGCAAGAAGGATTGCGGATACGGGGCAGGTGGAAAGCCGGAGGCAAAAGGGTGAGGTTAAGGTAGTTTGGGAGATTGGGTGTAGGCGGCGCGGACGAGGAGGAGATCCTCGTGGCGGGCGCGGCGGCGGTGGTAGCGCTTTTCCATCTCTTCCAGCAGGGAGGCCCAGGCGGTTTCGGGCAGAATTTTGGGTGTTTCCCATTCTTCCGCGCCCTTGATTTTACGATGCCAGGACACCTTTCCGCCAAAGAGGGAGACGCGGTAGAGGAGGGGGGCTTCACCGCCACCCGGCTTTTCCGTCCACTCGATGGCCCGGCGCACGGGCGGGCTGGTCAGAGATGACCGCGGTCGGCCGCTTCGCGGGCGAGGCGATCCATTTCCTTCTGACGTTCTTTCTCGGCCTTGGTCGTCCAGTCATCCCACGATTTCCCGAATGCGGTGTCCTCACCGGTGAAGCGCACCCGGTTGACACGACTGGCGGGAACGTTCTGGGGAACGGAGTCCTTGCCTTGCGGGACGAAAAGTTGCACCTGATCCCCGGTCTCGTCATAGAGGTAGACAAAGCCGGAGAGGTGGGAACCGTCCTGGAGATCGAGCGTCACATCCCCGCGATAATCAAACGCGGTTTGAAGGGCGTGGCGGCGGGAGGCCGCATCCTTGCAATCCAGCGTGGAGCCCTCGATCGAGCCGGGCTTTTGCGTGGGCAGGGCGTGTTTGTCGGCCTGAGGCATGAGGAGGAAGGAAACTTAGGTACCGTAGGCCATGGCGGCCTTGACGGTGCGGGCGAAGCCGGGGACGGAGCCGAAGGTGTCGTCGACCGAACTGGCCTCGTAACCGCAGTGAACCATGCAGTCCCGGCACTTTTCGTTGCCGCTGCGGTGGCCGTAGTTTTCCCAGACGGTCTCCTCCATGAGTTGTTTGAAAGTGGGGACGTACCCGTCCTGAAGGAGGTAGCAGGGCTTCTGCCAGCCGAAGATGTTGTAGGTGGGGTTGCCCCATGGGGTGCACTCGTAGTCGACGTTACCCTGAAGGAACTCGAGGAAGTTGGGGGAGAGATTGAATTTCCAGGAGCGTTTGCGATTGGCGAGGATCTGGCTGAACAGCTTCTTGGTGCGTTCGCGGCCGAGAAAGTGCTCCTGATCGGGTGCTTTTTGGTAGCTGTAGCCGGGGGAGAGCATCATGCCCTCCACGCCGAGCTTCATCATTTCGTCGAAGAAGATGCGAACCCTGGCAGGATCGGCGCCCTCAAAGAGGGTGGTGTTGGTGGTGACCCGAAACCCGCGCTGCACGGCCTCGCGGATGGCTTCCACCGCGATCTTGTAAGTGCCGTCGCGGCAAACGGCGGCATCGTGCTCAGGCTCAAGGCCGTCCATATGGACGCTGAAGGTGAGGAATTTGGTGGGCTGAAAGAGGTCGAGCTTCCGCTTGAGGAGGAGGGCATTGGTGCAGAGGTAGACGTATTTTTTCCGGGCGACGAGGCCTTCGACGATTTTGTCGATCTCCGGATGGATGAGGGGTTCGCCACCGGGGATGGACACCATGGGAGCGCCACACTCGTCGGCCGCCGCCCAGCATTGTTCAGGGGTGAGGCGCTTGCTCAGAACGTGGTCGGGATACTGGATTTTCCCGCATCCGGCACAGGCAAGGTTGCAGCGGAAGAGCGGTTCCAGCATGAGGACGAGCGGATAGCGTCTATTTCCGCGCAATTTCTGCCCGAGAACGTACGAGGCCACCGTCCAGGCTTGGCTAATGGGAACTGGCATAGAAGAAGCCGAAAGGCTACAAATCCTGACGGATATGTCAACGGAACCCGGTCAACCCCATCGATAAAGCAAGGCGCTACTTCATAGGCACTTATGAAAATAGGAATTCTCCAGATTGATCTTACGGTGGGTGATTTTCTCGGGAATTCCGTCAAAATTCTAAAGAGTTACGAGAAGGTGGTGAGAGAGGGGGCCGATCTGGTTTTGGCTCCGGAGCTCGGGCTTTGCGGGTATCCGCCCAGAGACTTGGTGAGCCGGGATGATTTTCTCGAGGCGCACGATCGGGCGTTAAAGGGATTGGCAACCAAAGTTGGCAAAATCCCGCTTTTGATCGGTGGCATCGAGAAATTCCGGGGAAAGGATGGCCGCCCCCTCCACAACGTGGCCTTTTTGCTCCAAGAGAAAAAGCACCGGGTGGTTGCAAGAAAAGCTCTTTTGCCGACCTATGACGTTTTTGATGAGGACCGCTACTTTGAGCCCGGAGGGGATTCCCAACCCATCCGGATCGGAAAGAGCAGAGTCGGGGTGACAATCTGCGAGGACATTTGGAACGATGAGGATCTTTGGCCGGTCCGCCGCTATCGACGGGATCCGGTGAGGGAGCTGACCAAGAAGGGAATTGATCTTCTGGTGAACCTTTCGGCCTCGCCCTGGAGCATCGACAAGGAAAAGACGCGGTATCGTCTTCTCCGGGAGGTGGCGGTTCGCGCAAAAATTCCGGTGGTGCAGGTCAATGCGGTCGGAGGAAACGATGAACTTGTTTTTGACGGGCAAAGTCTGGCGGTCGGAAAAAGGGGGGGGGTCGTGAGTCAAGGGGCGCCGTTCGGCGAGCAGTCCTGGGTGGTGGATTTGCATGGCCCGGAGAAAAAGCCGGAGTGGGGGTCCCAAGAGGAACAGGTTTTCCGGGCTCTGGTTTTGGGGACACGGGATTACCTGCAGAAATGCGGATTTGGGGAAGTGGTCCTGGGTTTGAGTGGAGGGATCGACAGCGCCTTAACGGCGGTGATCGCGGCGGAAGCGGTGGGGCCGGACCAGGTGCTGGGAGTCGCAATGCCGAGCCAATTTTCCAGCGAGGGCAGCCTCAAGGATGCGGAGGCTTTGGCCAAGCGCCTCAAGATCCGCTACCTGAACCTTCCCATTGAGGGATCTTTCCACACGATGCTGGCCTCGATTGCGCCGGCGCGGGGTGGAAAGACGGGAGGACTGACCGAGGAGAATCTGCAGTCGCGGATCCGGGGAGTGATTTTGATGGCCATTTCCAACGATAGTGGCCGACTGCTGTTGACCACGGGAAACAAAAGCGAGCTGGCCGTGGGGTACTGCACTCTCTACGGCGACATGTGCGGGGCGCTCGCGGTCATTGCCGACGTGCCCAAGACCATGGTCTATCGCGTGGCCCGGTGGGTGAACCGGGAGAGGGAGATCATCCCGAAGTCATCGATCGAGAAAGCGCCGAGCGCCGAATTGCGGCCCAATCAGACCGATCAGGACAGCTTGCCCTCGTATGAGGAGCTGGACCGGATTCTGGAAAGTTACGTGGTCAATGAAGGATCGATCCGGGCGATGGCCAAAAAGGGAATCTCCAAAACCACCGCCCGGGAGATTGTGCGGAAAATTGACCTCTCCGAGTACAAGCGGAGGCAGGCGGCACCGGGGCTCAAGGTGACGACCAAAGCCTTTGGGGTTGGGAGAAGGATGCCGATCGCGCAGAGATTTGATCCGAGAACCGTGTGACCCAGCCGGATCAGGCAAACCGCTTAACGGCGGGGTGAGATGGTGAAGCGGTGCTTTTTCATCATCGGGCCAAGTTCATGCCGGAGCCAGTCCGCGGAAAGGCCGAACTCCCGCAGGGAATAACGGTGCGTGCTTTTGTATTCGAGGGATTTTTGGGCGGCGCGGGTGATCTGGGCGGAGGCGTTGGTGGTGAGAGGAATCCGGAAGTGGCGGTAGATGGAGCGGACCGTTTTGGAGGTGTTGGAAACGAGGTCGCGATAGAGAATCCGCAGGTAGCGGGAACCATCGGCCCGGCCGTCCTTTTCCTCGAGGTGCCGGAACCAGGCGGCGGCAAGCTCGGCGTATTCCAAAGATTCCCGGCTCTTTTTGGGTAGGGCCGGGTTGACCCATTTCCAGACCGGGTAAAAGACGCTAACGTGGGAGGCGATCGATTCCGCGGGGTTGCGGAGAATGTTGATGATGCGGGCGTCCGGAAACTCCTTGCGGAGGCTGAGCACCGAACCCGAGAGCTGGGTGGCCTTGGAGAGGAGGATCTTGGTTTTTCCATGCAGGTAGAGGTGGCGCTGTAGACAAGAACGGTAGTAACGCATGAGCCGCCGCCGTTGCGGTTCGGGAAGGTCGTCGGCAAAGCCGGCCCCCCAAAGCAGGCGGACATAGGGGAAGAGGAGATAGATGGCTTCCGTGACGAAAGTGTACACGAAAAAGCCGTCATCCTCCTCCGGCTGGGCCAGCCGCATTTTGTGCATGTTGTCCCAGCCGCCGAAGAAACGCCTTTCAAACCACGTGATCAAGAGGCCGAGAAAGCTGTCCCGGTGGCGGCCAAGGCTTGCGATTCCCAGGATGATTTTCTGGATAAAAATGCTGGGAAAGATGGTCTGATACATCAGTACCGGGGCGAAGACCTCCCGGTTCTGGGCCAGCAGTTTCTGGAGAAACGTGGTGCCGCTGCGCGGGGGGGCGATGATGAAGACCGGGCGGCGAATTTCCTGGCGCCGAAAACCAGGGAAGAAAACATGATCCAGAGCCCGTCCCAGCGCGACCACGACCCAAAAGGACGAGAGTAGCAGCATGAAGAAAGTCGTGATCAACCATCTCCGTAGCCGGAACGGTTGTCCCAGGTAGGAATGGAAGAGGGCCCGCGAAGTTAGACCGATATTGAGATACATAGGGGAAAGGAGGATTTTTCTAGTGGAAAAAGGGGTGCGGACAATGCAAACCACCCCTCGCAAGAGAGCTTTCCATGGATCTTCCCTTTTTGATTCAAGCCATCAGCCAGTACCGCTATTTGGCCATGTTTGGAATTCTCTTCATTTCGGCCATGGGGGTCCCGATCCCCGAGGAGCCCTTGTTGGTGGCCAGCGGTCTTTCCGTCGGTTGGGGCACCTCCCAGTACCCTCTTTCCGTGGCGGCCTGTTTGGCCGGCATTCTGGCCGGCGACCTCTGGGTCTACTTTTTGGGGAGGCGGGGAGGAAAATGGTTTTTGCAGACGCGGTTGGGCTCCTTTGTGTTTTCCGAGAAAAGGCAGCACCGGATCGAACATCTTTATGAAAAACATGGGGCTAAGACGGTCTTTCTTGGCCGGTTTATCCCGGCGGTTCGTTTCGGGGTCTTCTTCTTTGCCGGGAGGCACCGGATGCCGATTCCCAAATTCCTCGGGCTGAACGCCTTGGGGGCGATGGTTTACGCACCACTTTGGATCTGGTTGAGCGCGGTCGCGGGAGAACGGTTTTCGCGGTCGCCGGCGGCCCAGAAGGCGGCGGAAGCCTGGGTGCAAAAAGGCAGCCTTATTTTGATCGGCCTTGTTCTGTTGGTGGTTTCGGTGATGATTTGGGGGGCGGGGAAGAAGAAGCCTGCGGCTTAAATGTTATCGCCGTCAGCTTTTCGTTGAAGTGAAGGTTTACGTTTACGGGAGACAGGGATTCGGAAGTTGATAAATTAGACCAAGGTAAGGAAGGATCAGCGGGAGAAGTTCCAATCGCGGGTGGAGTACCGTTCCCGGAAGAGTTTTTGCCCCAGATCCTCTTCATCCTCGGTTCGGACCCCGGCCTTCCATTCCACCCGCAGTTCTTGGGCGAGGTGCTCGGTTAAAAGGTTCGGCAAATTCCTCGGGATAGGCCCGGAGAGAAGAATGCTCCCCTGGTGGAGGCATCCCTGTCGGGTGCGCCGTTGGGCGGCCCCGGCCAGTTTCTTTCCCGCCGGATCCAAAACATCCGCGGGAACCGGCTTGAGAAAACAGGAGGCGTGGTCTTTTTTGGGCTGGGCGGTGGCCAGCTGACAGTCGACCCCGGCGGCGCGCAGGGCAGCCGCCACCGCGGTGTGGATGGAGCGGTAGGACGGGATTGTTCCTGCGAGAGTGAGGGGATGGTTCGCCGGCAGGACCAGCGTGTAGGTCAGATCTTGGCCGTGTTCCACGAGACCCCCGCCCGTGTAGCGTCGAACGAAAAGGGTGGAGGGCGGAACCACCGAGGCCGTTTGGAAGTAGCCGATGGAAACACAGGCCTGCTCCCATTCGTAGAACCGGAGAACCGGCATCCGCGCCTGACGGAGCAACGATTCATCGATCGCCATATTCCTAAAGGCTGAGGATTTTCCATCGAGGATGAGGCGACCGTTCATTTCTTAAGGTTAGAAGGAGGATGAGGATGAAGAAAGCGGGCAACAAGGATTGCGGATTGTGAAGCAGGCGTCTGCCCAGATAGATTAAACCCGTGAAAGTTTTATGGGTGTTTGCACTTGCGGTGATTGTCCTGGCGGGGTGTGCGGGGACAGGGAACCGGGATGCCTCGATGGCGATGATCCGGACCGATGTGCCGCTGAAAGAGTCGGGTCCGAACCAGGTGACCCCGGCCACTTCCACCTTGCACCGGGGGGACCGGGTCAGTGTGCGGCGCGTGTTGGGGGATTACGCGGAGGTGGAGACCATGGATCGACGAACGGGCTATGTGCCGACCGCGGTGTTGGAAGAGCAGTAACCGGAAGAGTTGACCCGGCGCGGCAGGATTTTAAGATTTTCCGATCAGGGGAGTCCGGACGGCCGGGCTGAGAGTCGGGAACCATGGTCCCGAGACCCTAGGAACCTGAAGCGGGTCATGCCGCCGGAGGGAGAGAGCCGATCTTTTTCCTTCCCGTGATCCGCCAAGGGCAGGAGACATCGAACCATGAAGGCAAGATCCGAGGCACCCAAAATTGAGGAGCTGGACCCCATTGAAGGCATGAGGCGGGTGTACGTGAAGGGATCGCGACCCGACTTGCGGGTGCCGTTCCGGGAGATCGAGCTGCAATCCACGCGGATGCCGGACGGGCGGCTGCAGGCCAACGACCCGGTGCGGGTGTACGACACGAGCGGGCCGTGGGGCGATCCGGATTTCGCGGCGGATGTGCGGCACGGTTTACCGGCCTTGCGGGCCGAGTGGATCCGGGAACGGGCCGATACGGAGTTTTATGAAGGCCGGGCCATCCGACCGGAAGACAACGGATTGAAAAACGGGCAGACGGTGGGGCATGACGAGTTTCCCGGGGGAGCGAGAAAGCCCCAACGGGCCCGGCGGGGTTCTGTCTCACAACTCCATTATGCCCGGAAGGGAATCATCACCCCGGAGATGGAGTTTATCGCCATCCGGGAAAACATGAAGCTGCAGTCTGCCCGGGAAGCGGTGGAGATGACGTCCCAGGGATCGCGGGATCAATTGCGGTTCCAGCATCCGGGGCAGGCTTGGGGGGCTTCCATTCCCAGGGAGATCACGCCGGAATTCGTGCGGGACGAGGTGGCGCGGGGGCGGGCGATCATCCCGGCCAACATCAACCATCCCGAGCTGGAGCCGATGATCATCGGGCGGAACTTTCTGGTGAAGATCAACGCCAACATCGGGAACAGCGCGGTGGCCTCTTCGATCGAGGAGGAGGTGGAAAAGCTCCGCTGGGCGATCCGCTGGGGGGCGGACACGGTGATGGATTTGTCCACCGGCAAAAACATCCATCGGACGCGGGAGTGGATTTTGCGCAACTCCCCCGTGCCGATCGGCACGGTGCCGATTTACCAGGCTCTCGAGAAGGTGGGAGGGAAAGCCGAGGAGTTAACCTGGGAGATCTTTCGGGACACGCTGATCGAGCAGGCGGAGCAAGGGGTGGACTACTTCACGATCCATGCGGGGGTCCTTCTGAGGTTCATTCCAATGACGGCCCGCCGGATGACGGGCATCGTTAGCCGGGGCGGCTCCATCATGGCGAAATGGTGCCTGGCCCATCACCGGGAAAACTTTCTTTGGACCCATTGGGACGACATCTGCGAGATCCTGGCCGCCTACGACATCAGCTTCTCGATCGGGGACGGGCTTCGGCCGGGATCGTTGGCGGATGCCAATGACGAGGCGCAGTTCGGCGAGCTAAAGGCCCAGGGGGATTTGACGAAGCGGGCGTGGGAGCATGGTGTGCAGGTGATGAACGAGGGACCGGGTCATGTACCCATGCACCTCATCCAGGAAAACATGGAGAAGCAGCTGGAGTGGTGCCACGAGGCGCCTTTTTACACGCTGGGACCGCTGACCACGGACATTGCGCCGGGTTACGATCACATCACCTCGGCGATCGGGGCGGCGATGATCGGATGGTACGGGTGCGCGATGCTCTGTTATGTGACGCCGAAGGAGCATCTCGGCCTGCCCAACCGCGACGACGTGAAGGCGGGAGTGATTGCCTACAAGATTGCGGCCCATGCGGCCGACCTGGCCAAAGGCCATCCGGCGGCGCAGTACCGGGACAATGCGCTCTCCAAGGCAAGGTTTGAGTTCCGTTGGCGGGACCAGTTCAACCTCGGGCTGGATCCGGTGACGGCCCGGGCCTACCACGACGAGACCCTGCCGCAGGAGGGGGCGAAGAGTGCCCACTTCTGTTCCATGTGCGGTCCCCAGTTTTGCTCGATGAAAATCACCGAGGACGTGCGGAAGTACGCGGCCCAGCAGGGGGTGCAGGCCGAGGAGGCGCTGCGGGCCGGGATGGAGGAGAAGTCGAAGGAGTTTGTAAGAAAAGGGGCGGAGGTTTACGCCAAAAGCTAAATCAACTGCCGAGCTTGAAGATAGCCTGAAAGATTTTGGGCGGGACCGGCATGACCGAGAGCCGGGATTGGCGGAGCAGAGGGAGATCCCGGAAGCGGCGATCTGCCTTAAGCTGATCGAGAGTCACGGGAATTTTTAAAGGTCGGCCCACAAGCAGCTCCACGGATGTCCAGTCTTCGCCTTGGGGGGCGGTGGGGTCGGGAAAGGCGGTTCGGGTGACTTTGGCGGTGCCGACCACGGCCCGCTCGTCGACGCTGTGATAGTAGAGAACCCGGTCGCCCTTTTTCATCTGACGGAGGAAGTTACGGGCCTGATAGTTGCGAACGCCGTCCCAAACGACCTTCTTCTCCTTGAGGAAGCGCGAGAAGGGGTAGGTGGAGGGTTCCTGTTTGACCAGCCAACAGCTCATCGAGATCAAAGTACCAAACCCTGAAGGAGATAGAAGATAGGAGATGGAAGATAGGGGCAGAATCGATTATTCTTCCCCGATGCACCGGATTCAGAGAAAGAGCGGGGGGCTGTATGTGGAGGGAGTGAGCGTGGAAGCGCTTGCCGACCGCCACGGCACGCCCCTGTACGTCTACTCGTCCGGAACGATCCTGGATCACTACCGACGTCTGCGTGGGGTGTTGCGGGCCCTGAACCCGTTGATCTGTTACTCGGTCAAGGCCAACAGCAATCTGGCCATCCTGAATTTATTGGCCCGGGCTGGGAGCGGGTTCGACGTGGTGAGCGGTGGCGAGCTGGAGAGAGTGCGGAAGGCGGGCGGGAAGCCGGCCAAATGCGTCTTTGCCGGAGTGGGCAAGACGGAGGAGGAAATCGAGGCCGGTCTGCGTGCCGGTGTGAAGGCTTTCCACGTGGAGAGCGAGGAGGAGTTGCACGCGATTGCCATGGTGGCCGGCCGCAAAAAGGGCCGCCGTGCCCCGGTGGCGTTGCGGGTGAATCCGGACGTGGCCGCGGGCGGGCATGCGAAGATCACCACGGGAACGTACGCCAACAAGTTCGGCATCCCCTTTGAGCAGGTAGCGGCGATTTATCGCGGTGCCTCGGGCGATCGGCGTCTGCAGCTGCGCGGAATCCAGATGCACATTGGATCCCAGATCACGCAGGCGGCGCCCTTTCGGGCGGCGGTGCGGAAGATGGTGCCGCTGGTGGCGCGACTGCGCGACCGGCACGGACTGGAGTATTTCGACATCGGGGGAGGTGTGGGGATTGTCTACCAAGATGCGCTGGCGAGCGGTCGGGACGGATGGTGGAAGACCCCGAAGGCCCATCGTTTTCTCACCCTGAACGAGTACGCCGTCTCCCTCGTCTCGCTGTTGCGGGAACTCAAGATGCAGATTTTGCTCGAACCGGGACGTTTTTTGGTGGGCAACGCCGGCGTCCTGGTAACCGAGGTGCTGTATCGGAAGCAGACGGGCCGGAAAAACTTCACGGTGGTGGATGCAGGCATGAACGATCTGATCCGGCCGACGCTCTACGAGGCCTTTCACCAGATTGAGCCAGTAGGCAAGCCCCGGCCCGGAGCGATTTCCACGGATGTGGTGGGTCCGGTCTGTGAATCCGGGGACGTGTTCGGTCACGACCGAACCCTGCCGCCGGTGGAGCGCGGGGACCGGTTGGCCATCCTGAGCGCCGGCGCCTATGGTTTTGCGATGGCATCAAACTACAACACCCGGCCGCGGCCGGCCGAGATTCTGGTCACGGGGAGCCGGGCCCGGGTGGTCCGCACCCGCGAACGGCTGGAGGATCTCTGGCGAGGGGAGAGAAAGTCGTGAGCCGGGCCCTGCGTTTTTGGAAGCTGGAGGGGGCAGGCAACGACTTCCTGGGGCTGGATGGGCGCAAAGGGGGTCTGGGCTTGAGCCGCGAACGCATCGCCCTGTGGTGTGACCGGCGCCGCGGGGCCGGCGCGGACGGAATGCTGGTGGTGGAAAAGCCGCGCGGCCGGGGGGCGGATTTCCGGATGCGCTACTACAACTCCGACGGGGGCGAGGCGGAGATGTGCGGGAACGGGGCCCGCTGTTTTGCCCTGTTGGTGCGCGCCGCCACGGGATGGAAGGGCAAGGCGA
>Ga0214917_10007315_pt1 | contig 11210 bp, 8 predicted proteins | sample LL_1208_BB_MetaG_FD_177983 | JGI IMG/M metagenome (GOLD analysis project Ga0214917, IMG submission 177983) | Freshwater microbial communities from Lake Lanier, Atlanta, Georgia, United States - LL_1208_BB | ecosystem: Environmental > Aquatic > Freshwater > Lake | place: USA: Georgia | collected...
GGCGCCAGGGTGGTGGTGGCAATCTCGACGGCGCTTGAGGTTGGTGCTTGCAAGACTTCGGTGGCGCACCCACCGGACGCCATCGCAGTTGAAACGACTGCCATTACAACGAGTGCAGCACGTGCGGTGATATCGCGTCGAGAGCGGGCACGTGCGGTGACGTTGCGTCGCACGCGAGCAACCATGGTGCGACCCAGAGTCAGAGCGTGACGAGCAGGCGAGCCCGCACGAACTCGCTGATCGTCACCTCACGGTCGGTGGCATCGTGCACGACAATCAGCGAGTCGGCTTTGCCGTGACGCACCACGGTGCAACGACGGCCCGGTGTGAGTTGGTCGCGTTCAAGTTCGGTGAGTGCGGTCTCATGTTCTTCGATGTCTTCGGGAATTCGCACGACCGTGAACGAGGTTCCGGCCGAGAGATTGCCAAGGGCAGTCGTGGTGATGTTGTTCGCCGCTGAACCGGGAATCGGGTTGCCATGCGGACACGTTGCGGGGTTGCCCAGCAGTCGAACGAGGCCCGCCTCGACTTCATCGCTGATGACGTGTTCCCAGCGACACGCTTCGTGGTGGGCCTTCGACCACGGCAGACCAATGACATCGGTGAGAAACCGCTCGGCCAGGCGGTGACGTCGCACGATACGCGATGCCAACGCTTCGCCCGACTCGGTCAGCAACAAGTGGGTGGCATCGATCCGCACGAGGCCAGCGCCTTCAAGGCGCTTCACCATCTCTGACACCGACGCCCGAGACACGTCGAGGCGTTCGGCTAGCCGAGCTTGAATGACCTCTGCATTGTCTTCGCGCATCTCATAGATGCACTCGCAATATTCCTCAAAAGCCGGATGATGTTCGGCGGTGAGGGTCACGCCGCTCAGCGTATCCATGGGCACACCGAGTGGGTACTCTTCGGCAGTGGCCAACAACGCGGTGATTGGTGAGTTTTCCCCTGCCGTTCGCGAGTGGTTCACTGCGTCGTTTCCCGAACCGACGCCTGCACAATCGGCGGGCTTCGCGCGAATCGTGGCCGGCGAACACACGCTGATTTCTGCTCCGACCGGCAGCGGCAAGACGCTTGCGGCATTTCTCGTTGCAATTGACCGCCTGGTGACGCGTGACCCGCTCGAAACGTCGACGACTCGCGTTTTGTACGTGTCACCCTTGCGTGCGCTCGCCTTCGACGTCGAAAAGAATCTGCGTGCACCGATTGTTGGTATCAGTCATGCAGCCGAGCGACTCGGCACCACATTTCGCGAACCGTTGGTTGCAATGCGCACGGGCGACACCAGTGCGCGTGACCGCCAGCGTATGTTGCGTAACCCGCCCGACATTCTCATCACGACGCCCGAGAGCTTGTATTTGATGCTCACTTCGTCGGCGCGCTCAACCCTCGCGCATGTCGACACGGTGATCATCGATGAGATTCATGCAATGGCGGCCACCAAGCGGGGCGCACACCTGGCACTCTCACTCGAGCGGCTCGAAGAAGTCACTCAGACTGCACCACAACGAATCGGTTTGTCTGCCACTCAGCGGCCGCTTGAGGAAGTCGCACGTTTTCTCGGTGGCTCGCGCGATGGCGCACCACGACCAGTTGCCATCGTCGATGCCGGCGCCCGCAAGACCCTGCACCTCGAGGTCGTCGTGCCAGTCGAAGATATGGGCGAATTAGGCAAGGTCACCCACGAGTTGCGCAGCGGACCCGCCACCGCTGCTGGCGTCGAACGTCGCACGAGCATCTGGCCGAGCATTACGCCGCGCATTCTTGAGTTGATTCAACAACATCGAAGCACGATCATCTTCTGTAATGCGCGACGTGCCGCCGAGCGACTAGCGGCACAACTCAACGAGTTGGCTACCGACCTCGGAATTGCCGAGGGCGAGTTGGTGAAGGCGCACCATGGTTCGCTGGCACGTGAGCAGCGCATCATCATCGAAGACCGACTGAAGCGCGGAGACCTTCGCGCGATCGTCGCCACGAGCAGTCTCGAGTTGGGCATCGACATGGGGGCAGTTGATCTCGTCGTGCAAGTCGAGTCACCCGGCGCAGTCAGCCGCGGAATGCAACGCATCGGGCGAGCAGGTCACGCCGTCGGCGAGCCGAGCACGGGCAAGGTGTTCCCCAAACATCGTCACGATTTGCTCGAAGTCGCCGTCGTGGCGCGGCGCATGCTCGACGCCGATATCGAGTCGACGCGGTATCTGCGAAACCCACTTGATGTTCTGGCACAGCACGTGGTGGCACACGTGGCGATGCACCCCGACATGAAGGTCGAGTCTCTGGCTGCGATGGTTCGGCGCTGCGCGAACTTCGCCGAGATGTCAGATGAGGTGTTGCACAATGTGCTCGACTTGCTCGCGGGGCGGTATCCGAGCGAAGAGTTCCGCGACTTGCGGCCGCGCATCGTGTGGGATCGCATCGCCGGCACACTGCGTGCACGCGATGGTGCGCAGCGTCTGGCAGTCACCAACGGCGGCACGATTCCTGACCGCGGACTCTTTGGTGTCTTCTTGCCTGACGGCACTCGAGTGGGCGAACTCGACGAAGAGATGGTCTATGAAACTCGTCCGGGTGAGACCTTCATTCTCGGAGCCTCAACGTGGCGCATTGAAGACGTGTCGTTCGACCGCGTAATCGTGAACCCCGCACCCGGTGAGCCGGGCAAGATGCCGTTCTGGCATGGCGATCGGCTCGGGCGACCACTTGAACTCGGCCGAGCGGTCGGTGCATTTCTGCGTGAGTTGCGTGACGTGAGCAGCAATTCGAGTGAAGCCGCCGAAGCGATGCTCGTCGAGCGTCACTGCCTCGACGCACTCGCCGCCAAGAACCTGCTCGCCTATGTCAACGAGCAGGTGGATTCGACCGGCTCGCTTCCTGACGACCGCACGGTGGTAATCGAGCGCTTTCGTGACGAGATTGGTGACTGGCGCATCTGCATTCACTCGCCGTTCGGCACACCAGTGCACGCGCCATGGGCGATCGCGCTCGAACGTCGTCTGCTCGACAGGCTCGGTATCCCAGTTGAAACCATGTGGGGCGATGACGGCATCGTTTTGCGACTTCCTGAAGCCATCGATCGGCTGCCGATCGAAGAACTGATGATTGACCCCGACGAACTCACCGAGGTGTTGGTCAACGCCGTGCCGCAGACGTCGCTTTTTGCAGCGCGGTTTCGTGAGTGTGCGGCGCGAGCCCTCTTGTTGCCGCGTCGTCGCCCCGACCAGCGCACGCCGCTGTGGCAACAGCGACAGAAGGCCGCTGACTTATTGGCAGTCGCGGCGAAGTATCCGACCTTTCCAATCTTGCTTGAGACCAGCCGCGAATGTTTGCAAGACGTGTTTGACGTGCCGGCTCTGCGCGACATTCTCACCCAGATGCGCTCACGGGCGATTCGACTCGTCAGTGTCGACACGCCGAAGGCATCACCGTTTGCTCAGAGCTTGCTCTTCAACTGGATTGCCGCCTACATGTACGAAGGCGACGCGCCACTCGCCGAACGTCGTGCTGCCGCCCTCGCACTTGATCGCGACTTGCTCGACGACCTACTTGGGTCAGAAGAGCTACGCGAGTTGCTTGACGCCGAGGTGCTGGCCGAAGTTGAGCTTGAGCTGCAGTGTGTCGTCGAAGGTCGACGCGCACGCAACACCGACGAAGTGCACGACCTGCTGCGCCGGGTTGGTGATCTCACCGCAGACGAGGTGGCATTGCGTAGCGAGGTCGACGCGGCACCGGCACTCAGCGACTTGGTGGGGCAGCGGCGTGCGATTCAGATTGTGGTGTCGGGTGAACAGCGGTATGCCGCCGCTGAAGACGCAGCGCGTTATCGCGACGCTCTCGGCTGCGCCTTGCCACTTGGTTTGCCGAAAGCATTCACCGACCCTGTCGATGCGCCACTCGTCGAGTTGGTGGCGAGATTTGCTCGCACTCGAGCACCGTTTGTTACACGCGATGTCGCAGTGCGGTTTGGTCTCAGCGTTGAGCGGGCGGCCGTCGCCCTCGCCACACTCGAGGCCGCCAATCGAGTGGTGCGCGGCGAGTTTCGTCCCCTCGGTGCCGAACGAGAATGGTGCGACGTTGAGGTGTTGCGTCTCATTCGACGTCGTTCGCTGGCACGGCTGCGCAAAGAAGTAGAACCCGTCGACCAGTTGACGTTCGCGCGGTTTCTTGCTGAGTGGCACTGCGTCACCGCGCCGAGCTCTGGCAGTGAAGCGCTCGTTGAGGTGCTCTCGACATTGTCGGGTGCGTCGCTCGTGGCCTCCACGCTGGAGACCGACGTCTTGCCGATGCGCGTGCGTGGCTATCGCCCGGTGTTGCTCGACGACCTCTGCACGAGCGGAGAAGTCGTGTGGATTGGTGCCGGTTCTCTCGGTGGCAACGACGGGCGCGTGCGGCTGTTCTTTGCCGATCAGCTCGCCACGTTGTTGCCCGCCTTCGAACAGGGCGAAAAAGTTGAGGGTCAGGTGCACGACCAGATTCGCGCCGCACTCGCCGAGCGTGGTGCGAGTTTCTGGGGTCAACTGCGGGCCGCGGTGCGTGGGGCTAGCGACTCTGAAGTGCTCGCTGCGCTGTGGGATCTCGTCTGGTCAGGCGAGGTCACCAACGATTCACTCGCGCCGCTGCGCGCGATGCTGCTCGGTGCACGCACGGGCAAGAGTGCGCGGGCACTACCGGCAGCGTCTCCTTCGCGGCGTGCCGCTGCACGCCTCATTCGCCCGCGTCACTCGCGCACGCCCGGTGCGGCACGCTCGGGACCGCCTGCAGCCCAAGGCCGTTGGAGCCTTGTGAGTCACTTCGTTGACGGCACGGTCTCGACCACTCAGTCGGTGCACGCGTTGGCGTTGCAGATGCTCGAGCGTCACGGGGTGTTGACACGCGAGGCGGTGCTTGCTGAGGGCGTGCGCGGTGGGTTTGCCGGCGTCTACGGCGTGTTGAAGGCGCTCGAAGAGCGGGGCACGGTGCGGCGTGGGTACTTTGTCGATGGTCTTGGTGGTGCGCAGTTTGCCGTGCCAGGGGCAGTCGATCGCTTGCGCGCGTGCAAAGAGACGAACGACCTCGAGCAGGTCGGCACCGCTGTGGTGTTGGCGGCAACAGATCCGGCGCAACCATACGGTGCGAGCGTCGACTGGCCGACTACGAATGGTCGACCGATGCGGAGTGCTGGGGCGATGGTGGTGCTGTGCGACGGTGAGGCGCTCGCATGGTTCGACGTGCGCAGTCATCATCTAGTGACCTTCGAGCAGCGCACCGACAAACGCGCATGGGCAGTCTTGGCTGATGCACTGCGAACTCTGGTGAAAGATGGTCGGGTGCGATCGGTCGAAATTCGCAAGATCAATGGCGAACCGCACGACGATGCGACACCAGCCACGGTGGCGATCGTCAACGAGTTGGTGAACGAAGGACTCGTGCGCGGCTATCGCGGGTTGGTGTTGCGCGACGCAACTACGTGATGCGGATGGCAGCGGGATGCAACAGGTCTGACTGAAGCGCGACGAGTGTGGCTGCGACGCCGCGACCGTGGCTACGGCCCGACGTTGCGCAAGCCCGCCCATGCGAAGGCAGCCAGGCGGCAGCCAACCAGGTGCGGGTCAAAGGCGTTGCCGCTCATCACCAGTTGTCGACTCACGCTCTCAGACATGCCAACCAATGCATAGGCGAGCAGTCGTTGGTGTTCGGCATCAATGCCGGCATCGATAAGTGGGGCAATGGCCTCTGCGACCTGGCGTTCGACCTTGCGCACCGCGGTGGCGAACTCTTCGTCGTTGCGGGCACCACTGCCGAACAGCAAAACAAACGATTCGCGATTGCTATCGACCCATTTGAAGTACGCAACGACACCCGCTTCGGTTTGAGCGCGCCCATCGGTGGCATCGGCGGTGGCCTTGCTCACCGCGGTGAGCATTGATGCGGCAACCTCGTCGATGAGCGACAGGTACAACTCGCGCTTTGAAGCGAAGTGCTGATAGAGCACCGGCTTGGTCACCCCTGCTGCGAGAGCGATGTCGTTCATTGACGCATCGTGGAATCCGCGTGCAGCAAACGTTCGCAGTGCGACATCAAGAATCTGTGTGCGCCGTTGCGCCGCCGGCAATCGGCTGTTCACGCGGTGCTCGCTTCGTCATTGGTGGTGGCTTCTTTGTTCTTGCCCGCTTCGTCCTCACGGCGTGCCGCACGAATGCCGTAGGTGATCACGATGCTCGGGGCCAAAATTACCGATCCAACCACCAAGGAGACGCCGCTGATCAGATGCATCGCTTGGGTCAGGCCCCACCAGAGACCGACGAAGAAGCTGACGACCGAGACGGCGTAGAGGCCGTACCCGGTTCGTGAGGCGACCGTGTTCCAGCGGGCGATCATCTCACGGCGGGCCACGACCGGATCACTCGACTGCGCCCGATTCGTGGCACCAGTCGACGGTGATGGATCTGCGGCACTGCTCATGGCGTGTCGTAAATCTACGAGCCATTGTTGCAGTCAACGATGTTCTGTGATGAAGTTCGCTCTTAGGCTGAAAACCGCGTGAACCTGCCTGACGAGTCGAACGACTCGGTGATCCAACTGCGCGATGTGGTGGTGGCTCCGGCCGGATTTCCCGCGCTGGCGGGCGCAACTCTCGAAGTGCGCGCCGGTGAGTTGGTCGCCCTGCGCGGTGCGAACGGTGCAGGAAAGACCACGCTCTTGCGCTTGTGTGCAGGCCTCGCCCCACTTGCGCGCGGCGCCGCTTCAGTGTTGGGTGTTGACCTCAGTAGAGACCGCGCAGCGGTGCGACGCAGCGTAGGTTTCGTCGGGCACCGCAATGGGCTGTACGGCGAACTGACCGCACGTGAGAATGTCGCTTTCGTCGGTGCGCTCGTTAATGCCACGCGAAGTGAGGTTAATGCGGTGCTCGAAGAGTTCGGCCTCGGTGGGCGAGTGGCTGACACGAGAGCGGTGGCGTTGTCGGCAGGTCAGCGTCGTCGAACGGCGTTGGCATCGCTCGCGGTGCGTCGTGCACGACTGTGGTTGCTTGATGAACCGCACTCCGCCCTCGACGCTGACTCACGTCAGCAACTCGAGCGAGTGTTCATACAAGCAACGGCTGCAGGAGTCACGGTCGTGTACACCACGCATGAGCGCTCTAGCAATTCGCAGCCGATGCCGCGCACGATCACCATGGATGCTGGACGAGTGGTGCAAGACCATGCGTAACGTGTTTGCCGTTGCGCGCAAAGACCTGGTGGTCGAGTGGCGTGCCCGCCTGTTGCTGGTGCGGGTGCTGCCATTTGCCTTGCTCGTGCTCGTTCTGTTTGCTGTTGCGCTCGACTCTGAAGCGTTACTCGAGCGTGCGGCAGCAGGCCTGGTGTGGCTCGCGGCGATGTTCGCTGCCCTGCTCGTGGTGCAACGTTGTTACGACATTGAAACTGCCGACGGTGCACTCGATATGTTGCTCACGTCAGTAGTTGAGCCATCACGAGTGTTCTTCGGCAAGTTGCTCGCGGTCGTCGGCCAGTTGCTCGTGCTGGTGGTAGTGCTGGTCGGTGGTGCAGTTGTGCTCTATGGGGTGAGGGTTGATGCAGCCGGACTCGTGCTGTTAGTCACTACGGTCGTCACCGCAGTCATTGGTCTCGCCAGCGTCGGTACTCTCTATGGCGCTGTGGTTGCTCAACTCACCGGGCGCGATTCGCTGCTTCCACTGCTCGCGATGCCGGTGCTGGCACCCCTCTTGATCGGGGCATCGCGCGCTACCGAGGCCGCCTTTGGCAGCCAAACCATCGACCTCGCCACGGGTTGGGCGTGGACTGCGTTGCTCGCGGTCTTCGCTGTGGTATTCACAGCCGCAGGTGCCGCCTCATTCGCCACGCTCACCGAGCCTGATGCCTGAGGTGCCACTGATGTCTGACACGACACCAACGCCACACGGCGCCGCTTTGCTCGGTGCAGGTACCGCACGCCGATCGCTCGGCACTGCGACACCCGCAACACGAATCATCGGTTTGCTCACCCTTGCGACCATGACCTGGGTAGTCGTGAGTGCGTTTTTCATCACTTCACCTGATGTGGTGCAGGGCGACTCGGTGCGCATCATGTATGCCCACGTGCCCGCTGCGTGGGTGGCATACCTAGCGTTCGTAACGACGGCGATCGCCTCGGGCATCTCGGTCGTGCGTCGCCATCGCACACTCGGTTTTGATCGCGTGGCAGGAGCATCAGCCGAGGTTGGTGTGCTGTTCATGGGTTTGGCATTGGTGACGGGCAGTCTGTGGGGTCGCCTCACCTGGGGCACGTTCTGGCAGTGGGATCCGCGACTCACGACCACACTGTTTCTTTTCATCACCTATGTCGGCTACCTCGCGGTGCGACGCATCGACGCAACACCCGAACGTCGCGCAAAGCGCAGTGCCGTGCTCGCCCTGCTGGCCGTGCTCGAGATACCACTGGTGCATTTTTCGGTGGTGTTGTGGCGTTCGCTGCACCAAGAGGCAAGCGTGCTCAACCCAGATGGCGATGTGCGACTTGACGGCTTGATGCTCTTCACGTTGTTCTCTGGTGTCGTTGCGTTCACCTTGGGTTTCGTGTGGCTTGTCATTCACCGCCAACGACTACAGGCGTTGGTTGATTTGCAGGGCACGGTCGGTCTCGACTCGGCGATTGCCGCTCGCGCCACCGAGGCGGTATTGCGGTGAAAGATCTCGGGTTCATCTTGCTCAGTTGGTCGGTAACGCTCGGTTCGATGGCACTGCTTGCACTCGCAACACTGCGACGCGCCAAGTCGCTCGCCGCGCGTGTATCCGACGACCAGAAGCCTTGGCTGTAGTCGCGATGGAACTTACGCCACGCCCCGACCAACCAGCGTCATCGCGTCGGCGACTGCTGCCGGCAATCATCGCTGGCCTCGCTGTCGTGGTCGGCATCGGCATCGTCGCCATCTTTCTCACGTCATCGATCGACTACTACTGCAACGTCGATGAAATCGGTGTGCGCGAGGGCTGCGACGACACTCGCCGTGTGCGGGTGCAGGGCACTGTTGACGAAGGCAGCCTCGAACAACGAATGTCTACAACGGCATTTGTCATGTCGTTCAACGGCGCATCACTGCCCGTCGAGTACGACGGCGAACCAGGCGGCATCTTCCAAGAGTGCATTCCGGTGGTGGCGCACGGTCGGGTCGTTGACGGCGTCTTGCAGGCGACTCGCATCGAAGTGAAGCACTCGAATGAATACGAGGCGCAGAACAAAGAGCGAATCACCGAAGCCGAGACCTCGGCATGCTCATAGCGAGCACCATCGCCCAGCTAGGCAGGGGAATTCTCTTACTGGGTTTCGTGGCGTCGTTCTTCGGCGCTTTCGCAGCAGCGGTCGGTGCCAAGCGTGCTGATCAAAAGACGCTGCGGCTCGTGCCGCGTTTCGTTGGCATCGCAATGGCCGCGGCAATCGGTGCATTCAGCGTGATGGAGTGGGCGATGATGAGCCGCGACTTCTCGCTCGATTACGTGCAGAAGGTTGGCTCGCGCAGCACGCCGGCGCTTTATAACTTCGCGGCGGTATGGAGCGCACTCGAAGGCTCGATTCTGATGTGGGTGCTCATCTTGGCGGGCTATCTCGCCGCTGCGACATGGTGGATGCGTCGGCGTATCAACGAACCACTCGTCGGTTGGGCGATTGCCGTGATGCTGGCGGTGTTGGCGTATTTCTTCTTGTTGTCGTTCGGCCCCGCGAACCCGTTCGTCGTCGGCGCGCCAGGCGTCACCGATGGTCCTGGCCCGAATCCACTTTTGCAAAATCATGTGCTCGTGATGTTTCATCCGCCGATTCTCTATCTCGGCTACGTCGGCATGACCGTGCCGTTCGCCTTTGCGGTAGCGGCTTTGATCACTGGCAAAGTCGATGATGGTTGGTTGCACGTGACTCGTCGCTGGACGCTTGCGGCGTGGGGCTTTCTCACCTTCGGCATTGCGCTCGGTGGCTGGTGGAGCTACGAAGTGCTCGGCTGGAGCGGCGTGTGGGCGTGGGACCCTGTCGAGAACGCCTCACTCTTGCCGTGGATCACTGGCACCGCCTACATCCATTCGGTGATGGTGCAAGAACGACGCGGCTTGTTGCGGGTGTGGAACATCTCGTTGTTGATCGCCACGTTCAGCCTCACGATTCTCGGAACCTTCCTCACTCGTTCTGGAGTTCTCAACAGTGTGCACGCGTTCTCAGAAAGCGACATTGGCCCTTGGTTGCTTGTCGCCTTCGGTGTCATAGTTGCCGCGTCGCTGGTGCTCGTGTTCATGCGCGGCGACCAACTTCGCTCGTCGGGCACCGTCGAATCGATCTATTCGCGTGAAGGCGCGTTTCTCTTGAACAACATTCTCTTCGCGGTGTTCGCCTTTGTGGTCTTGCTCGGCACGGTGTTTCCGCTCGTTGTCGAGGCGCTGCAACAGCGTCAGATTGTGGTCGGCGAGCCCTTCTTCGATCAGTTGACCGTGCCGATTGGAATCACGATGTTGTTCATCATGGCGGTGGCACCGATGTTGCCGTGGCGTCGCAGTGGTCGCGACTCGCTCGGTGAGAAGCTCTTGGTGCCGGCCGTCGTTGGGCTCGTGTCGCTCGGGCTCGCGGTGGCGGTCGGTGCACGGGGCCTCGCACCGTTGTTGGCCTTCGGTCTTGGCGGTTTCGCCGCGGGCAGCGCGCTCGCCCACCTCGGTCGCGCGATTCGAGCGCAGCGACTCAACGGGTTCGTCGGTCGTTCAAACGGCGGCATGATCGTGCATCTCGGCGTGATCATGATTTGTGTGGCGCTCGCTGCCTCGAACTCGTTCACACGCAGTCAAGAGATCGATCTCGTGCTTGGTCGCGAAGCGTCGTTCGCAGGGCACACCTTTGAGTTGGTCGGCTTCGAAGAGCGCACCGACTCACGCAGCAACTCGGTGCGCGCGCTCGTGAGCATCGATGGCGGCAAGGCCTACGCGCCGGCCATCACGAAATTCACACGCATCGGCATGAATGTGGGAACCCCATCGGTGCGCACGAGCTTGACGCACGACATCTATCTCACGCTTGAGCCACCCGTGCGCCAAGACTCTGGCCAGGCGCGAATCAAAGTGTTCGTTAAGCCGATGATTCTCTGGCTATGGGTGGGCACGTTCGTGATGGCGGCGGGAACCGCTTTGGCAATCGTGCCACGTCGTCGCCGCGGCGGGCGTTCTGATCGAGGTGAGCATGGTGATCTTGTCGAGCGTGCCGAT
>Ga0214917_10007316_pt1 | contig 11209 bp, 10 predicted proteins | sample LL_1208_BB_MetaG_FD_177983 | JGI IMG/M metagenome (GOLD analysis project Ga0214917, IMG submission 177983) | Freshwater microbial communities from Lake Lanier, Atlanta, Georgia, United States - LL_1208_BB | ecosystem: Environmental > Aquatic > Freshwater > Lake | place: USA: Georgia | collected...
CGGTGCGTCCAAGCCCGCTTCGGCAGCAGCCGGCACGAAGACGCCATCGGTGACGCAGGCGTGCAGGTGCACGTGGTGGTTGAGCGCCGAGCCGAAGCGGTGCAGGAAGGAGATGCCACCGAGCCGCGGGCGGGGCGCACCGGGTGTTTCGGCATCAGGGGCCCCGCCTGACGCCGTGAGCAAGAGCCGCTCGATCTCGGTCAGGAAGATCTTCGTGAGCGCCGCGACGGCTGGGGGTCGGTCGGCAAGCATGCCCCGCAGCCGTTTCGGCACGGACATCACCCACTGCCGCACCGGTACCGGCGGGATGACGTGATCGGCGAGGTGGGCGGCGGTCTGTGCCATGTGGCGGCCGTTGCAGGACGGGCAGACACCCCGTCCCTTGCAGGAGAAAGCGACGACGAACCCTCTGCCGCAGCCTGTACAGAGAGCGCGGGCGAATCCGAAGCAGAGAATGCCGCATTCGAGATAGCCGCGGAGCTCCTCCTCGACGTAGCCCGGCACGGGCCTCTCGGCGGCATTCCGCCAGACGAGCCAACTCTCGAGGTTTTCGGCGGCGACCTTGTGCAGCGGCGTCTTCTCGGGCCTGCGGCGCTCGTAGCGGCGGGCGGGACGACCGGCCCACGGGGTGCGTCCGGATGGCCCGATGTCTGGTCTGGCTGCTCGTGAAGGTGTGCAGATCCTGACCACGACAAGGGCTCGCTTCCCGGCGGTGTCCCGCAGGAATGACGAGCGCGGTGGCCTTCAGGGGCAAAGGTGATCCCGGGGGTGGCCATGGCGGTGTGCTGCGTGATGCCATCACCAAGGCGCTGCGGGCGAAGACCGACGAGTCGCCCGGCATGAAGAGCAGGGTGAACGACGCGGCCGAGGCGATCGCGGCCGTCAAGCAGGATGTCGCCGGCGGGCTGCCGAGGATGCGTCGCTCGGGCCGCACCGATGCGAGCGACCTGGTGGTGTCCTTGAGCGCTGTGACGCCCTTCTCGCGGACGGTCTGTGCGGCGGGATGAGGGGGGCCCTGTCAGCTGAGCCGCTCGGGCTACGGGGACCCGGAGCCCGCCATGACCGGCCCCCTGCTGCACACATGGAATCTCAACCTGACCTCGAGTGTGGTGGCGCGCGTCAGCACCGCTTCGTCATCGGAGGGGGGACGTACCTTTCGCACGGCGACCGGCGGCTGCTCTTCGGTCTCGGCGACGACGCGCGCCCGCGGGCGGATGTGACGGTGACGTGGCCCGACGGCAGCGTCAGCCGCTGGCATGGACTCGCTGCGGGGCGCTACCATCGCCTGGAGCGGGACGATCCCGCCGTGGTCATGGAACGTCGCGCGGCGTCGCGCTGACCCTCGACCGGGCCTGGGCGGCGGCGTGACGCCACATGGCGGCCAGATCGTGCCTGCCCAGTTCCTCGCACGTGGCGGCGAGTTCGTCACGAACGGACGCATTCCAGGCGTCAGCATTGGCCTCGCGCCCCAGGGTGTTGAGACGCTCGAGGGCCGCCTGGATCGCCTCGCGCCTCGCGTGCGTGCGTGCCGCATCATCGGTCCTGCCGAGCCGCTCGCACGCGGTCGCGAGCGCCTGCAGGGTTGCGAGGTCGTGGGGATCGAGAGCCGCGGCGCGCTCGAGCGGCACGACGGCTGCCTGCCACTGCCCCTGATCGACGAGAAGCCGCCCCTGCAGTCCCAGGAGTCCGGGGTCCTCCGGGAATCGCTCCGCGGCCGCCGTGACCATCCGGAGCGCCGCCTCCGGCCCCTCGGTGATCCAGATCGCCTCGGCCCGGCACATCACGCTGGCGAGCGGCGCGGGGCCAGCCGCCGTGTCGTCGGGGAGCACGGCGAGGGCACCGGCCGCATCGCCGAGCGCGAGCAATTGCTCCGCCAGCTCGGCCCGGACCTAAGAGCAGGGTGAACGACGCGGCCGAGGCGATCGCGGCCGTCAAGCAGTATGTCGCCGGCGGGCTGCCGAGGATGCGTCGCTCGGGCCGCACCGATGCGAGCGACTTGGTGGTGTCCTTGATCGCTGTGACGCCCTTCTCGCGGACGGTCTGTGCGGCGGGATGAGGGGGGCCCTGTCAGCTGAGCCGCTCGGGCTACGGGGACCCGGAGCCCGCCATGACCGGCCCCCTGCTGCACACGCCAGCGGCCATGGCGATTGCCACTACCCCGGCTGCCCAGCGCTGTGCCGTGTCATGTTTCATGACGCCTCCTGTTTACTGGCGGATTCACCACGCGCGACACCCCATCCGACCGGGCGATGAGCCGGTCGTCGATGAAAAGCTGTTTTCGGTCTCCGATCCTGATCGGCACTGCGTCCGTAATTGGTTGCCAGCGGTGGCAGCTTAAGCAGCACCCTCCTGAGCAAATCCATTCGACCCCGAAAGAACCAAACAAACAGCCATGAGGCGGAGCAGGGCGAATGAGATGAATGAGGGACTGGAAGAAAGCTGGGGCTTCATGGCTGGGTGCATGGATTAGAGAAGACCTGCCTCAGTCGATGTGGATGAACCCATTGCCCGCGGGTGTCGCATCAGGTCAGTCCCGGGATCGGCGTGCCGTTGTAGACGTGATGCGGCCGGTCCGACGGATCCTTCCAGATCAGTGTGCGGGGGATGCCCAGCGCCTCGTAGATCGTCGCCGCCATGTTCTCCGGCGTCTGCGGATCCGACTTCGGATAGCCGCCGATGGCGTCCGACTCTCCGATGACGGTGCCGCCCCGCACGCCGCCGCCCGCGAAGAACACGGTCTGCACCGCGCCCCAGTGGTCGCGGCCCGGCAGGTTCGTCTTCGCGCCGGGAAACGTGAAGACCTTCGGGGTGCGGCCGAACTCGCCGGCCATCACGATCATCACGTCGTCGAGCATGCCGCGATCGGAGAGATCCTCGATCAACGCCGACACGGCCCGATCGGTGGGCGGCAGCAGAAACTTGCTGAGATTGCCGAACGCCGCCTCGTGGGTGTCCCACGACTCGTCGTTGCCCAGGTTGACCTGCACGAGACTGACTCCCGCCTCGACGAGCTGCCGGGCCATGAGGAGCGACCAGCCGAACGAGTTCCGCCCGTACCTGTCCTGCAGTCGATCATCGGCCGCGTGGACGTCGAGGGCCTTCTGCACCCGCCCCTCGAGCAGCATCGAGACCGCCGCCTCGCGGTGCCGGTCGAGATCCTGCACCTGAGCGCCGGCGTCGAGCAAGCGCCGCTGGGCGTCAAGCGACTCGAGCAGCGACCGGCGGTCGAGGAACCGCTCGCGGCTCACGCCCTGCGGCAGTTCCAGCGACGGGGCCTCGTAGCGGTAGTTCTCCGGCGTCACGTGTCCTCGCTCGCGGTGAAACCCGTACTCGGGAAACGCGCCATGCGTGTAGTTCGTGTCGCGGTAGCTGCTCGCCTCGATGAACCAGGGATCGTGGGCGGCTCCCATCTCGCCGGCGAACTGCCCGGGGATCGTGCGGCCCGTAACGTGGACGAGCTTCTCGGGAAGCACCGCGGCCGGGGGCAGGTTGTTGCGGGGCGGCACGACCCGGTTGGCGACGGCCGCCATGCTCGGAAAGTCGCGGGCCGTCGGCTTGTTGGGGTCGAAGCCGACCGGCGTGGCCGCCCGGCCCGTGAGCATGACGTGATGGGCGAGCGAATGGTCGTTGTAGGGATGGGTCAGCGACCGCACGAGCGCCCACTCGTCGCTGCAGGCCGCCAGCATCGGCAGGTGCTCGCAGATCTGGATGCCCGGCGTGCGGGTGGCGATCGGCTTGAACTCGCCGCGGATCGTGTCGGGGGCGTCGGGCTTCATATCGAAGCTGTCGTGCTGACCGAGGCCGCCCGAGAGGAAGATGTAGATCACAGACTTGCGCCGCCGCGGGGTCGCGGCCCCGTTTTCGGCCGCCAATGCCTCGAGGCCGGCGACGTGATTCATGCCGAGGCCGAGCAGGCCGATCGCACCGGCCTGCAAAGCGGCCCGCCGGCCCACCGGGACATGGACGAATCCGTTGTTGTGACGGGCCATGACTGCATCCTCCTTCGAGAAATGACGACCGCTCATTGTTTGTCCGCGTGCGGTACGGCGCGGAACGCCGCGACGGGCGCCCCGTCGGCCGCGTTCCAGACCCGCACCTCGCCGTTGAAACAGAAACACGGCGCGGTGCTCGGCCAGCTCCGCGGGCGTGCACGGCGTCTCGTGCGGATACACGACCCGACAGATCTCGCCGATTCGCTCGTAGTCGGCCGGCTGCATGAGCCGGATCAAGTAGCCGGGGGGCACCATTCACATGTATTCCTGCGAGGGCGTCTGAGAACCACCTGCACCGAATTTTTATAGCGATGTTACCACAGTTTATCGTGACTCGATAAACTATGGTAACCTTACTCAAATCGGAAATTCTCGATGAATCCCCGCCAAAATCCGTATGCGCCCGGTGCTGGATCTCCGCCGCCGGAACTGGCGGGCCGTGGGCCCATCCTCGAGGCCGCTTCAATCGCCCTCGACCGACTGCAAAACGGTTTGCATGCCCGAAGCGTGATGCTCGTGGGGCTGCGGGGCGTCGGAAAGACCGTGCTGCTCAACCGCATGCACACGGATGCCCAGGCCAAAGGCTTCGCCACGGCGGTGCTCGAATCCCCGGAAGACCGATCCCTGCCGGCGCTGCTCGTGCCCACCCTTCGAGTTGCCCTGCTCAAACTGGATCGGCTGCACGCAGCAAGCAGCACTGTCAAACGGGCGGTGCGAGCCTTGGGCGGATTCATTGCCGGGATGAGATTGAAGTTCGACGACATCGAAGTCGGGTTTGACCTCGGCAACGAGCCGGGGCTGGCTGACAGCGGCGACCTCGAAGCCGATTTGATCTCGCTCTTCGAGGCGGTTGGCGAGGCAGCGCAGGAGCAGCGTACCGTCATGGCCCTCTTCATCGACGAACTGCAATATGTTCCGGAACGACAGCTCGCCTCCTTGATCACGGCGATCCATCGCTGTTCCCAGCGGAGCCTTCCCATCACGCTGATCGGAGCCGGGCTGCCACAGTTGATCGGCCAGATGGGCAAGGCCAAGTCGTATGCCGAGCGGCTCTTCGAATTTCAGCATATCGGCCCGCTGGCGGAACCGGACGCACGCGTGGCTCTCACCGCACCGGCCGATCGTGCAGGTGTCGCCTATGCACCGGACGCTCTGGATGAAATCCTCAGGCAGACGGACGGGTATGCCTACTTTCTCCAGGAGTGGGGCAAGCACACCTGGAACATTGCACAAGCAAGCCCAATTCAATACGGCGACGTCGAGCAGGCCACCGCTGCCGCGCTCACCGACCTTGACGGAAGTTTTTTTCGCGTCCGCCTCGACCGCCTCGCTCCAGCCGAGAAACGGTATCTCCGCGCGATGGCCGAACTCGGCCCCGGCCCTCACCGCAGCGGCGACGTGGCGAGTTGCCTCAACAGGGGAGTGCAGAGCGTGGCTCCCACGCGGGCAAGCCTGATCCGTAAAGGAATGGTTTACAGCCCGTCGCATGGAGATACGGCCTTCACGGTGCCACTCTTCGACGCATTCATGCGGCGGATCATTCCCTCGTTCGAGTGAGCATGAGCGTGAGGCCACCGGCGCTGCCATGGAAACCATGGCGTTGGCGCTCGCGATGCAGCCCTCGACGGACAACGGTGGAAATCGGGGGTGCAGGACGATCCACGGGACTGTACAGTCCAAGGATCAGAATCGCGTTTCTGCGAGAGTCGACCGTGCATTCGTTGCTCAACGTCGTCGTGATGGTCGCCACGGTGATGCACTTCACCTGCGGCTGCTGCCTGCACGCGTCGCACGCCTGTGCCGACGACCATGATTGCTGTGCGGAGCACGACGCGGCTCCCTCTGGCGACGCCGACCACGACTGCGGTGGATGCACGTGCGTCGCGACGGTTGAGGCCGATTCGGCCGACCTTCCGCCCTTCCCCGCCCTCCCCCCCATGGCAGTCTGGCTGCCGGTGCCGATGCCTGCGAGCGGGCTCGTCAAAGGCAGGCCGAAGGATCGCGGCGGCCCGCCGCTCTCGACCGCCAGCCATCCGCTTCACGAGCGCCTGCTCGTCTGAATCGCCGCACGCGGCCCTCTGGCCGCGCATGCCGTGACGTGGCCACCGCCCGGTTCGTGTGGTGTCGCCGCAGTCCCCTGCCCGCCCGCAGCCCCCTGCATCGATCCGATTCATCTCCCGCACAGGTTCTTCTTCCATGACTCCTGCTTCCTCGTCGAAGTCCCCGCGGCCGGCTGCCGCCGTGCTGGCCACGCTCCTCGGCATGAGCCTGGCCGCTATCGGCGCGGCCGCCGCACTCCACCGCCAGTGGCCGCAGCCAGTGCGCGACTGGGTGATCGCCCGGCTCCAAGTCTCCGCGACCACGGCTGCCCCAGCTGCTGCGCACGACCATGATCACGGCGATCACGGCCATGACCACGATCACGGCCACGTGCATGCCGACCACACGGAAGAAGATTCCCTGACCTTGAGCGACCAGGCGCGGCGGACGATCGGGCTCACGGAGGGCGAAGTGACGCTGCGCACGTTCGAGCGCACGATCGGCGTGCCCGGCATGGTCGTGGAGCGCAAGGGCCGCTCCCGATTCACGATCATCGCCCCCCTCACCGGCTACCTCACGAAGATCGAGATCACGGAGGGCGCAGCGGTGTCCCCCGGCCAGCCGCTGTTCGAGCTGCGGCTCACGCACGAAGAGCTCGTGCAACTCCAGGCGGATCTCCTCAAGACCACCGCGGAGGTCGACGTCGTCCGCCGCGAGATCGCCCGGCTCCAGGGGATCGGCCCCGAGGGGCTGATTCCCACGAAGATGATCCTCGAACGCAAATACGAGGTCGAAAAACTGGAAGCCGTGCTCGAATCGCAGCGGCAGGCTCTCCTCCTGCACGGGCTCTCAAACGAGCAGGTGGAAGGCATCCTTACCAGCCGCACGCTCCTCCACACGATCGCCGTGCGGGCACCGACCCGCGACGCCCTCCCGGCCGACGCCCCCTCCGACGCCACGCTGCTCGTGCAGGAGCTGCTCGTCGAGCAGGGGCAGCACGTGAACGCCGGCGACACGCTCGCGATCCTGGTCGATCACGAAACGCTCCTCATCGAGGGCGAGGCCTTCGAGCAGGACCTGCCGCAGATCGTCGAGGCCGCGAAGGAGAAGCGGCCGGTGACCGCCGTGCTGGAGACGAAGGCCGGCCCGGCCACCCGGCTCGCCGGGCTCGCCATCACCTCCGTGTCGAGCCGCGTCGATTCCGAGTCGCGGGCCCTGCACTTCTACGTGAAACTGCCGAACGAACAGGTCGCCACCGGTTCCGGCGCCGGCCGGTTCGTGACGTGGCGGTTCAAGCCCGGCCAACGGATGCAGCTCCTCGTGCCGGTGGAGGAGTGGCGCGACCGGATCGTGCTGCCGCCGGAGGCGGTCGCGCAGGACGGCCTCGAGCACTACGTGTTCATGACGCATAGCGATCACGTTCATCGCCAGCCCGTGCACGTGGAATACCGCGATCCGACGGCGGTCGTCATCGCCAACGACGGGGCGCTGTCCCCCGGCGACCAGATCGCCATGACGGCCGCCCAGCAATTGCAGTTGGCCATCAAGAATCGGTCGGGCAGCGCCGTCGATCCGCATGCCGGCCACAACCACTGAGCACGCCCCGCGCCTCACGACCTCACGGACCATCGCCCATGCTCGACGCCGTCATTCGCAACGCCCTGCGCTACCGCCTGGTCACGATCGTGCTCGCGCTGGTGGTGCTCGTGTATGGCGGCCTCACGCTCTGGCGCCTGCCGATCGACGTCTTTCCCGACCTGAATCGACCGCGCGTGACCGTGATGACGGAGGCGCCGGGCCTGGCACCGGAGGAGGTGGAGACGCTCGTCACCTTTCCGCTCGAGAGCGTGCTCAACGGGGCGACCGGCGTGCAGACCGTGCGCAGCGCCTCGGGGGTCGGCCTGTCGGTGATCCAGGTCGAATTCGCGTGGGGCACCGACATCTACGTCGATCGGCAGATCGTGGCCGAGAAGATCGCCGTGGCCCTCGACCGCCTGCCCACGGGCATCCGTCCGCAGCTCGCCCCGATCTCCTCGATCATGGGCCAGGTGATGCACGTGGGGATGTGGAGCGAGGCAGATGCGACGCCGCCCATGGAGGTGCGCACGCTCGCCGACTGGGTCGTGCGGCAACGGCTGCTCACGATTCCCGGCGTCGCGCAGGTGGTCACGATGGGGGGCGGCCGCAAGCAGTTTCAGGTGCTGGTGAACCCCGAATCGCTCGTCAAATACGGCCTCACCCTCCACGACGTGGAGCAGGCCGTGCAGGCGAGCAACTCCAACGCCACCGGCGGTTATCTCAACCAAGGAAGCAACGAGCTGCTCGTGCGGTCGCTGGGCCGCATCCAGACGCTGAACGACCTCCAGTCGGTCGTGGTGAAATCCGCCGGCGACCGGCCCGTGGTGCTCGGCCAGGTGGCCCGCGTGGCCGAGGGACCGCAGGTCAAGCGCGGCGACGCGGCGGTCAACGGCCACCCCGCCGTGATCCTCGTGATCTCGAAGCAGCCCGGGGCCGACACCCGCAGGCTCACCGACGACGTGACGCGGGCCCTCGAGGGGCTGCGGTCGTCGCTCCCCGCCGACGTCCGCCTCGACGCCACGCTCTACCAGCAGAAGACGTTCATCGACCTCTCCATCCAGAACGTCGTCGAGGCCCTTCGAGACGGCGGCATCCTCGTGGTCGTGGTGCTGTTCCTGTTCCTGCTCAACCTCCGCACCACGTTCATCACGCTCACGGCGATCCCGCTGTCGATCGTGATCACCGGGCTGGTCTTCAAGTGGCTCGGGATGTCGATCAACACGATGACCCTCGGCGGCCTGGCCGTGGCCATCGGCGAGCTCGTCGACGACGCGATCGTGGACGTGGAAAACATCTTCCGCCGCCTGCGCGAAAACGCCCAGGCGGTGGAGCCCAGGCCGGCGCTCCGCGTGGTCTACGAGGCCTCGAGCGAGGTGCGCAACTCGATCGTGTTCAGCACCATCCTCGTGGTGCTCGTATTCGTGCCGCTGTTCGCACTGGGCGGCATGGAGGGCAGGCTGTTCACGCCGCTGGGAACCGCCTACATCGTGTCGATCCTGGCGTCGCTCGTGGTCTCGCTGACCGTCACGCCGGTGCTGTCCTTCTGGCTCCTGCCCAACGCGCGCTTCATGGCGCACGAGCAGGATGGGCTCCTGCTGCGAATCCTCAAGTCACTCGCCGGGCAGGCGATCCGGCTCTCCGTCCGTCATCCCGTGCCGATCCTCGCCGCGGTGGCCTTGGCGGTGGGCGCGAGCGTGGCCGTCGTCGCGGGGCTCGGCCGCGATTTCCTGCCGCCGTTCAACGAGGGCTGCGTGCAGGTCAACGTGCTCCTGCCGCCGGGCACGTCGCTGGAGACCTCGAACGCGATCGCATCGATGGTGGACGAGAAGATCGGCAGGATCCGGGGCGTCGCCAGCTTCAGCCGCCGCACGGGCCGGGCCGAACTCGACGAGCACGCCGAGGGTGTCAACGCCTCCGAGATCATCGTCAGCTTCGATCCGACGGCGGGCCGCGACCGCGAGGAGGTGCTCGAGGAACTCCGCGAGGAGCTCACGCAGGTTCCCGGTGTCGTGATCGCCGTCGAACAGCCGCTCGCCCACCTCATCAGCCACATGCTCTCGGGCGTGAAGGCCCAGGTCGGCATCAAGCTCTACGGCGACGACCTCGGCGTCCTCCGTCGTACCGCCGAGCGCATGAAGGGGGCGATGGCCGACGTCCGCGGCGTGAAGGACCTTTTGGTCGAGCAGCAGGTGGAGATTCCGCAGCTCCAGATCCGCCTGCGGCGCGACAAGCTCGTGCAGTATGGCCTCACGGCCGACGCCGTCAACGAGTTTCTCGAGACCGCGATGAACGGCCGAACGGTGTCGGAGATCGTCGACGGCGAGCGGAAGTTCGACCTCGTCGTCCGGCTCGACGAGCCCTACCGGGTCGATCTCGACACGCTCCGCCGGCTCCCGATCACCCTGCCGGCAGGCGGCCGCGTGCCGCTCGAGACCGTGGCCGACATCGCCCTGGGGAGCGGCCCCAACACGATCAATCGGGAGAACGTCCGCCGCCGAATCATCATCCAGTGCAACACCGCCGGCCGTGATCTCGGCGGCGTCGTCGCCGACATCCAGGCGCGGCTCGCGCCGCTCCTCACCGAACTGCCGACGGGGTATTTCGTGGAGTACGGCGGCCAGTTCGAGAGCCAGCGGCAGGCCACGCGGATGATCGGGGCCCTGAGCCTCGTGTCGCTCGCCGGGATGTTCCTGGCCCTCTACACCCTCTTCCGCTCCACGAACCTCGCCCTCCAGGTGCTCTCCGCCCTGCCGATGGCCGCGATCGGGTCGGTGGCGGCCCTCGTGCTCACCGGGCAGTCGCTCACGGTCGCCAGCATGGTCGGCTTCATCTCCCTCTCCGGGATCGCCTCCCGCAACGGCATCCTCCTCATCGCCCACTACCTGCACCTCGTGCGGCACGAGGGGGAGCGATTCACGCCCGAGATGGTGGAGCGGGCCGGCCGGGAGCGGGTGGCGCCGATGCTGATGACGGCGCTCACGGCCGGCATCGCGCTCGTGCCGCTCGTGATGGCGGCGGGAGAGCCGGGCAAGGAGATCCTCTATCCCGTCGCCACGGTGATCCTGGGAGGGCTGATCAGTTCCACCCTGCTCGACTTCTTCGTGCACCCGGCGCTGTTCTGGTGCTTCGGCCGCGGCCAGGCCGAGCGGGCGATGGCGGAAGCCGGGCACGATACAGACATGCGCTGAGTCAGGCTCAGGCCGTCTCGGCCTCGAGGAACACGCCCATGCGGCGGAATTTTTCGTAGCGGGCGTTCACGAGCGCCTCGGCCGGCTGCGCCTTGAGTTCGCGAAGCGTGCGCAGGAGATACGTCTTGAGCTTCGTCGCCATCTGCCGCGGGTCGCGGTGGGCCCCGCCCGGCGGCTCCTCGATCACGGCGTCGACGATCCCGAAAGGATAGCCCGGCCAATGGCACTTCCTCAACCATTACCGAGCTGATGAGCGGCTCGTGAGCGGTGTGTTCCCGTCTCCCGGTTCCAAAAAGGCAGTTCCCAGAACGCCTGGCTTCCCACCTGGAGTGGCGTTTTTGTGTCGTCGGCGCGGAGTCTCTCCGAGTCCGGCCGCCTGGGGTTTGTCGTGACCCCGTGTCCGGCAGCGAT
>Ga0214917_10007317_pt1 | contig 11208 bp, 10 predicted proteins | sample LL_1208_BB_MetaG_FD_177983 | JGI IMG/M metagenome (GOLD analysis project Ga0214917, IMG submission 177983) | Freshwater microbial communities from Lake Lanier, Atlanta, Georgia, United States - LL_1208_BB | ecosystem: Environmental > Aquatic > Freshwater > Lake | place: USA: Georgia | collected...
TTATTCGTGAAACAGAGTCCTAGATGGAATGGGATAACCACGAAATGGAGGTCGAATACCAGGGCAAGACCATTGAAAGGTACGGAGTGGAAATCATGGAGGGCATTTTCGCCCTGCAACCCCTCCAAACCAATTGCCTGGCCCCGGATCGCTGTGGCGTGCCCATGTTGGAGGAAGCCTCGAACCCGCCGCGCCACTTTGAAGAGGCCCCTCCCCAGCCAAGGCCCCAATCACCCGTTGTCGGCCGTTGCAAGCCGGGTAGCGGTTGTTGCTAAGACGCCTTCGTTTTAAGAAAACTCGTTTCGATAAAAAAAGTAAAACCACCCCAAAGCTTAAACGATGATTCAGATACCTCCTCCAATCATGAAGTACAAAAAACCGATTGTTATTACAACATCCCTGATTGTTTTACAAATTATTTTTGGTTTTGATCCCAAATTCACTTTGATTAATTTGATTTGGTTGTTGGTTTAGGTTATGGAAAAGAGGGTTCATCTCACCATGTCTATAACAAATTTATTTTATGAAAATACTGGTTTTGTGTACGGGAAACAGTTGCCGTTCCCAAATGGCCGAAGGGTACCTTCGTAAATTCGCCGATGCATCGGTCGAAGTTTACAGTGCTGGCATCGAAGCACATGGCTTGAATCCTCATGCGGTGGCCAGCATGGCCCGTGACGGGGTGGATATTTCCGGCCAAAAATCAACGCTGGTAGATGAATACGCCGCCATGGTCTTTGATGTTGTGCTAACGGTCTGCGATAACGCCCAAGAAAATTGCCCCATCCTGCCCAGCAAATCCGGCGCCCCAACGATTCGTCTGCACCACAGTTTCCCGGACCCCGCCAAGGCCCAGGGAACCCAGGAGGAAATCCAAGCGGCTTTTGATTCCGTCCGGGATCAAATCAAGGCTTTCAGCAAATCGCTTTTGAATGTAAACTCAAAATAAGTGGCATTTTACTACAGAAAACAATTAGCATAAATATTTGGCATAATAAAAATTTATATATTATGGTATTTATTTAATTTGTCAAAATATTTAAGCATATGAAACACCAAATCACCGTGTTGCTGGGTTGTGCCATGTTTTTGGGCGCCTGCAACAAAGAAAATGTAGTGGAAACACCTATATGGCCGCCAAATACCGCTCAATGGGACAACGATGTAACAGCCTTGCGCTTGTAATGCTTATTGCACTTGCACCCCGTTTTGCGCACGGGCAAGTGCAAAATGGCATGCTGTATTCATCAGGGAACAGCCTTTACACCACCGATATTTTTGAATTGTCAAACGGCTCATTCGTGGTTTACAAACATCCCTATTCAAGCATGGAGCCGATTGGCCTGTTGAAATTCAACGCTAGTGGTCAAATCTTAGCTTCTTACGACAGAACAGATACGTACATCACCAGTGTACACCAAATTGGGTCGGGTTTTATTCTGTTAACCACAGACAGCTTGAATTGGCAGGGAAGCAGACGAGCCATTATACTTGATAATAATCTGAATCTGATTAGATCACTAGTTCCTATTTATGCTCAATTTCCAAAATCATTTTTCAGTTATCCTCAACCAATCCTCTTCCAAGGGAAAATCGGATACTTTACTAACTTTTTTAATAACCTAACTGACTCGCCTGCTTATGGATTTTTAAGCTTTTCTACCAACTTAGATACGTTGGCTGCTCACGAATTCACTTTTAGTTCTGACAGCATCGTATTGGGCGGAGTAACATCTTGGAATAACTCAATTTTCTACGCTATTTCAGGATCGGAAGGTGTGAATACCCCAGGAATTGGCGGCTCAACCACATCGGTATTACGTATGTTCAATGATTCGCTTCAACAACTTTACCGCAGGAATATTTTCGTGCCTTCTACAATACCTGGATTTCCGCGTTATGCGGGCTCAAATGGGATGACATCTTTAGCAATCAACCACCACAGTCTGTATGGTTCATCAAATTACACCAGCGTTTCACCCAACAATTTTTTCGACCAACAAGAATCATTCGCTGTTTATCAGTTCGATCACCAACTTAACATCAAACGAGTATATCATGCCTTGGCTAATACAGGAAGGAAGGCTGAAAATCCCTATACTTCAAGTGGTACCACTCTCGACATAAGTGGTAAATTTCTCTACGTTTTAGGCACCAATGCCACACCGCGTCCGCTAAACTTTAACGACCAAGACCGCACCGGTGCCTTAACCATTTTAAAGTTCGATACGGCTTTAAACTTGATATGGCGCACTGAAATTGAGATTCCCAAAACCTTCATCGAAGCAGGTTCTATGGTAGCCACAGCCGATGGTGGTGTGCTCGTAGCCGCAAACCGCATCGACTCCACTCCCAACCCCAATATTCGCAACCTCTTTGTGGTGAAATTAGACAGCGCCGGTCGTCACAGTGTTTCGGTGGCCGAACTTGATGCACAAACGAAGGTTACGGTGTACCCCAACCCTGTTGTTGATCAGTTTACCCTTCATTACAGCCAGGGGCAGTACGAAAACTTATTGTTGTATAACCAGAATGGCCAGTTGGTTTACCGACAGCCGCTCGATGCCAGCACCAATTTGCACACAGTGCCTATTGGTCATTTGCCCGGCGGTATGTATTTCTATACGTTAGAGGGCCAAGGGAAGCCGGTGCGGGGGAAAGTGGTGAAGAGGCTTTGTGTTTAATATTGACGGAGAAAGTTATAGTGCGAGTTTATCAAGAAATGCTGGTATGCATGTCCGATGTGTTTGTTCTAGTCCTAGCGAATAATTTACAAGCCCAGCTGGTAGGTCAGCAGAAAATAACGAGGGGCCTGGGGAAAGACGTAGCTGTCCGTGACGGGTTCTCCGATATCGTTGAGGTAACCGTAGGTATAACCGTGGCCGGCGTAGCGGTGGTTGAGGAGGTTGACGATTCGAAATTGCAAGCTTTCGTTTGGGGATTTGAGTAAACGATTCCATAACATAGGTCCGTTCCATTGGATTTGAAGTTGATGGACGGAATAGGGGTCAAGGCTTCGCATTCGGTCTCCGGAATTATCCAAGTATTGACGTCCCACCCATTGCATGTTCCATAACAACTCCAAATTTCTCAGGGGTTTCCAGGTCCATGCAGCGCCCAGCATTTGTTCCGGTGACAAGGCCAAAGGTGTTCCGATACGTTCTGCAACAAATTGATTATTAACATATTCGGCAAAACGATTCACCCGGTTTCGGGACAGGGTACCCTGCGCCTGCAATCGATGTTGAGGGTGGATATCGTATTCAATTTGGAACTCCCATCCCAGGCGACGAGAGCGCGGAACATTGATGCGGGTAAAGGCGCCGACATCGTTGATGCGGCCGGTAAGTAACAATTGATTTTGGTATTCCATCCAAAAAAAATTGGAGACCAAGCGGGTTTTCTTACCCAGGTATTGGGAACCCACTTCGAGGTTGGCCATGCGTTCAGGGCGCGGATAGGGATAAGCGACCAGGATGGTATTGCTATCGGTGGGGCCGTAGGCTGCCGTGAAGTCATCCCGAACCGGTTCCCGATGACCCAGACCGAGGTAGGCATAATGAGACCAGCGTTCATTGGCTTGAAAATGAAGACCCGTTTTGGGATTCACAAAGTTGAAAACCTTTTGGACGGGGCGTGGCTGCCCGTCCCCACCTTCTCCAACCAGGGCGTAGTTGATACCCCGCCACTGAAGATCTCCGTACCATTGAAGCCGGCCATCGCGGCTCACGGGGCTTTGCTTTTTGACAAAGGCCGAAACCTCGCTTTTGATGGCCCTGTTGCGGTAATATTCGTGTTCCGGCAGGCTAAGGGCCCCAACGCGGGTCCATAGTACGCGGCCAAAATGCCATCCGGTATAGCGCTGGATCTGGGCGCCGAGCGTCCAGCCTCGGACCTGAGCCTGAAGGATTTGCCCCACAAAGTGGTTGTCCAACCAGCGTTGGCGGATGAGATCCGAATGGGTTGCCAGGACGACGAGGCTATCGCTGCCGGTGCGGACTGGAGGGAGTCCGTAATCGGCCAGGGCTTGGCCTACGCTGTATTCCTCGTAATACCCGTAACCTCTGGTATAAAAGAAAGTGTTATGAATCGACCAGCCGGAGGGGAGTCGGTGTTTGATGGAATATTGCCAATGGTCTTGTCGGTAGTTATCGGTTTGGTTGGGATAAAAGGCAGTTTGCCCAGAATCGTTTGTAAACATACCGGCGTAATTGAAGCGGGGGTTGTCTTTCCATTCGGCAGCTGATAATCCGTACCAGGCCTGTCCTGTTTTTTCGCGACCCGAAAGAACGGACCAGCGGTGTATGGTGTTACGGGTTTTGTAGGCCAGCGATGCGGCCAGAGAGGTCAGGTTGCTACTGGAGCGTTCCACGTAGCCGTTGGAAAGGATGCGGGAGGCGCGGACCTGGGCAGACCAGGCCCCGGAGGGGGAGAGGGTGTTGGCGGTAAAGCTTTGAATTTGAGTGCCAAAGCTACCTCCGCCCACCCGCAGGCCTATTCCAGGGCTGTCCGTTTCGCTGTGGGTTTCGAGGTGAATGCTGGCTCCAAAGGCCGAGGATCCGTTGGTGCTACTGCCCAGCCCGCGCTGGATTTGGACGGAGCTGAGCGAAGAGGTCAAATCGGGCATGTTGACCCAGAACAAACCATGGGATTCGGCGTCGTTGACCGGAACCCCGTTGAGCGTCACATTGATGCGGGTCATATCGGAACCGCGGATTCGCAAATTGGTGTAACCGATCCCGGCGCCTGCATCGGAGGAGGCGAGGGTCGAGGGTTGAAATTGCAAAACATACGGCATGTCCTGTCCGGTGTTTTGTTTGCGCAATTCGTCGGCATCCATCCTGGTGGAGGTGACCGGGGTTCCTGGCAGAACCTGACCGGCCGTGACCACCACTTCTTCCCGCATCAAGATCGAGGGCTGCAGTTGCAAGACCCAGTTCCGAAGGGTGTCCTGACCAAAATCGCTGCCGGCTCCCAAGGGGATCTCCATGCGCAGGGGTTGATAACCCACGTAACGAACCAGGAGCTTTTGGGCTCCCAAGGGTCTTTCAAGGACAAATTCACCTTGGTTGTTGGTTGAAGTTCCCCTCGAGGAGCCTTCCCATAGCAGGGTGGCACCGGCTAGGAATCGACCTTGGGGATCGACAACGCGGCCTCTGAGGGGGGTTGAAGGGGAGGCTGATGGGGAGGCTGAAGGGGATGTAGGAGCGGTTTGTCCCAGGGCGAGGGGGATCATCGAGGGCCCAACGAGGACAAAGGCGGCAAGAATTAGGCGGTTGAGGAGGGTGCTCATGGGGTTTTTTGGGTTGGAATGGAACAAAAAACCGGGTCCGGAGCCGACCCAAGCCGATGAAGGCTGTCATCTTCCCTACGCGGGCATGACCCCGACAGGTTCAATGGGTATGATCTCAGCCCCTCCGGTACGGTTGGGGGGGCACCCCGTGATGCGGCAAAATTAGAACAAATTCGTAATTTCCTGCTCCTTTCAGGGGGTAACTTTGCCCCCTACTTTTTCCTGTTTTTTGAACCCCAACGAGACCCCCGTTCCATGATTGGATTTGTCAACAAAGTGCTGCAAGGATTTTTTGGTAATAAATCCGAAAGGGATGTCAAGGCCTTGTGGCCCCGAGTGGAAGAAATTAACCGGCACTTTGAATCCTATGCCGCGCTTACCCATGATGAATTGCGCGCCAAAACGATGGAGTTTAAGGGAAGAATTAACGAGGGATTGCAGCCGTATCACGAAAAGCTATCAGCCTTGAAGGTTCAAGGTGCAGAGGGAGAGGATGCCCAGGCTCAGGCCGCGCGTTTTGAGGAATACGATGCCACCCTCAAGGAAAGAGACAGCGCTTTGGAAGACATCCTTCAACAATTGTTACCCGAGGCCTTCGCTGTGGTCAAAGAAACGGCCCGAAGACTCACTCAGCATAGCGAATTGAAGGTGACGGCTACTGAATTGGACCGTGAATTGGCCGCAGAAGGAAAAGACTTCGTGCGCATCGATGGAGAGCATGCCCTTTACAGCAACCGCTGGACCGCAGCGGGGGCCGAGGTCCTTTGGAACATGGTGCATTACGATGTTCAGCTTATCGGGGGCATGGTGCTGCATTCTGGCAAAATTTCTGAAATGTCAACGGGCGAAGGCAAAACCTTGGTTTCCACCTTGCCTGCTTATTTGAACGCCCTGAGTGGTTTGGGGGTGCATATTGTTACAGTAAACGATTATTTGGCGCGAAGGGACTCGGAGTGGAACGGCCCCTTGTTCCAATTCCATGGCCTGCGGGTGGATTGCATCGACAAACATCGTCCCAATACCGAAGCTCGTCGCAAAGCGTATCGAGCGGACATCACCTACGGCACCAACAATGAGTTTGGTTTCGATTACCTAAGAGACAACATGTCCCATGCGGTCGAAGAATTGGTGCAACGAAAGCATCATTTTGCCATGGTCGATGAGGTGGATTCCGTCTTGATCGATGATGCCAGAACGCCGCTGATTATATCGGGACCGGTACCGAGGGGCGATCACCATGAATTTCATCAACTAAAGCCACGAATCGAATCCCTCGTGGAATCCCAAAAGCGCTACCTTAACACTGCCCTGGCCGATGCTCGTAAATTGTTTGCCGAAAACAAGGCAGAGGAAGCGGGCCTTCCCCTCTTCAGGGCCTATCGAGGCCTACCCAAAAACAAAGCCCTTATCAAATTTCTTTCCGAACCGGGAGTACGGGCCCTCTTGCTCAAAACAGAAGCCCATTACCTGCAAGATCAGCAAAAGGAAATGCACAAGGCCGATGCCGAGTTGTTCTTCGTGATTGACGAGAAAAACAATTCCATCGAGTTGACCGAGAAGGGCATTGAACACATCACCTCCCGTGGAGAAGATTCTTCATTCTTTGTCCTACCGGATGTCGGGGCTGAAATTGCTGAAATCGAAAAATCATCCGCAGACCCTGCCCAGAAGGCCGAAGAGAAGACCAAGCTGATGCAGGATTTCCAAATCAAATCGGAGAGAATTCACACCATCAACCAACTGCTCAAGGCCTACTGCCTGTTTGAAAAGGATATTGAGTATATCGTGGATCAAAACAAGGTCAAAATTGTGGATGAACAAACCGGCCGCGTTTTGGACGGACGTCGCTACTCCGATGGTTTGCATCAGGCCATTGAGGCCAAAGAGAATGTGAAGGTTGAAGCGGCAACCCAGACTTTTGCCACCATTACCCTGCAAAATTTCTTCAGGATGTACCACAAATTGGCAGGGATGACGGGTACGGCCGAAACCGAGGCCGGCGAGTTATGGGAAATTTACAAATTGGATGTAGTGGTCATTCCTACCCATCGACCCATCGTGCGCAAGGATGAAGAAGATTTGGTTTACAAAACCAAGCGCGAAAAGTACGCGGCCATCATCGACCAAGTGGCCGCCTTGGTGGAAGTGGGTCGCCCTGTCTTGGTCGGTACGACTTCGGTGGAAACCTCCGAGCTCTTGAGCCGGATGATGACCCTTCGCAAGATCAAGCACAATGTCCTCAATGCCAAACAGCATCAACGCGAAGCCGAAATTGTAGCGGAAGCGGGTCGAGCAGGGACCGTAACGATCGCCACCAACATGGCCGGCCGCGGAACGGATATCAAATTAGGCGATGGCGTTAAGGATGCAGGCGGTTTGGCCATCATCGGAACAGAGCGGCATGAATCACGCCGCGTGGACCGTCAGCTGCGGGGCCGTTCAGGCCGTCAAGGAGATCCGGGTTCCTCCATCTTTTTTGTGTCGTTGGAAGACGATTTGATGCGATTGTTCGGCTCCGAGCGCATTTCGAACATCATGGACCGCTTCGGTTACAAGGAAGGAGAGGTCATTCAGCATTCCATGATCACCAAATCCATTGAAAGAGCCCAGAAAAAGGTCGAGGAGAACAATTTTGGTGTGCGCAAACGGTTGTTGGAGTACGATGATGTGATGAACGCCCAACGCGAAATCGTGTACAGCCGTCGTCGCAATGCACTTTACGGCGAACGGGTGCATCGTGATGTGCTCAATGCCTTGGCCGATTTGGTGGAGGAAACGGTGGAACAGCACAAAGATTCCTCGAATTACGAGAATTTCATGTTGGACGGCCTCAAGACCTTTGGCATCCAATGGGATCTGCAAGCCGAAGAGTTTGAAAGCCTCAAAACCCCGGCCTTATCCGAGAAAATTCATCAACAGGCTTTGGCCGATCTTAATCGTCGTCAAGATGCTATGGTGCAAGTTGTTATGCAACATCTACGTGAATGGTTGCAACAACCTGAAAGGCTTCAAGAAGGCATAGGTATTCCGGTGGCCTTTGCAGGGAGGTCTGTGCAGTTGGGCGTGCAGTTGGGCGCGCTCAAAGAAAGCTCCGGTCGTGTTCTCATTACGGAATTGGAAAAAGCCTTGACCTTGTTTCTTACGGACGAAGCCTGGAAAAACCATTTGAGGGACATGGACGATCTTAAGCAATCGGTTCAAAACGCGGTGTACGAGCAGAAAGATCCTTTGGTCATTTACAAAATGGAGTCTTTCGGGATGTTCAAAAAGATGTTATCCGAAATTTATCAGGAATTAATCTCCATGCTTTTCCAGGCCAGAATACAGGGGAATGAGGAAGGTGTGCCTGCAAATCCTGCGCCCCCTAAAGCCTTGGTGACGCCTACGGGTTCGAATCAGTCCACCACGGCCAGCAAAGCCGATTACCGTGTGGCCACCAATTCCACGGCGATGCAGAACCCTGCACCCACGGCAAGCCCGGTACGTGTTGGGCCCAAAATCGGCCGCAACGATCCTTGTCCCTGCGGTAGCGGTCGGAAATTCAAATCGTGCCACGGCAAAGACGCCGAAGACTAAGCATGAAAGAATGAATTCCTTTCTAAGTAACTTAGACTCAGCATTCCAAACCCCAACCAGGTCATGAAAAATCAATTTACCGCACGTTTGCTTTCCATGGTCGCCCTCAGCGGCCCTGTTCTGTTGCTGTTCTTGTTCCTGGGATCTACGGGGACGGTTGGGGCTCGACCTTTGCCTATTGGTCAGGACTTGACTTGTCTGGTTTCGGACTCCGGTGCTACGGAAGCCTCTGACCCAGAAAAAATTCCAGGGTTCCGCGTGCAGGTGTATCAAGGCCCGTCCAGAGCCAAGGCCAAAGAGATTCGTGACCTTATGGTGCAGCAATATTCCAAATTAGGGGTTTACATGGGTTTCCGTCAACCGGATTTTAGGGTAAGAATAGGCGATTTTCGAGACAAAGCCGAGGCGCAGGCCTATTTGCAGATGCTGAAAAGTGAATACCCTGCAGCCTTTGTGGTGCCTGATAAAGTACTGCTGTATCCCAAAGCCCTCGAAGAAGGCGTTCCAACCCTGAACCAGGATGGCTTCGAAGATTGAAGCCCTTCGGCGAGATGCCGAAACCATGCAGTCGGCTTTGGTATCGGATCGGAGGCATCTGCACCAGCATCCGGAATTGTCCTTTGAAGAGCGCGAAACTTCGCAATTTGTGATAAGGCGCCTGCAAGACCTGGATATCCCGTACAGGGAAGGGGTCGGCGGGTATGGGGTCTTGGCCCATATAGCAGGGGTTGGTCCGGGACCTACCGTCGCTTTGCGTGCCGATATGGATGCCCTTCCCATCCAGGAGGCCAACAAGGTTCCGTATGCATCCAAGGTTGCTGGGGTGATGCACGCTTGCGGTCATGATGTGCATACGGCATCCCTTCTGGGTGCGGCGGCATTGTTACGATCAAGAGCCGGTGATTTCCGGGGAAATGTGAGGCTTTTGTTTCAGCCCGCCGAAGAGCGATTGCCCGGAGGGGCGAGTTTGATGATCCAAGATGGTGCCTTGCAGGATCCTGTCCCGGTTTCGATTTACGGTCAGCACGTGATGCCTTTGTTGGACAGCGGGAAAGTGGGTTTTCGATCGGGGCAATACATGGCCTCGGCCGATGAAATACGGTTGACCATTCGTGGCAAAGGGGGACACGCTGCCATGCCGCATTTGAACACCGATTCGGTTTTGATTGCATCCCACGTGGTGGTCGCCCTTCAGCAAGTGGTTTCACGAAGGGCAAACCCCACCCTTCCCTCGGTTTTGTCCTTCGGACATATCATTGGAGAAGGGGCTTACAACGTTTTGCCCAACGAAGTAAAATTACGCGGAACGTTTCGCACCTTGGACGAAGGCTGGAGGGAACAAGCGCACCGTTTCATCCGAGAGATCGCCGAAGGGACTGCATCGGCAATGGGCGCTGCCTGTTTGGTGGAAATCGACAAAGGTTATCCAATGTTATACAACCACCCGCGACCTACATCCCTTGCCCGTCGTACCGCGGAACAATACCTCGGATCAGAGAACGTGGTTGATTTGGACTTGTGGATGGCGGCGGAAGATTTTGCTTGGTATGCCCAGGAAATACCCGCTTCCTTTTATCGGTTAGGGACCCGAAACGAAGCCAAGGGGATCGTTTCTTCCGTCCATACGCCCACCTTCGATATCGAGGAGGACGCGATGGCTACCGGAGCGGGATTGTTGGCGGCTATTGCCCTCGAGCAATTGGCTGAGGCCTGAACAAGGCACTAAGGCTGCAAGGCCAAGCGGTATGCCTCCGGAACAGGAACGCTGCAATTCTTTTCAAAATCGTAGGCCACCAAAACTGATTTCGCCTTGGCAATGCTCTGAAGAGGGCCTTGTGCCATCAAATCCGCTGGAATGTGGTTGGCCGAGTTTCGAGGACTCGGACGAAGGTCCGCGGACCAGTCCGGGGCTTCGCGTACGATAAGGTACTCCATTTCAAAGCTCTTGGTTCCGAGCTTCACCGTCCTGGTGAGGATCCATGCCCGATCGCGTATCAGCAATGGACGCAGGTAGTCCACCTCGGTTCTGGCCAGAAGCATACCGACCTTATCCCAGTCCCAACAACCCAGGGCTCGGAAATAATCAATCCGCGCCTGCTCAAAATAACTCAGGTACACGGCATTGTTGACATGTTGTAATGCATCAATATCGGCCCAGCGTACATGGATTGCGCTGTAAAAAGGAAAGAGAGAAGGAGAATCGGACATAACCAAAGCAAAATTTGCCCTAAATTTACCCCCATGGAGCAGGGTAAGCGGCAGTTGAAGGTTTCAAGCCTCCTGCAATCCGAGTTGGCCTCGGTTTTTCGTGATAAGTTTCGCGAATTGATCGCCTCAAG